>OLQT01001963.1_pt1 | contig 11818 bp, 10 predicted proteins | sample 1672651 | NCBI WGS metagenome assembly OLQT01 (sample SAMEA3136709, study PRJEB25190) | human gut metagenome | biome: human gut; feature: human-associated habitat; material: faeces | place: Austria | collected 2013 | reverse complement strand
CCGATGTTGTTCAAGCAGGATAAAACGGCGGTCAGGTTTGTTTCCAGCGAGAAATTGTCCAGCGAAATCAGACAGACGGAGGCGATCGCAATGAGACAATAGGCGCTGAGGAAAGCAAAGGTGTTCTGGATGGTTTCCGGCGGCACGACCTCACCGTCCATGTAGACGTGCTTGACCGTGTTGGGATGCAGCATGCGCCGAACCTGAAGGTTCATGCTCTTGAGCAGCAGCAGTACCCGGGAGCACTTCATGCCGCCGCCGGTGGAACCGGCGCTGGCGCCGACAATCATCAAAACCACCAGCAGCGTCCGGCTCAGCTGAGGCCATAGGTCAAAATCCGCCGTCGCATAGCCGGTGGTGGTCATGATGCTGGCCACCTGAAAGCAGCTGTGCCGCAGCGCGTCCCCCGGATACCCCGGAAACAGCGGCAGAATGTCCACGAAGATCAGCAGACTGAATAGAACCATGATAAGCAGATACATCCGCAGCTCTTCGTTGCGCAGCGCCTTCTTGACGGAGCGCTGCAAAAGCAGATAGTAAATGCCGAAGTTCACGCCGAAGAGCGCCATGAAAATGGTCACGACCCACTGAATGTAGGGCGAGTAGCTGCCCAGCCCGTCGTTGCGGACGGCAAAGCCGCCGGTGCCCGCCGTGCCGAAGGTCAGCGTGACGGCTTCAAAGGGCGATACGCCGCCCAGCAGCATCAGAATGATCTGCAGGGCGGTCATGCCGATGTAGATGATGTAGACGATCTGAGCGCTGTGGAAGGTCTGGGGCACCAGCTTGTTCACCTGCGGGCCGGGGGATTCGGCGCGCATGATGTGCATGCTGTCGCCGGAACCGACGGTGAAGCGGGTAATGGCCAGCAGAAACACCAGCACGCCCATGCCGCCCAGCCAGTGGGTGAAGCTGCGCCAGTACAGAAGCCCCTTGGGCAGGGCCTCCACGTCTGTCAGAATGCTGGCGCCGGTGGTGGTGAAGCCGGAAACCGTCTCGAAAACGCAGTCTACATAGCTGGGAATGGCCCCGGAGATCCAGAAGGGCAGCGCACCCAGCAGGGAAATCAGGAACCAGGTCAGGGCGACCACCACAAAGCCGTCCCGGGCGTACATGGTCTGCCGCCGGGGCGGAAAGGGCAGGGGCAGACAGCTGAGCAGCGCCATGACGGCCATGGTGATCAAAAGACCCCATACCGCGCCGGTTTCGCCGAGGATCAGGCTGATGACCAGCGCGGGCAGCATAAACAGCGCCACAAACCGAAGCACGATGGCGATCAGCCGGGCAGTCATGCGATAATTCATACCTTCTGACCCCCGCCGAAAATGTCGTTGAGTGTGTTGAAGCTGCGGTCGGATTTGGTGACGATCACCACGGAATCATCCACGGCGAAATAGTCGCTGCCGCTGGGAACCATGACCTTGTCCCGCCGGGTAATCAGCGCTACCAGCAGGTTGGGCTTCAGGGGCATGTCCTTGAGCGCCACGCCCAGATAACGGGTGCTTTGAGTAACCCGGAATTCCAGCGCCTCCACCCGCTCGTCCACCAGACGGTGCAGGGTCATGACCCCTTCCCCCTGACGGTTCTGCATGGCGCGTACATAGCGGAGAATGTTGGTGCTGGTCAGCTGCAGGGGCGTGACCACGCATTCGGCCTCATTGGCGGGCAGCAGGGCGCAGTATTCGCCCCGGTTGATTTTGGTGACCACTTTGGGCACCTTGCGGGAATTGGCGTACATGGCGATGACCATGTTCTGCTCATCCATGTTGGTCAGGGGCACCACCGCGTCCGTTTCCTCAATGCCTTCGGTCAGAAGGGCGTTGATGGACGTTCCGTCCGCATTGATGATTTCGGTCTTCGGCAGGTCGGAGCTGAGCTCCTCGCAGCGGTCCGGCTTGGTTTCCAGCAGCTTGACGTGGATGCCCGCATCCGCCAGCATCCGCGCCAGATAGACGGCTGTCCGGCTGCCGCCGATCAGCATGACCGAGCGGATCTTCTGGGTTTCCATGCCCGTCCATTTCACCAGCTGCAAAAGGGACTGCACGGTGGAGGTCACGTAGATGTGATCGCCGCCCTCCAAACGGAAGGAACCGTCGGGAATAGAGACTTCCTTGTTGCGCTCCACGGCGCAGACCAGCACCCGCACCTTCAGCGAGGTGTACAGGTCGCTGAGAACCATGCCGTCCAGCTTGCCGCCGGCGCGTACCGGCAGCGCCACGATTTCGGCCCGGCCCTTGGCGAAGGGCTCCCGTTTCAGGAAGGACGGATATTGCAGCAGGCCGAAGATTTCCTTGGCGGTGGTGCGCTCGGGATTCACCGTCATGCTCAGCCCCAGCTCTTCCCGCAGAAGATAGGTTTCCTCCGCGTAAACCGGGTTGCGGATACGGGCGATGGTGTGGGGGCAGCCCAGCTTCCGGGCCACCATGCAGCACAGCAGATTGGTTTCGTCTGCGCTGGTCACGGCGATCATCAGGTCGCATTTGCCTACCTCGGCGGCCTGCTGCACCTTGACGCTGGCGCCGTTTCCTTCCAGCACCATTACGTCCAGCCGTTCCTCTACCTGCACCAGCGCGTCCTTGCGGTTGTCGATTACCAGCAGATCGTGCCCTTCCCGGCTCAGCTCCCGGGTCAGGGTGTAGCCGACCTTGCCTTCGCCAATCACTACGATTCTCATAGCTTACTCCCTCGCAAATAACCCCATTGTAGTCTGCACGAAGCAATCCTCCACATCATATCACTTTGGCAGATGGATTGCAACGGGCGTGGAGCTCAGCGCCCCACGCCCCGCGTTTCTTTGCGATTTATAAACGCCCCGCGCCCTCTTCCGGGTTCAGAAGGGCGTATACATAGGTATCCTTCCAAAGGGGAAGGCTCTGCTTATCCGTCCAGAAAAAGACGTTCCGGCGCAGCTGCGCCTCCCGAACCATGCCCAGCCGCTCCAGCAGTCGCCAGGACGCCTGGTTTTGAGAATCGCATTCCGCGTAGATGCGATGAGCGCCCTGTCGGAAGGCTTCGCCGATCATCGTCTGACAGGCTTCTCTTGCATAGCCCTTGCCCCAATATTCACGGACCAGCACATAGCCCAGTTCCAGCGATTGAAACTCCCGGCGACCCAGATAGAGATTGCCCACGTACTGGCCGTCGGCCTTTCGCTCCAGCGCCCAGAATTCCTCGCTGTCCAGCCGAGCCTTCAGCGCCTGCTGGGCCTCGTCCGGGCTCATGGGCCGGTACGGCTCGTAACGGACAACCTCGGGATCAGATACGCAGGCATAAAAGCCGTCCAGATCCTCCTGAGCATAGGGGCGAAGAATCATCCGTTCCGTTTCCAGACGCCTCATGGCCGTACCTCGCTTTCACCGGCAGCTTCTTCCGCCAGCTTGGCCGCGCCCCAGAGCGCATCGTGAGCAGGCGAAACCACCTGCGCTACGGCCCGCAGGGCTTCCTCCGCCAGAGAACGGTAAATGCCCTCATGATCCAGCAGACCGCCCAGCAGAGCCAGACGGGGGCGCTCCATGCGCAGCCGGTTGGCAAGCGCTTCTACAATGGCCCGAAGCTCCTGCGCACCCCGGCGAAGGATCGAAAGAGCCACTTCATCGCCCTGTTCGGCGCATTCCACCGTAACCCGGCTCAGTGCGGCCACCGCAGCCTTGCCCCGGTTCTGATAATACACATAGTCCAGAATATCGCCGGTGCCCTTACCGCCGATAAAGCGCAGCACACCGTCCCGCAGAAGCGGAGCGTTCATCCGACCGTCCAGCGTCCGCAGGGCGGCGGACAGTGCGTCCCGGCCCAGCGCATAACCGCTGCCTTCATCGTCAATCAGGTGGCCGAAACCGCCTACTCGAGCCGTTTCTCCCGTTTCGTTCACTCCGAAGCCGATGGAGCCCGTGCCCGCGATCAGGATGCAGCCGGGGCCATCTACCGCGCCCCGCAGGGCAATCTCGGAATCGCTGCGCAACAGCAGCTTTCCCGTGAAACCGGTCGGTTTCAGCTCTTCCCGGATGATCTGTTCCAATTCGCCACAGGAAACACCCGCGCCGCCTACGCAGAGGGCGCGGCAGTCTTCCAGCCGGCCCCAGTCGGCGAACATTTCCCGCAGCAGCTTCCGAAAGGCTTCTTCGCCGATGGCGGAAATGTTGAAGGGCCCGTATTTGCGGCGCTCGGTATGTCCGTCCCGGTGAAGCTCCGCCTTGGTGCTGGTGCCGCCGCCGTCGATTCCGATATACATCCGTTGCTTCCTCGCTTTCGTTGGTCGTTTGCAGCCGTTTCGCAGCTTGACAAGCCTGTTTTTCCGGGCTACACTGTCTTCATATCATTCGGCTTCGTCCCAAAGGAGGATTTTCCGATGGAACATCCCATTCTTCGATTGCTTCAAAAACCGTCCCGCATCGTGCTGGGCTTCATGTCGGGCACCAGCGCGGACGGCGTGGACGCGGCGCTTTGCCGTATTGCCGGTTCCGGCCTGACCACGCAGGTAGAGCAGCTGGCCTTCGCCTTCGTGCCGTTCTCGCCGGAGGTTCGGGCCGAGATTCTTCGGCTGGCCAGCGGAGAAAGCGCCTGCGCGGCGGACTTCTGCCGCATCAACTTCCTGCTGGGACAGCTGTACTGCGAGGCGGGGGAGGCCGTCTGCCGGAAAGCCGGGATCGCCAAAGAGCAGGTGGATCTGATCGGCAATCACGGCCAGACCCTTTGGCATATCCCCGTGGAAGAGGAATATCTGGGCCACCGCCAGCGCAGCACCCTGCAGCTGGGGGAGGAAGCGCTGCTGGCGGAATGCTTCGGCTGTCCGGTGGTGGGCGATTTCCGCGTCCGCGACATGGCCGCAGGCGGGTTGGGCGCGCCGCTGGTGCCCTATACTGAATTCCTGCTGTACCGCAGCCCGGACGAATGGGTGGCGCTGCAGAATATCGGCGGCATCGGCAATGTGACGGTGCTTCCGGCAAACTGTACGCTGGAGCAGGTTTTCGCCTTCGATACCGGCCCCGGCAACATGGTCATCGACGCGGTGATCTCCCGGCTGACCCATGGAGAGAAGACCTACGACGACGGCGGAGCCATGGCGGCGCAGGGAACGGTTCATCCCGCGCTGCTCCAATGGATGCTGGAGGATCCCTATCTGGCGAAAAAGCCGCCCAAGACGACGGGGCGGGAGCTGTACGGCCCTGCCTATGTGAACCGGCTGATGGAAAAAGCCGGAGCGCTGAAGGTGGCCCCGGTCGATTTGATGAGCACCGTCACCCGCTTTACCGCCGAAACCATTTCCTGCGGCCTGCGGCGTTTCAGTCCCCGGATGCCCCAGCGGCTGATCGTGGGCGGAGGCGGCAGTCTGAACCGCTGCCTGATGGAGCATATTCGGCAGGTATTGCCGGAATGCCGCGTCATGACCAACGAGGATCTGGGGCTGGACAGCAGCGCCAAGGAGGCGGTGGCTTTCGCCGTGCTGGCCAACGAAACGATTTTCGCCAGCTGCAACAACGCGCCTGCCGCCACCGGCGCCCGTCATCCCGTCGTGATGGGAAAAATCAGTCTTTAAGGCGAAGAGCCTCGGCTACGCGGCCATCGGCACGGCTGAGCAGCGCCCGGGCTTCGTCGGCGGTTTTTCCGCAAAGCAGCATCACAATGGCCGTCTTGCAGTGATAATCGCAGCTTTCCAAGGCCTGAACGGCCTTTTCTTCGGACTCGCCTGTCGCTTCGCACACAATGGTGACGCAGCGGCGGACGAGTTTTTCATTGGTGGGCTTCACGTCCACCATCAGGTTGCCGTATACCTTGCCCAGCCGGATCATCGCGCCGGTGGACAGCATGTTGGCGACCATCTTCTGGGCCGTGCCGCTCTTCATGCGGGTGGAGCCGGTAACGACCTCCGGCCCCGGCATGGGAGCGATGCCGATGTCCGCCGCTTCGTCCACCTGAGAGCCGGGGCAGCAGGTGACGCCGATGACCGGCGCGCCCAGCTTTTTGGCATACTCCATCGCGCCCAGCACATAGGGAGTACGGCCGCTGGCCGCCAGCCCGACCAGCACGTCGTTTTGGGAAAAATGGATCTTCTTCAGGTCTTCCACGCCCAGTTCCCGATCGTCCTCCGCGCCTTCCACGGCCTTATAAATGGCGGGCATGCCGCCTGCAATCAGACCCTGCACCATTTCCGGATCGGTGGAATAGGTGGGCGGGCATTCTACTGCGTCCAGAATGCCCAGACGGCCCGAGGTGCCGCAGCCAACGTAAATGAGCCGTCCGCCCTCATGGAGCTTTTCGGCGATTACATCCACCGCTTTGGCGATCTGGGGGCAGACGGCCTCCACAGCCTCGGCTACCTTGTGATCTTCGCTGTTGATTAGGCGCACCATTTCCAGTGTGCTCAGCTCATCGATATGCGTGGTGCGGGGGTTGCGCTGTTCCGTTGCGATTTTCCGTAAATCTACCGTTGCCATGCGTTTTTCTCCTATTCTGATTGGTTTGGCTGTCAGCCCTTGACCGCGCCGATGGTCACGCCTTCCAGGAAGTATTTCTGCAGGGCGAAAAACAGGATGAACATGGGCAGCGCGGACAGCGTCGCCCCGGCCATCATAGGCGCAAACAGGGTTTCATTGGCGAATTTGAAGGTTTTCAGGCCCACCTGAATGGTGAACATATAGTCCTTGCTGGTAACCAGAAACGGCCAGAAGAAGGTGTTCCATGTGGACATGAAGGTGTTGATGGCCATGACGGCCAGCACGGTTTTGGACAGGGGCATGACGATCTTCACGAAAATGCCCGGGTGACTGCATCCGTCCAGCTTGGCGCTTTCCAGAAGGGGCGTGGGGATGGACGTAAAGAACTGCTTGGCCAGAAACACGTTGTAGGAGCTTACGATACCCGGCAGAATCAGCGCCGCATACGTGTTGGACATCTTGAACTGCTTCACCACCAGAATGTACAGCGGCACCTGCGTCACCTGATAGGGGATCATCATGGCCACCAGAATCATGCCAAAAAGCCACTTGCTGCCCTTGAAGGGAATCTTGGCGAAAGCATAGCCCGCCATGGAGGCGAAGATCACGTTGCCGATCACCGTGCTGAGCGAAATGATGAAGCTGTTAAGGATCCAGCGTTTGGCGTACACATTGAAGTTGAAGAACGCCCGGTAGGAATCCAGCGACCAGCTGGAAGGGAAGATGGTGCGCATGTTGCCCGCCGTGGCAATGGCCGGGCCGAAGGAGGAAGTAACCATATAGAAGATGGGGAACAGAGCCAGCGCCGCCAGAAAGATCAGGATCAGCGCGATCAGGGCGTTGCGCAGATGCTTTACCCAGGGATGATTTCGATGCTCGGAATACAGCCCCATGGCAGACATACGTTCTTCCTCCTTTCTTAATATTCCACGTCCACGCCCATCATCTTGAACTGAACCAGCGAGATGATGGCGATGACGATGGCAAGCAGGATCGCCTGAGCACAGGCGAGGCCGTACTTGGAGTATTCAAAGGCATTTTTGTAGATCAGCAGGCCGATCATGGTGGTGCTGTTGTCCGGGCCGCCGCCGGTCATCATGAAAGCGTTCATGAACACCTGGAAGGAGCCGATGACCCCCGTGACCAGCAGGAACAGCGTGGTGGGCTTGACCAGCGGGAACACGATATAGCGCACCTTCTGCATGAAGGTGGCACCGTCCAGCTCGGCCGCCTCGAAATAGCTGTTGTCAATGCCCAGCAGAGCCGCGATGTAGATGATGATGTTGCTTCCCTGCCCGGACATCAGCGCCATGAACATCAGCGAAATCATGGACGTTTTGCTGGAGGAAAGCCAGTTCTGCGTGGGCAGGTGCAGGAAGGTAAAGACCTGATTCATCAGGCCGGTGGGGGAGGAATCGTAGATCCACAGCCAGACCACCGACAGCGCTACGCCGGAAGCGATGCCCGGCAGATAGTACATGGATTTGAAAACACTCTGGGTCTTTTTGGAAAAGGGCAGAATCATGATGGAGATGGCGAAGGCCATCAGCAGGCTCAAAGGCACGACGACCACCGTGTATTCCAGCGTGTTCAGCACCGTCTTATAAAAAAGCGAGCTGGAAAAGGTGTCCTGATAATTCTTCAGGCCGATGAATTCCGAGCCGAAGGGCTTGTATTTGAGAAAGCTGGTTTCCACGGCGCTGATGACCGGGTAGAGCGTAAACACGCCGAAAGCGATCATGGCGATGAGGATAAACGCATATCCCCACAGATCATCGTCGGTCAGGCGAAAACGGCGTCTGCTTTGGATGCCGGTTTGCGATTTCATCATGGTGTGCCTCCAAACAGTTCAAAAGAATCCGGTAAAATAAGAGAAGGCCCGCCCCGCCAAAGCGGGGCGGGCTGTAGGTCCGTCAGGAAGAAAGATTACAGCTGGCCGGAGACGCAGTTTTCAGCGCCGAACACATTCTGAGCTTCCTTCACGATGGCGTCGAACATATCCTGAGCAGTGGTCTCGCCCGCCAGCAGAGCCTGGAACTTGGGGATGATCACTTCGTCCATCAGGATCTTGGCATTGGCGCTCTGCTCGGAGGTGATACCGGCGGGAGGAGCCACAACCAGGCTGATAGCGCGGGCAGCGCTCTTCACATTGCCCTCGTCCAGTCCTTCGGGGGAGACATAAGCCTCACGGCCGGACTTGCAGACGGGATCCAGCAGCAGGGTCTGGTCCACAGCGGCAGCGCGTTCGCCGGAGCAAAGGTAATCCAGGAACAGGCACACGTTCTTCAGGTGCTCGTCGTTGGTGTTGTTGTTGCGCAGAGCGATCAGGCCGTCCACGGAGCCGAAGCAGGTCTCGGTCACGCCTTCCATGGTGGGAACGGGCAGGAACGCATAGTTCACGGGGATGGAGTTTTCAACGGCGGTGCCGTCGTTGGCTTCCAGCGCCTTGTTGTTCTTGTTGATGTTGTTTTCGAACAGAGGCATGGCCTTGCCGAAGATCATGGCGTTGCCGGTCTGGCACATCACCATGCGCTGGCCCGCTTCCACGCCGTAGTTGGGCATGTAGCCGGACTTGGTCATGGTTTCGACGGCTTCCAGCAGCTTGAGCATGTTGTCGGAAGTGTAGGCGTACTTCAGATCGCTGGTGAAGGAGTTGGTCAGGCCGGCGGCCACACCGAAGATGCTCAGGAAATCACCGGCGGTCACGCCGCTGTTGGCGAACACGAAACCGAAGCAGTTCTCGGTGGTGCCGTTCTTGATGGCTTCCATGAACTGGTCATAGGTCCAGCCTTCGGTCTGCACCTTGGCCACGTCCACACCGGCGGCTTCCAGCATGTCCTTGTTGGCGCCCAGCGCCTGAATGGTGATGTACAGCGGCAGGCCGTACACATGGCCGCCCAGGCTCATGTAATCCAGAGCGTTCTGATCGTAGTCGGACAGACGGTCCGCGTCCATGTACTGGTCGATTTCCACGCCCAGACCCAGCTCCACGTAGGTGCCGATGGCGGAATAGCTGACCTCGGCGATGTCGGGAGCTTCGCCCGCATTGGCCATGGTGTTCAGCTTGCTGTTGTGATCATCCCAGGAAGTCTTGATGACTTCCACTTTGATTTCGGGATGCTCGGCCATGAAGTCGTTGGCCCAGGTATCAATGTCGTCCAGATAGGTGCCCGTTACCGGGGGAACCATCACGGTGATGGTATCGGTCGCCTCTGCGAAAGCAGAGGTCATGCCCAGCAGCATCATGGCTGCCAGCAGAAGAGCCAGAAACTTTTTCATGTTTTTCCCTCCAACGTTTCAGCTTTGTGGAAAAATTCCACTGCGCCTATATTGTAACGCCTGCACAAACGCAAGTCAATCGATTTTTCCCTATTTCACAAAAAAATGCTGTTGTCTGGCAGACAGCAGCATGAAAAAACGCAGGTTTCAGATAAGTTGTCTTACATCATTTCTATCAGAATTTCAACGCCAGTTTGTCAGAACCCGAAGGAAACCTTCCACCAATCCGGGCATGCCCACGTCCTCGGCGGCCACGGCGGCAAGGCGGGCTACCACCCGTCCGCCCAGCTTCACCCGGATCAGCCCCAGCGCATCCCCGGCTTTCAGCGGCGCTTCCACTTTTTCGGGAAGCTCCACCTCCAGACTGAGCTGCTTTTCCTGTCCCAGCTTCATCAGCATGCTCAGGCCCGAGCCTGCGGCGGCGTCCACCTCGTCCTGCATGCCCAGATGAACCTTCACCTTCTGCCCCAGCCGGTCGCCCTTCTGAAGAACCGTCACCCGTTTATAGCTGCTGAAACCGTAATCCAGCATGGCCCGCGCTTCGTTGAAGCGCGTCTGGCTGGCGGACGCGCCCAGCACAATCGCGATCAGCCGCATGCCGTTTTTCTCCGCCGTACAGCTCAGGCAGTACTTGGAATCGTCCGCGCTGCCGGTCTTCAGACCGTCGCAGCCCTCGTAGAACCGTACCAGCCGGTTGGTGTTGGTCAGATCCGTCACCCGGCCGCTGGGATGGGTCAGCGTGTCCATCCACACCGCGCCGTAGGAGAAATACTCCGGGTGAGTACATATTTCGCAGGAGAGCAGCGCCACGTCCCGGGCGGTGGTATGCTGCCCCTGCACCGGCAGACCGGTGCAGTTGACGTATACGGTGTCCGTCATGCCCAGCTCCTGCGCCCGCTCGTTCATCCGTGCCACAAATTCCGTCTCCGTGCCTGCCAGATATTCGGCCAGCGCATAGGCGGAGTCGTTGGCGCTGGCGATGATCGTGGACTTGAGCAGCTCTTTCAGGGAATAGACCGCGCCCGCGTCCAGCAGCGCCTGACTGCCGATCTGTCCGGCAGCGGCCTTGCTGACCGTCACCTGATCCTCCAGCGTGATGCTTCCGTCCTGCAGCGCTTCGAAGGTGAGAAGCAGCGTCATCAGCTTGGTTACGCTGGCCACGGGCCGCTGCTCGTCCGCGTTCTTTTCGAAGATCACCGTGCCGGTCTCCGCCTCCACCAGCAGGGCGGAAGGCGCGCTGATCTCCACCGGAACCGTCTCTTCCAGAGGAGCCGTCCGTACCGCCGCCGTGCCAAGGGGCACAAGGCTCAGCGCCAGCAGCAGCGCGCACAGGCGCTGCCGTATGCGTCGAATCCCTTTCATGGCTTTTTCTCAGCAGCTTGCGGTGACGGACAGGCCGAGTGCGGCGAGGATGGCGACAGCGCCCGCACCGAGGAAGATGCCGATCACCCAGTTGACGAGCTTGTCGAAGGTGTCGTCGCGGTCTGGCACGCCGTCGCCCTGCTGGCGCAGGATGTGCACGCCGATGCGCACCAGCGCGACCACGCCGATCACCAGGCTCAGCGCCTTCACCCAGCCCAGGGCGGTGGATACCGGGCCCGAGAATCCCGGAGGCAGGCACGGGGTCGGGTCGGAAAGGGTCTCGGCGAGGATCACGCATGTTTCATGCAGCATTGGGTTGTTCCTTTCGTGTTAGGTTCATGCACCATCGTCAGCCGACATGGGCCGTGGCGCGGGGCATGGCGTCTACGTCCTTCACGAGCCGTGAGTACGCGGCCGGATAACGCCGGGGAAACCCGTCGAGTTCAAGCCCTTTGATATGGGGCAGCCGCCACACGCGGACGGCGGATGACAGTTGGATGCGCGCCGCCACCAAAGGCCGGGGCACGCGGGGCACGGGGTCGGTGATGGCCGCGCCCAACAGGATCGATGCGCCGAACAGTCCGGCCGACTGGTCGGCGAGCAGCGCGCGCAACGATTCGAGGCCGCGCCCCGTGCCCATGGCGCACAGGATGATGCGCGAGGGCATGGAGGGATCCTGGCTCACCGGCAGCGCGCGGCCGGCGTCGGCGAAACGTTCCGGATCCGAATGGCGGATCGTGGGGCATCCG
>OLQT01001960.1_pt1 | contig 11828 bp, 11 predicted proteins | sample 1672651 | NCBI WGS metagenome assembly OLQT01 (sample SAMEA3136709, study PRJEB25190) | human gut metagenome | biome: human gut; feature: human-associated habitat; material: faeces | place: Austria | collected 2013 | reverse complement strand
CATCGGCGGGGCACCGCTGGCGCTGACCTACAAGGCTATCAATACCATGGACAGCATGCTGGGCTACAAAAACGATAAATATTTATATTTTGGAAGATGCAGTGCAAAGCTTGATGATGTGGCAAATTATCTTCCGGCAAGAATTTCTGGCTGGCTGATGGTGGCGGCCTCTTTTATCTGCGGCATGGATGGTAGACAGGCGGCCAGGATTTATCGCAGGGACAGAAGAAATCATGCAAGTCCAAATTCTGCACAGACAGAGGCGGCCATGGCAGGGGCTCTTGATGTGCAGCTTGCCGGAAATGCTTATTATTTTGGTAAATTATATGAGAAACCGACGATAGGTGATCCGATCCGTGCAGTGGAGCCGGAAGATATCCGACGCTCAAACCGTCTGATGTATGGAACGGCCATTCTTGGCATTCTGATCTGTCTGCTTATTCGGATCGCCGTCGGATTCTGGGTTTTATAAAGGATTAGACGGCAGCAAAGGAGAAAATAAATGAAACACGTACACGGGGGAAATATCTATACTTACAAAAACTGTCTTGATTTTTCCGCAAACTGTAATCCCCTTGGAACACCGGAGAGTGTAAAACAGGCAGTCCGGGACAGTCTGGATCATCTGAAAGATTACCCGCAGGTGGGCTATGCACCACTGAAGGAGGCAATTGCAGCTTATGAGGATGTCAAACCGGAACATATTATCTGCGGCAACGGTGCGGCTGAATTAGTGTTTTCACTTTGTCATGCACTGAGACCCAAACGGGCGCTGATCCCGGTGCCTACCTTTGCCGAATATGAGCAGGCACTGGAAAGTGTTGGCGCACAGGTGGAGCATGTGCTTCTTAAGGAAGAAGAAGAGTTCCGTGTCCAGGACAGTTTTATTGACTGGCTTCATAAAGACCTGGATATGGTTTTTCTCTGCAACCCGAATAATCCGACAGGGATGCTTACGGACAGGGAATTTCTGTTTAAACTGCTCCGTGTCTGCCGGGAAATGGATATTTTTCTGGTGGTGGATGAATGTTTCCAGGATTTTATCCGGGATCCGGGCCAGTACAGTCTGAAGGCACAGCTTCCGAGATACCATAACCTGTTTCTTCTGAAGGCATTTACGAAGCGTTATGCGATGGCAGGGGTCCGTCTTGGATATGGGATTACGGAGAATGAGGAGCTTCTCGAAAAGATGACACTGGCCACACAGCCATGGAATATTTCTGTCCCTGCACAGGCAGCAGGAATTGCGGCACTTAAAGAGACAGATTATGTTGAAAGAGCACGAAATCTGATCTTTGAGGAGGCTGAGTATTTAAGCGGGGAACTGTATAAGCTTGGAATGACTGTTTTTCCTTCGCAGGCAAATTATCTGTTTTTTAAGGGTCCAGAGGATCTTTTTGAAATCTGCGTCAGAAAGAATGTCCTGATTCGGGACTGCAGCAACTATCCGGGACTTGGAAAGGGATTTTACCGGGTGGCAGTGCGGACTCACGAAGAAAATGAACAGCTGATCCGGACGATCCATGACGGACTTATGGAAGAGCGAAAGAAAGCACAGCAGGAAGAGGAGGAGCAGTAGAATGGCAAAAGCGATCATGGTACAGGGGACAATGTCAAATGCGGGCAAAAGCCTTCTGGCGGCGGGACTCTGCCGTATCTTCAGGCAGGATGGATACCGGGTGGCCCCTTTTAAATCACAGAATATGGCATTGAATTCTTTTATCACAAAAGAAGGACTGGAAATGGGAAGGGCACAGGTCATGCAGGCAGAAGCAGCAGGAATCGAACCGTCGGTTCTTATGAATCCGATTCTTCTCAAGCCGACGAATGACGTGGGATCTCAGGTTATTGTAAATGGTGAAGTTCTTGGCACAATGAGAGCAAGGGACTATTTTGCCTACAAGAAAAAACTGGTTCCGGACATTATGAAGGCATTCGATGCACTTGCTGCCGAGAATGATATTATTGTGATAGAAGGAGCGGGCAGCCCGGCTGAGATCAACCTCAAAAAAGAAGACATCGTCAATATGGGAATGGCAAAGATGGCAAAGGCACCGGTGCTTCTGGTCGGAGATATCGACCGTGGAGGTGTATTTGCACAGCTTTATGGAACGGTGGAGCTTCTTGAGGAAGATGAAAGAAATATGATCAAGGGGCTGATCATCAACAAATTCCGCGGAGACAAGACCATTCTTGATCCGGGTGTGGAGATGCTTGAGAGCAAGTGCAGGATTCCAGTGGTGGGAGTTGCACCATATCTTAATATTCAGGTGGAGGATGAGGACAGCCTTACCGAGCGTTTTGACAGACCTCAGGAAGTTGGGATGATCGATATGGCGGTTATCCGTGTGCCGAGAATTTCCAATTTTACGGACTTTAACCCACTGGAGAGTATACCGGGAGTTTCGCTTCGTTACGTACAGCACCCGTCAGATCTCAAAAACCCGGATGTGATCTTTCTTCCGGGAACCAAAAACACGATGGATGATCTCAAATGGCTGCGCGAAAGTGGAATGGAGGCACTGATCCTCAAAGAAGCTGCAAGAGGAACCCTGATCTTTGGTGTCTGTGGCGGTTATCAGATGCTGGGCGAGAACCTGAGTGATCCGTACGGCGTGGAAGCCGGTGGTTCCATGCGTGGAATGGGACTTCTGCCGATGGATACCGTGTTTGCCCAGACGAAGACGAGAACACAGGTGACAGGGCATTTCCTTTCGCTTGAGGGAGACTTTGCACCTCTTAGAGATGTTGTATTCACAGGATATGAGATCCATATGGGAGAGAGCACCAGGAAGGAAGGTGCAGCTGCCAGTACCTTTACGAAGGATACAGTGACCGGAAAGGAAAAAAGAGAAGGTACTTTTTACCACAATGTCTGCGGTACTTATGTACACGGGATCTTTGACAGGGAAGAAGTGGCACTCGGGCTTGTGAAGGCAATAGGTGACAAAAAAGGAATTGATGTATCTGAGATAGAAGGTGTGGATTTTGCAGCGTTTAAGGAGTCACAATATGACATCCTGGCGGCAGAACTGAGGAAACATCTGGATATGAAAAAAATCTACGAAATACTGGACGAAGGAATAGAACCGGAAAAGGAGACGATCTGATGAAGGTTGAACTTGAAAATGTAAAGCCGATGGACATAGAGAAAAGAAGCTTTGAGATCATCACGGAAGAGCTTGGAGATACCCCGCTTGTCCCGGGAACTGAACTTGTGGTAAAGCGCTGCATCCATACAAGTGCAGATTTTGACTATGCCAAAAATCTCTGTTTTTCACAGGATGTCATAGAGAAAGCAATGGATGCAATCAGAAATGGTGCCTGTATAGTCACAGATACACAGATGGCGAAATCTGGTATCAACAAACGTGCACTTGCCCGTTACGGAGGCGAAGTATACTGTTTTATGTCCGATGAGGATGTGGCAGAGCTTGCAAAGAAGCATGGAACCACAAGAGCAACAGCGAGCATGGACAAGGCTGCCGCTCTTGACAAAAAGCTGATCTTTGCGATTGGAAATGCACCGACAGCACTGGTACGCCTCTATGAACTTATTGAGGACAGAAAATTATCACCGGAGCTGATCATCGGTGTTCCTGTCGGGTTTGTCAATGTTGTGCAGTCAAAGGAACTGATCATGCAGGCAGATGTGCCGTATATTGTTGCAAGAGGACGGAAGGGTGGAAGTAATATTGCCGCCTGTATCTGTAATGCTCTGCTGTACATGATCGATAACCGGAGAGACTGAAGCACAAAAATTCAAGAATGAAAAAGAGGACTGTCTGAATTTTCTTCTATTCCTTTGGGACAGGAGAAGAAAGTTCAGACATGATCTGAGACAACAGATGGCAGGCAGGTGCAAAATCCTCCTCGGGCATTGAAGAACAGGAAAGAAGAAGGGTTACAAAACCGGGTTCTTCTTTTAATATCTGCAGGCGCAGACCACGGGTCCGTGCCTGCTTTTTTAATTCTGCGCCGTCTGCGGGACTGGAAAGCGTGAGCGCAAGGCTGGTTCCAGCGGCACCGATCTGTATCTGTGAGCTGCTGCCAAAAACTTCGCGGACTTCATGGAGAAGCAGTTTCAGCTTCTGGGAGTACAGACGTTTCAGCCTCCTTGTCTGGGCACCAAGATGACCGTCGCGGATAAACTGGCAGAGAGCAATCTGCTCCGCCTTGGATGCAGTCTGGCTGTAATAGTCGGCCCGTCTGTGGTATTCGTCCGCAAGAGATGGCGGCAGTACCATAAAACTGATACGGATCGAAGGGAGGAGAAGACGCGAAAAGGAACCAAGATAGACTACATTATGTCCGCCTGCGAGACCGAAAAGAGAAGGCGTCGGCTTCTGGAGATACACAAATTCATTTTCAAAATCATCTTCAATGATGAGACTGCCCTTTGTTCCGGCATAGTGGATCAGCTCCATACGCCGGGATACCGGCATGATCTCTCCCCATTTTGTCATATGCGCCGGGGAGACATAGATGATATCACAGTCTTTATTTCGATAATGTATTTCAAATCCATAATCAGAAAAAACAGTACTTCCCTGAACAAAAGAAGGTGTTGGAAAGGATACCGTCTGTCTTTCACGCAAAAGAGGACAGAGAAGCTGCAGAAGACTCTGCACACTGGCTCCGATCACAATATCCTCTGCCGAACAGACCACATTGCGATGCTGTCGGACATAGTCAGCGAGAACCTGTCGTAGATCCTCTTCCCCCTGCGGCTCTCCGTAGGAGAGAAGTCTGTCGTTCTGGCGTAGCGCACTTTTGATATACCGCTGCCACAGATCAAAACGAAAACTTTCACGGTCAACGCCGGCAGAGGCGAAATCGTACCGGACCTCCGGCAGGGCGGCATTTCTGGGTTTGGGCTGTACCGGCTCCAGTGATGCGATGTCGGTCACATAATACCCGCTCTGTGCCCGGGCAATAATATAGCCGTCTGCGGCGAGCTGGAGATAGGCACTCTCGATCGTGGTACGGCTGAGATTCAATTCCTCAGCACATTTGCGAAGGGAGGGCATACGACTTCTGGCAGGAAGACGACGTTCCATGATCAGTTCCCGGTAATGATGATAAACCTGCATATATAAACTTTCTTTTTTGTCAGTCTGGTGTAAAGATAAACTCATAAACTGTCCCCCAAAAAATGAATAAAAGTGGTTCTTTTTTGATGTACATTCAGGTGTTATTCTAATTCAGAATAGCAAAAAATGCAAGATGAGGAGAAATACTTTGAAAAGAATTGCAGTTCTCAATGATCTGTCCGGGATGGGAAAATGTTCACTGACAGCGGCAATACCGGTTCTTTCGGTGATGGGAGTGCAGGCGTGCCCGCTTCCTACCGCAGTTTTGAGTGCACAGACCGGATTTCCATCTTATTATTGTGATGATTATACAGACCGCATGGATATTCTGATGGACGAATGGCAGAAGATGCATTTCCGTCCGGATGGTATTTACACCGGTTTTCTGGCAGATGCACTACAGGCAGAGAAGGCAGTGGATTTTATACAGAGATTCAAAAGTACAGAGACAAAGGTTCTGGTAGATCCGGTCATGGGTGATGATGGCGAGGAATATTCCGTTTATACAGAAGAATTATGTGAAAAGATGCGGATTCTTGTGCAGGAGGCGGCTGTGATCACGCCGAATGTCACGGAAGCACTTCTGCTTCTTTATGGAAGCAGAGGGATGCATACAGAATGGCAGAAGCTTGCCGACTTAAGCACGGAAGCACTTCTGGAATACATTCAGCAGACAGGAAGGCTGCTTACAGAAAAATTTCAGGCAGAAACGGTTATCACAGGCATCAGTCACGAAAGCGAAGACGGACAGAAATGTATCAGCAATCTGATCTGTCAGAAAAACAGTCAGACCTGGATAACAACCAAAAAAGAAGGCGGCAGTTATTCTGGAACGGGAGATCTGTTTGCTTCTGTACTCTGTGCCGATATGGTCAAGGGGAGAGATATCGCTTTATCAGTACAGAAGGCGGTCAATTTCCTTGCAAAAGGAATCCATGATGCAGTAAAAGAGGGAACAGACCGAAACGAAGGAATCTGTTTTGAAACGTATCTTTATGAGTTGGCAGACAGGAGACGGTAAACAGATCGTACGACAAAAAGAGGGAAACCATACAGAAGATTTCTGTACAGTTTCCCTTTTGCGTTATTTATTAAAGATTCTTTTTCTTATAGATAAACCAGGATGCGATCGCTGTAAATACGAGAAGATAGGCAAGCAGGATCACAATCCCTGAAAATGCAAATCCTTCACCGGCAGAAATGCTTCGGATCAGATGACTGGTCTGGGAAAGCGGAAGTGCAGATACAAACTTTCCGATAAATCCGGGAAGCTTTTCTGTGGAGAAGAAGGTGTTGCACAGATAAGCCATCGGCATGATGATGTAGTTGGAAAAACGCGGTACGTCTGCATGGTTTTTTGCAAGGAAAGAAACCACGACGCCTATTGCAGAAAAAACAGCTCCGTTTAAAAACATCACCAGAAAAGACCATCCGTTAAAAATAAGTCCGGTATCGATCGGCAGAGTCAGGATCAGGATCACACCTCCGGCATAGAATCCACGAAGGCTTCCGCCGATGATCTGCCCTGCGATAAACTGCCACAGAGGCGTCGGTGAGATCATGACCTGATCAAAGGCCTTCTCGTATAATCTCTGGACATTCAGATTCTGGGCAATGGCATTGAAGCTTCCGTTCATCGTTGTCAGAGATACGACACCCGGGATAAGGAAATTCAGGTACGGCTGTCCGTGGGACGTTGTCTGGATTCCCATTCCGAACACAACAAGATACATCAGAGGTGCGATCATGGCTGCCAGTGTGATCTTGTAGAAATCTCTGCGGAATTCCACCCATTTTTCCCATAAAATTGTTATAATTCCCATTTGCTCCTCCTTTATGACGGCATCAGATGACGGCCTGCCCGCTCCACAAAAACATCTTCCAGAGTGGTTTCACGAAGAGAAGCCTGTCCTGTAAGGGAGGACAGAAAGGCGATGGCCTCCTGACGGCTGTGGAAATAATGGCTTACAGTACTTCCGTCAGCACCCGGTTCATCGACTGTGTAGGCCCCGAGACTTTCGATCAGACCGGTAGGAGTATTGATTTCTTCCAGTTTACCGTGATCCATCAGAGCTACGCGGTTGCAGAGATTCTGTGCTTCTTCCATATAGTGTGTGGTCAGAAGAATCGTCAGGTTTTTGCCGTTCAGCTTGCGCAGAAGATTCCACATCTGTCGTCTGGAAAGCGCGTCCATTCCGGCAGTCGGCTCATCGAGGAGAAGGATCTCCGGGTCCGTCAGAAGTGCACGGCAGACCATCAGTTTGCGCTTCATACCACCGGAAAGTTTGCGGACGGTACGCTTACGGAATTTAAGCAGGTCACAGAACTCCAGAAGTTCTTCTGTTCGCTTCCGGATCTCCTTGCGAGGCATGAAATAAAGCCTTCCCTGATATTCCATGATCTCGTCCATGTTCATATCCTGGCGCATGGAATACTCCTGAGTGATCACGCTGATCTTGCGTTTCAGATCCGGACGGTTTCTCTTCAGTGTCTGGCCATCGATCAGGATCTCCCCTTTTGTGGGAAGGAGCAGGGTGGATAAAAGACTGATCGTCGTTGTTTTTCCTGCGCCGTTTGGACCGAGGAGACCAAAAAATTCTCCGGTTTCGATCGTAAGGTTCAGGGAATCCACAGCAGTGAAATCATCAAAGGTCTTGGTCAGATTTCTGGTTTCGATCATTTCTTCTCCTTTGCAATGATCAGGGAATAATAACCTGCATCATCCGGAATTTCCTCAACACTTCTGTAGATGTGTTCCTGCGGCATACCACAGTTTTCGACCATCAGGACATCGCGGCCGCTCTTTGCAAGGATTTCCTTGACCTGATTCATTTTTTTGCCGGATTTCATAAGAACGTAATTTCCGGATTCACTGAGATCGTTGTCAAGACGATGTACAGCCGGTACGATATGAAGCTGTTCGTTCCATTCAGAAAGAGAAACGTTCAGACGGGCAGCGGCAGCACAGAAAGAGGTGATTCCGCTTACAAGCTCTGTGTGATATCCGTCTGCCTCCACACGATGCTGGAGATAGGAGAAGGTAGAATATACACAAGGATCTCCAAGAGTCAGGAAAACAACGTTTTTGCCCTGATCAAGACAGGCTTCCAGTGCTTTGGCTCCCTTTTCATGATTTTCCTTCAGTTCTTTTGCATCATGTGTCATTGGCATATAGATCGGAAGAAGTTCCTTGTCTGCCAGTTCAGGCACTGCCTGGACTGCAATCTTGTAGGCAACCGTGTCTTTGACATCTGCACCTGGTACAGCAATGATCTCATTCTCGCGGATCATGCGGACCGCCTTCAATGTCATTAATTCCGGATCTCCAGGTCCGACTCCTACGCCATATAATGTTCCTTTCATTGGTAAAAAACCTCCTGTTTATACTAAAAAATTTGATAATGTAAAAATGTAAATCAGTCACATTCTTTTTATTATACTAGAATCGCATAGGGTTTGCAATGTATGATTTGCTGTGTTATAGTATTTCTGTTACTGTGAACGGAGTGAACAGTAACTTACTGTTGTAATGTATTTCTTAACGAAAAGAAACGGAGTTTAGGGTAATGCATAAATGTAGGAAAATTTTGGCAGTCTGTTCTCTGGCAGCACTTTTATCTGCCGATGTTATGCCGTCTGTCTGTCTGGCAGCACAGAATACCGCGGGAACAGAGGCTGTTGAATTTAACAGCGAAGATGGAGAATATTCTATCCAGGTGGATCTCGAGGGAGGAAGCGGAAAAGCAAGCGTGACGTCTCCGACACTGTTTACTGTGGAGGACGGACACGGGTATGCCAGGATCCAGTGGAGCAGTTCCAATTATGATTATATGATCGTGGATGGAGAGAAGTATTTGCCGACGAATGAGGAGGGAATGAATTCCGTGTTTGAGATCCCGATCCTTGCACTGGATGAGCCAGTGTCGGTGATCGCAGACACGACAGCGATGGGAGCACCCCATGAGATTGACTATACGCTGACTTTTTATTCGGATTCTATCGGTTCCAAGAGTCAGCTTCCGCAGGAAGCAGCCAAGAGAGTGGTTGCAGTTGCAATGGCGATCATTGTAGGCGGAGGAATTCTGAATTATTTTGTCAATAAGCGGAGAAGATGCTGATGCGTGGATAACGGAATGAACAGTAACGAGTTTTCTGTATAAAAAAATTCCGAACATCATGAAATTTAAGAAATTATTCAGAAAATAGTAATATTATTATGTGAAAATGTTTTTAGATGTTTTTAGTAAAGGCAGGTGAATAAGTAATGGATAATATATTGAAATATCTGGAAAAGACAGCTGAGAGATTTCCTGATAAAACAGCAGTGGATGATGGGACAGTACAGTTTACCTATCAGGAACTTCTGGATAAGGCGAGACACTTTGGCCTTTCTTTTCTGGATAAGACAATGCCGGGAAGACCTGTTGCAATCCTCAGAGAAAAAAGCTCAGAGGTCCTTGCAGCTATGTTTGGTATAGTCTATGCCGGATGCTTTTATGTAATGATCGATCCGGAGCAGCCACTGGAGAGACTGAAGGATATCTTAAGTGTCCTCAAGACGGATCTGGTGCTTACAGACAGTACATATAAAAACCAGCTTGAGGATGCCGGTTATCAGGGAGAAATTTATCTTCTGGATCAGGAACGTACAGAGGCATCTCTTACAGAACAGGATGTCGAGAAGCTGATGGAGAGACGTTCTACGGCGGACAGTACAGATCTTCTGTATGGAATTTTTACCTCAGGTTCTACAGGCAAACCGAAGTGTGTGGCAGTCAGCCAGCAGGCCGTGATAGATTTCATTGGTCATTTTACAAAGCAGTTTGAGATCACAGACCAGGATCGTATTGCGAATCAGGCACCGTTTGACTTTGATGTTTCTGTAAAGGATATTTATTCTGCGATCACGACAGGAGCAACACTGGTACTGGTACCGAAGCGTCTGTTTTCTCTTCCGCCGAGGCTTCTGGATTATCTCTGCGATAAGAAGGTGACCGTTATGGTATGGGCAGTTTCTGCACTTTGTCTGATTTCTTCCCTCAAGGGACTGAAATATAAGATTCCCGAAGATGCCAGGATCATCATGTTCAGCGGCGAAGTCATGCCGGTGAAACAGATGCGGCTCTGGCAGCAGGCTCTGCCGCAGACAAAATTCATCAATCTGTACGGGCCATCTGAAATTACCTGTAACTGTACCTGGTATCCGGTAGAACGGGAATTTCAGGACGGAGAGGTGATTCCGGCAGGCAGGGCGTTTGACGGAAGAACCGTATTTCTTCTTGATGAGACGGGAGCAGACATCACAGAATCCGGTAAGACCGGTGAAATCTGTGTTGCCGGTGAGTCTCTGGCTGATGGTTATTATCACAACGAAGAGGAAACGGCTCGAAGATTTGTCACAGGAGCAGTTCCGGGCGAAACAGGAAACACAAGATTTTACCGTACAGGTGATCTTGGGTATTTTGGCGAGGATGAGAATCTTTATTTTGCCGGACGAAAAGATTTCCAGATCAAGCATATGGGTCACAGGATCGAACTTGAGGAAATCGAAAGAGCATTTGAGAAGCTTGACGGAGTTTCAAGATGCTGCTGTCTGTTCGATACAAAACGCAATAAGCTCCTGGGATTTTATACCGGTGACATGGATGAGAAGGAAGTTCATCAGGAACTTAAGCGTTTCCTTCCGGTCTATATGATTCCGGCTAAGATCCGCAGGATTGAGGAAATGCCTCTCAACAAAAATGGTAAGATTGACCGTAAATATCTTGCACAGGAGTGGAGCTGATGGAAATGCAGACAAAAGAGCTGCGCAAGGCAGCAGAATTTGGGACACCTTTGTATGTGTTTCATGAAGAAGAATTAAGAGAAACTACCAGGCGTCTTGAGAATACACTGGGAAAGGCGGCAGGTCTCTGTTATGCAATGAAGGCAAATCCGTTTCTTGTAAAAGTGATGGAGCAGCTTGTAGACCGTATCGAGGTGTGTTCCATGGGTGAATTTGCAATCTGCGAGGAGCAGGGCATTGCACCGGGGAAGATATTAGTGTCCGGTGTCCTCAAAAAACCCGGGAAGCTGAATGCGGTTCTGGACAAGTATGGAAATGCGTGTCTGTACACAGCCGAATCCCTGCAGCAGTTTGAACTTCTGAAAACATGGGCAATAGAACATGAACAGGAAATTTCTGTTTTTCCGAGACTGACCAGTGGAAACCAGTTTGGAATGGATCAGAAGACGATAGAGGGACTGATCGAACACAGAGCGGAATATCCGTTTCTCAGGATCCGTGGCATCCACTATTTCTCCGGCACACAGAAGCGTTCTGTCAGCAAAATCCAGAAAGAACTGGAAAAGCTGGATGTTTTTCTCGGTGAACTGAAAGAGAAATACGCATTTGAGCCAGAAGAACTGGAATATGGTCCGGGATTGCCGGTTTCCTATTTTGATCCGTCCAGGGCAGTCGGTGAGGATGGTCTTATGGAGATCGTACAGACACTGGAGCAGATGAAATTCTCGGGAAGGGTCACTCTTGAGATGGGAAGAGCCTTTGCGGCAGACTGCGGATATTATCTTACAAAGATCATGGATGTCAAATCCAGTGATGACAAAAACTACTGCATCACAGACGGCGGGATCCACCAGCTTAATTATGACGGACAGATCAGAGGAATGTATGAGCCGCCGATGGAGATTCTTGCAGAGAAGAGACAGGGAGAAGAGAAGAACTGGACAATCTGC
>OLQT01001958.1_pt1 | contig 11831 bp, 6 predicted proteins | sample 1672651 | NCBI WGS metagenome assembly OLQT01 (sample SAMEA3136709, study PRJEB25190) | human gut metagenome | biome: human gut; feature: human-associated habitat; material: faeces | place: Austria | collected 2013 | reverse complement strand
TCGCAATTCGAAGCGGCCCGCGCTGTTTGCATATATTTCGACGGCGCTTCCTGGCGCACAACGATTTAATCCTAGCATATGGAAGGAAAAATGTCAATAGAGAACGGAAATAAATGAACAAATTAAGAACGATTTGTGAATGACGTTGTTTTTTTGACATACAAAATTGCAAAAATATGGAATTGTTGCGGGATTGACAGACGCAGGCGCGGAGAGTAAACTATTTGCATATTTATTCTCTCTGCGCGGAGAACCCGGCAAGGGAATAAAAATTACAAGGAGGAAAGATATGAAAACGTTGGCGAAAAAGCTGATGGCGCTTGTCCTTTGCCTGGCAATGGCGCTCGGCCTTCTCGGTGTGACCTCTGCCGGTGCAGTGCAGAGCGCTCCGAAGGCGGAGGAGTCGGCCAGCAAGGTCATCTATGCCACAGACAGCAAGACCACCTACGTCCCGGCGGGCTATACCTATGTATACCAGTCCACCGACGGACGGATCTACACGCGCAAGGCAACGCAGGATACCTATATTTCCGGCCGCACCCTCAGCGCAACGGAGGCCAAGGCGCTGGCCTCGCTGTCCTATGGCGCGGAAAGCACCATCACGACAGACGACGGTCAGACACTGGTCTGCCGCGAATATGACGCGAAGGAAGCGGCGGCCTATTCCGATGCCGTGAAGGCGATCCTGAGCGGCGAGGATTACAGCGACGGCGACAAGGTCACTGTTGTGAGCGAGGCCCACGAGAAGAACGACAAGGTCAAGGTTATCATCTCGCTTGAGGCCCCGGCCGTCTGTGAGATGGACGGCATGTCCGTTGAGCTGGGCAAGGGCCTCGGCAAGGCAGAGCTGGCCGCCGTGCAGAGCGTGAAGAACGGCCAGTCCTCCGTCCTTTCCGTCGCGAAGAAGAAGCTTGGCCACAGCATCGAGGTCACTGGTCAGTTCTCCCTTGTGACGAACGCCATTGCCGCCACGGTTTCCTATGGCGATATGGAAACGCTCAGCAAGCTGCCGGGCGTCAAGAAGGTCTTCCTTTCCCCGTGCTACTCCGTGCCGGAGATCAATGCCGTGGAGACGGACGCCTCTCAGATCAGCACGAACATGAAGTTCGCGGCCGCCGGTATGGGCGCGAACGCCGCATGGGACGCGGGCTATGACGGCACCGGCATGAGCGTCGCCGTCATTGACACCGGCCTGTGCTTCGAGAACCCGACGTTCTCCAAGGAACCCACCGATCCGGACGCCGTCGCCTACAGCAAGGATGACATCGCGGCCATCCTCGACAGCAAGACCCTGCATGCCGAAGAGCTGGATAAGTCCACGGCGCTTGACACCATTTATTACAGCAGCAAGGTCCCGTTTGGCTTCAACTATGCCGACGGCGAGGCCAACTTCGGCTCCGATGACGACACCATGATGGGCCACGGCACACACGTTGCCGGTATCATTGCGGGCAACCTGACCGAAGCGGATCAGGAGCAGTTCGATATGACGTCCCTCGGCATTGCGCCGGAGGCACAGCTTGTCATCATGAAGGTCTTTGACCAGGGCGGCAACTGCTATTTCGATTATCTCATCGCCGCCATTGAAGACGCCATCACCCTCGGCGTCGACTGCGCGAACCTCTCCCTCGGCCTTTCCAGCGGCCCGTATTACTACGAGGGCGTGACCGAGGTCTATGACGCCGCCACCGCAGCGGGTATCAGCGTCTGCGTCTCCGCCGGCAACGATGGCTTTACCGGCAACGAGAGCCTCTGGGGCGATGACCAGATCAAGTCCACGAGCGTCTCCAGCGGCACGCTGGGCATGCCCGGCACGTTCGACTCCGTCCTGACCGTCGCCAGCGCCGAAAACGAAGGCGTGAAGTGGTTCTTCGCTACCGGCGTTCTCGGCTGGTACAACAAGCGCCAGGGGTCTGACCAGTACATGAACGTGAGCGAGATCGAAAATGTCCCCGAGGGCAAGGGCTTCTATGAGAACCTGCGTCCGACGGAAGACCTCGTAGGCGGCACCTATGGCTACACCGAGTCCATCAAGAATTCCGACGGACAGATCGTCTATGTCCCGTTTGAGGGCGGCAACGGCGACTCCATTATTGCGGCGGCAAAGGCCGCAGGCGCAGCCGGCGTCGTGTTCTACGACCCGACTCCCGCCGAGGAAGCAGAGTGGGACTATGTGGATGTTGAGCTGACCAGCTTTGATGTCCCCGCTGCCCGCGCGAACCTGACCGAGTTCGAATGGATGAAGGCCAACAATGACACCGGCACCGTCTCTGTAAAGGCCGACTGGAACCGCAACAACGCCGCAGGCGAGATGTCCTCGTTCTCGTCCTGGGGCCCGACGGAAGGCCTCTCCCTGAAGCCGGAGATCACCGGCATCGGCGGTAAAGTCTTCTCCGCATACTATGGCGAGGATTTCGCCGTCGCCTCCGGCACCTCGATGTCTTCTCCGGCCGTCGCCGCCTCCATGGCGCTGCTGCGGCAGTATCTGAAGACGACCTCCATCCCGGAAGAGGACTATGCCAAGGTCGCCAACTGCCTGCTTATGAGCACGGCAACGCCGATCGTCGATGAAGCGAACGGCACCTATTACTTCGTCCGCCGTCAGGGTGCAGGCCTTGCCAACGTCGGCAACGCCGTGAAGTCCGGCGCTTACATCGCCGTCGAGGGCACCGACAAGGCCAAGCTTGAGCTGGGCGACGATGCCGAGAAGACCGGCAAGTACGAGATGAAGTTCAGCGTCGTCAACTTCTCCCAGGAAGCCAAGACCTATGCGCTCAGCCTGCAGGGCCTCGGCCAGGCTGCAGAGGGCGGCCTCGTCAAGGGCGGCAAGGTCACCTATCTCACGCAGAACTATGCAAAGAAGCTCGACGCGACCTATACCACCAGCCTGAACGGCAACGAGCTCACGGTTCCCGCCGGTGCGACTGCACAGGTCACCGTGACCCTGCAGCTGACCGACGCGCAGAAGGCCTACTATGATGAGCGCTTCCCGAACGGCGCATATGTAGAGGGCTTTGTCCAGCTCACGAGCAAGGACGCCGTCACCCTGTCCGTCCCGTTCCTCGCATTTTACGGCGACTTCGGCGCGGCTCCCGTTGCCGAGACCGGCAGCTACGCGACCCCTCTGGGTGGTGCGCGCTCCTACAACACGGCCGATCAGGTCGTCAGCGGTATCTACAGCTACCGCCGCATCAGCGACAGCGATGTTCTTTCCTGGATGACCGAGAAGTCCTGGCTGGGCGATACGGCCGCCCCCGGCATGTCCATGGTTCCGATGGACGAGTTCAAATTCGACACGATGTTCCAGGCCTATAAGGGCTTTGTGCCGGAGACGGCGGGCGTCTCTCCGAACGGCGACAATTCGCTCGATGCGTTCTACCTGCAGATCGGCCTGCTGCGCAACGTCGATAACATCCACTACACCGTTACGAACCTGACGACGGGCGAGGTCCTGTCCGAGCAGGATACCGAATTCCTGCAGAAGAGCTACGCGGGCGGCGTTTACGCCGGCAGCGAGGCCGGAGACTTCGACATGAGCTGGTTCTACGCCAAGGGCGTGAACGAGGACGGCGAGGAATATATTGATTATTCCAAGTGCAGCCAGCCGGAGAACTCCCTGATCTCCGTCAAGGCGGAGATCACTCCGGAGTGCAAGACCGCCAAGACCCAGACGCTTGAGTATACGTTCTATATCGATGCGACCGGCCCGAACAGCAAGAAGCCGACGTTCAGCTACAAGACGGAAGACTTTGGCTGGGGCCCGCAGACCATGTACAAGATCTGCGTGGAATCGAACGAGGCCTGGTATCAGGACTACGACATGAGCATCACCATCGAATATGATGAAGAGACCGGCGACTACTTTGCCTCCGCCTTTACCACCAACTATTACCCGACTGCGCGGCCGAACGGCGAGGGCGTCCACGGCATGAGCGAATCCGGCAGCATGATGTACACCGACTCGCGTACCGATATCTTCCTCGGCTATGACTACGCAGGCAACTGCTCCGCCTATACCATCACCGGTTCGCAGCTCGATGACAACATCAGCCTCTCTGCGGAAACGGACTCGATCTACATCGGCGAAGAAGTGACCATCCAGAATACCGATGTCGACGACTATGCCATGCTCCTGAACTGGGAGGTCTCCGATCCCGAGATCGCCGAGATCGTCTCCAGTGACAACAGCAGCGTGACCATCAAGGGCCTGAAGCGCGGCGACGTGGCTGTGACCGCCTCCGTCGGCGACTTCAAAAAGTCCGTCACGATCCATGTCCTGGACAAGAACTATGAGGATCTGAAGGGCAAGTTCCAGGATATCTCCGGCCACTGGGCCGAGGAGACCATCCTTGAGGCTGTCTACCGCGGCCTGTTCAACGGCGTGAGCAGCGACCTGTTCGATCCGGACAGCGCCATCACCCGCGCCATGTTCGTCACGGTGCTCTACCGTATGGATGGTCAGCCCGCAGTCGACCAGAAGGCAGGCTTCACGGATGTGGCAGAGGGCAGCTACTACGCCGCCGCCGTGGATTGGGCCGCGAAGAACGGCATCGTCAACGGCGTCTCCGAGACGTCCTTCGACCCGGATGCCCCCATCACCCGTGAGCAGATGGCAGCGATCCTGTATCGCTACGCCGCCTATTGGGAGCTTGACGTGAGCGCAGAGGCCGACCTCAGCGCCTACGAGGACGCTTCTTCCGTCAGCGCCTATGCCCAGGCTGCCATGCAGTGGGCCGTGACCAACGGCGTGATCAACGGCACGTCTGCCACGACGCTCGAGCCCGCCGGTACGGCGACCCGCGCGCAGGCCGCGACGGTGCTGGTCCGCTTCCAGAACAGTATGAAGAGCTGACGTTTCAAAACCGACGCTTTCCTTTCCTTGGCGCCCCCCTTTCGCTTCGGCGGGAGGGGGGCGTTGATCGTTTGACAGGCGCCTTCATTTATGGTACAATCCCGGCGGAAGGTGAGATTATGCGTGTGATTTCCCGCCCGGCCGCAGGGGATATGATCCGGCGCCTGCTTCTGGCGTGGCTGCTGACCGGAGCCGTACAATATACCTGTCTGCCCGCGCCCGAACGGGTGCTGAGCGGCTTTTCCGCCCTGACGGGGCAGTCGTTCCCGCTGCTGCTTGTGGGGACGGCGGCCTTCTTTGCCCTGCTGACGCTGGCGGGCCTTCGCTGGCGCACGGCGCGCTGGGAGCGCGCGGCCCTGCCGCTGTGCTTCGGCTGGCAGCTCGTGCTGGGCCTGTGCGCCTCGTGGTCCGTGCCGCTGCTGTGCGCCGGGCTTGTCGTGCTGGCCCTTCTGCTCGTCTACGCCGCCTATGGCGCGCGGACGGACGCAGAGAGCCTGACAGCTGCGCCGGCGTGCACCGGTCGCCGCGCGGGACTTGTGATCGCCGTGGCCGCCGCAGCCGTGTTTCTGGCGGCCGTGCTGGCGCTGACGGTGTTCCGCGTGCTGAGCTATGCCGCGCCGACCTATGACTTCGGCATCTTTTCCCAGATGTTCCACAGCATGCGCACGACGGGCCTGCCCGTGACGACGTGCGAGCGCGACCGCGTGCTGTCGCACTTCGCCGTGCATGTTTCGCCGATCTACTATCTGTTCCTGCCGTTTTACGCCCTGTTCCCGTCGCCCGTGACGCTCGAGGTGCTGCAGGCCCTGCTGCTGGCCTCGGCGGTCATCCCGCTCTGGCGCATTGCGCGGCGGCATGGCCTGTCCGGTGTGACGGCCGGCCTGCTGTGCGCCCTGCTGCTGCTCTGGCCAGCCTATGCGGGCGGCACGAGCTATGACGTGCATGAAAACAAATTCCTCACGCCGCTGCTGCTGTGGCTGTTCGACTTCCTCGACCGCCGCTGCGTGTGGGGCGTTGCCCTGTTCTCCGTGCTGACATGTATGGTCAAGGAGGACGCGCCCGTCTATGTCGCGGTCATCGCGCTGTGGGTGATCCTGCGGGCTCTGACCCGCACCGGGGCGGAGCGGCGCTGGGGCCTGCTCACGGGCGGTGCGATGCTCGTCGGCGCAGTGGGCTACTTCCTCGGCGTGACGGCCTGGCTCGCTGCCGACGGCGACGGCGTTATGTCCTATCGCTACAGCAATTTCCTCTACGACGGCTCGGATTCGCTGTTCACGGTCATCAAGGCTGTGCTGCTCTCGCCGGTGCGGACGCTCCGGGAGTGCTTCGAGGGCAAGAAGATCGCGTTCTTCTTCCTGACGATGGGGCCGCTGCTGTTCCTGCCGCTGTGCACGCGGCGCTATGAGCGGCTCGTGCTGCTCATCCCGTTCCTGCTTGTGAACCTGATGTCGGATTACACCTATCAGCACAGCATTTTCTTCCAGTACACCTACGGCTCTGCGGCCTGCCTGTTCTATCTGACGGCCGTGAATCTGGCGGAGCTGCCGCGCGTCTGGAACCGCCCGGCGCTGGCGGCCACGGCGGCCCTGCTGGCGGGCGTGTGCTTCTGCGGGAACATCCTGCCGCTCTCCGAAAATTATGTCAACCGCTATTTTGACTACCGCGCGGTCTGGCAGGAGACGGACGCCGTGCTGGACCGCATCCCGGACGATGCGAGCGTCACGGCCACGACGTTCCTTGTCGTGCCGCTGTCGCGGCGCGCCGTGCTCTATGACCTGCGCTACTGCTCGCAGGAGCACCTGCTCAGCACGGACTATGTCGTCGTGGAGACGACGGACAGCGGCAGCCTGAAGCCCTATGCCGTGGACGGCGGGGACGGGCTGGAGGGCCTGACGGCCCTGCTGCGCGCCGCGGGCTATGCGCAGCTGCCGGATACCGGAAGCCGCCTGCAGCTCTGGAAAAGGCCGTAGAGGCCGGAATATGCAGCAGATCGACCTGTGGAACCGTTTTGATGCGGAACACCACAGGTCGATTTTTGGTACATTTGCCGTCTTGTAAAATGGTGGAGGACCTGATATACTGGAAGCGTAAGAAAAGAACTTTTCAGGCCGGACAGGAGGCGGCACAGAATGAAACAGAGCGGAAGAAGGATCGCGGCGGTCGTGCTGGCACTGGTGCTGGCTGCCGCCGGGATGGCGGGCTGCAGGATCAGCCGGACGCGAGCCATGACGGACAAGGAACGCATGGCCTGCGAGGCCTACACCATTTCGTTCCCGGAGGAAGTCCATGGGGATAAGACCCTTGCGGAGACCATCCTGTCGCTCTGCACGGCGCAGGAGGAGACGGAATATGGGACCGTCTATGACGGGGCGGCCCTGCAGCCGTATCTCTATCAGTGCAGCGAGGTCACGGAGGTCGTTTCCAGCATGGACCGGCCGATGCATCTGAATGTGCGCTACAAAACGCAGGATGACATCGAGGCTTCGCTCGAGATCGACTATGACGTGATCGTGCTGCGCTCGGTCTACTACCCGGAGGAGGATGCATATGCGCTCGAGCAGATGGGAGAGGCAACATGGACGACGCATTTCCGGTATGGAAGCTAGGAGGGCGGAATGGAAGAGTCTGAACTTAGAAATACCGCCCCGGAATATGACCCCAAGCCCTGCCCGCTCTGCGGAAAGCCCATGCGCTGCGGGCTGCTCCAGAGCGGCGGTGTCCTGTATTTCACCGATAAGGAGAAGTACTGGATCAACTGGCCGCTGAAGTCCCGCGGGGACATCCCGCTGCTGGGCGGGAAGCTCTTTCCGGCCTTCCCGGATGACGGCGCGACGAAGCTCGCCCAGATCTGCACGGACTGCGAGATTGTTCTCTTCTACTACGGCAAGAAGTGGGACGACCGGCGCTGGAACAGAAACAAATAAAAGATGACCTCCACCGCAGCCGGTGGAGGCCATTTTTTTGCGTATCAGGTGTTGAAGAAGTAGAAGCCCTCCGTCGGGGTGGGGATGGTGCCGTCCACAATGCCGTTCACGGCGTAGACGAAGAGGATGATATAGAGAATCAGCCACAGCACCGAGACGATCAGGCCGATGATGGACATGATGCGGCCCTTGCGGTTGCGCGGCAGGTCAAAGCCCGCGCGGCGGCGCGAGAGGGACGCGAACACGAGTCCGGCGATGCCGAACTGGATGCCGACGAAAAGCGTGACGAGGGAACAGATGCCGCAGACGAAGGCGACGATGGAAAACGCCTTTGCGGTGCCGGGGACGGGGCGCTGCGGCTCGGGGGCGGCAGGGATGACGTCCTGCTGCGGGTCATAATTCTGCATGATGGGGATCTCCTTTCAGATCGTTGGGTTCGGGATGGGTATCGAGCCACTGCCGCCAGCCGTCCAGATCGTCCGGCTCCGGCGTGGTATCTTCTGCGTTTTCGGGCGTTTCGGCTTCTGCCGGGGCCTCCGGCAGGCTATCCGGCAGCAGGGCGAATTCCGTCACGGGCGGCACGTCCGCCTCGCCGCCGAACAGCGGGCGGCGGCGCAGGAGAAGCGCCAGCAGCAGGAACAGGCCGAGGCTCACGCCGGAGATGATCGCGCCGGTCTTCAGGCCGGGCGCGGTATAGCGCAGCTCGATGGTGTGCTGCCCGGCCGTCAGCGGGAAGGCGATGACGGCGTCCGTCAGCCGGACGCTCTCGGACAGGGCGCTGGCTGTCTGCGCCAGCGGGACTTCAACGCCGTCCACATAGGCGCGCCAGCCGTTCTCGTAGGGAATGGATGTGTAGAACAGGCCGTCCTCTGCGGCGTCCACCGTGCCGGACAGGCTGGTGTCCGTGTCCTCCGTCACGTTCCAGACGCTCCGGGACAGGCGGGAAAGTCCCGCGTCGAACACGGCGTCGTTCTGCTCGGCCACGTCCAGCGAGATCGTGCCCTCCTTACCCTCGGCAACGGGGTAGGTCAGGGTGACGGTGTCGCCCGCCTTGAAGCAGCCGAGGCTGAACAGGCAGCGGACCTTGATATTGCGCGTGAACAGCCGCTCGCCGTTGCGGTAGACGGTCAGGTCATAGTTGCCGGAAGACTTCGTCGTGGCGACGAGCAGGCCGTCCTGCGGCACGACATAGGAGATGCTCAGCTCGCTCTGCCCGTCGGCGTCCTGCGTGGAATAGCTGTACTGCGTGCCGCTCGTGCCGCTGGCGCGCAGATCGCAGGTGTCCGGCGCTTCGAGCGTGTCATATTTCAGGTGGGTGTAGAGCGCGTCGTCCAGCCCCGTGGCCATGCGGAACATTTCCTCCTGCTCCTTGATGGGGTTATAGACGTTCTGCTCCGCTACAAAGCTGCCCAGCGTACTGTCCGCCACAAAGCCGAGGCCGAGATAGGCGCGGTTCTGCAGCAGCAGGACATTGCCGGACTGTGCGGCGACGGTCGTGTAGGACGTGTCGCGCTGCTGGCCGTCGCGGTCGATGAGGTATTCGAGGCCGCACATCAGATTCGTAAACGGGCTGCTCTCATAATAGAGGTAGCGGTTGCTCGCGGGCCACGAGGCCAGACCGAGCGAACGGCTGAAGCGGTTGAAGCGGACGTTTGCCGACGAGGTGAAGATGGAAATACCACGGTAGCCGTTGAGCGCGGCGTCGTTGAGCGTCTGGTAGGACGTGACCTCCACGCGGCCGCTGCCCTCCGGCACGGCCTGCAGAACGGCTTGCACGTCCGTTTCCTCCCGCGGATAGGATGAGCGCGACGTGAGCGAGACCTTTGCCACGCCCATGGCGATGCTGCAGACCATTTCCGCCCCGATGACGGCAAACAGCAGCGCCATGCTGAGGAGCTGCCGCCTGCGCTCCGGGCGATACAGCACGAGCGCAAGGCATACAATGGCCAGCGCCAGCGCGCTCAGGAGCATCCGGCGCAAGCTGCCCTCCAGCCCCAGCCCGCACAGGATAATGCCGAGACAGACGGGGAGGATGACGAACAGATATCGCTTGCGGAAGCAGTCCAGCAGCGTCCACGCACGGTAGGCCATGACGATGAGCACGAAGCTGAACAGGAAGCTGAAGCGATAGGGGAGCATATTGGGGAAATGCCCGCCGTGCCAGTAATAATCCAGCGTGCGGAACAGGAAGCTCAGCAGGAAGAAGGCGAGAAGGCCGACGCTCAGGAGCTTTTCCCGCAGGCGGACCTTTTTGCAGCACAGGAAGAATACGGCCAGCGCCACGGCGGCAAAGCTGCAGTAGACGTTCGGCAGGCCCTCCATTTTTGTCGGCTCCGTCGAGGTGAGCAGGTTGGCCAGCACGCGCCGCGCGCCGTAGGCGAGGCCCGGCAGCGTCTGCTCCTTCAGCAGGTCCAGCGTGCTCTGGCCCTCCGCGGCCTTGCCGGAGGCGTCCTCTGCGATGTTCAGCGCCAGCAGCTCCGGCGCCTCGTTCCCGGCGGAGTGGGTGTTCTGCAGGCCGTAGAGCGTCGGCAGCAGCAGAACGGCTGCCATGCCGACGCCGAGCAGCGTGCACAGCGCGATGCGGCAGAAGCGGCGGAAAAAGCGCTTCCAGCCGTCCCAGCGGCAGATGCACCAGACAAAGAAGCTCAGCCCGACAAAGATGCAGCAGAAAAACGAAAGATAGTAGTTGCACAGCAGCGAAAGTGCCAGCGCCAGCGTATACAGGCGGAAGCGGCCCTCGCGCAGCAGGCTGACCATGCCCGCCAGCATCAGCGGCAGGAGGGCCAGCGCATCGAGCCAGATGATGTTCCAATAGTAGCCCGCCACAAAGGAGCACAGGGCGTACATCATGGAAAACGGCACGAGCGCAGGCTCGTTCCGGCGGAACGCCGTCCGCAGGAAGACGGCGAAGAACAGACCGGCCAGTCCGATCTTCGTCAGAACGAGCAGCGCGAAGAACTCCCGCAGCAGCGACGCCGGGACCAGCACGGACAGCAGGTACAGGGGACTGGAGAGGTAGTAGGCATACAGCGGCAGGTAGCCGATGCCCATGCCTGCCTCGCGCAGGTACTGCAGCGAGCCGCCGGAGCGGAGCTTTTCCCGGAACGAGACGAAGAAGGGGTAATACTGATGCCACATGTCGTGCGCCAGCACCTGCCGGTCGCCGAACGGCCACAGGCCGCCGAGCACGAAGCACAGCAGCATCACGCCGAAGGGCACGGCGAACGACAGGGCGAGATAGCGGCGCTTCCGCCGCGTGCGGTCAATTTTTTGCATGGATGGGCCTCCTTTGCGCCATGCGGCGGAGAAGTTGGGGGATGGTCGCCTCGAAGCTCACGCCGTACCAGCGGGCATCCGGTTCGCGCCGGGTCTCGGCGATGGTGTCCGCAACGTAGGCGGAGGCCAGCTCCATGGCATCGTGTACGCTCCAGCCGAGCGTCAGCGCGCCTGCGCAGGTGCTGGCGAACAGGTCGCCCGTGCCGTAGAACACGCCCTCGAGCGCCGGAGCCATGGCGGAAAAGCTCTCGCCCGTCGTGAAATCGCGCACGACGGTGCCGATCTCGTTTGCCGACGGGTGCACGCCGGTTATGGCGGCGACGCGGGGGCCGAGACCCTCCAGGCCGCGAAACAGCCTGTCTATATACTCCGCGTCATGCGGAGCGGGGCGGTACTCCTCGCCTGTGAGGAGCGCCGCCTCTGTTATATTCGGGGTCACTACGTGGGCGCGGGCGAACAGCGCGCGGAAGGCGTCCCGCAGCTCGTCGCCGAGCCCGGCGTAATAGCGGCCGTTGTCGGCCATGGCGGGGTCGCAGACGATGAGCGTCTCCGGGCCCGCGAGCTCGTCTATCACCCGGCCGAGCAGCCCGACCTGGGCGGGGGAGGCGAGGTAGCCGGAGTAGATGCCGTCAAAGGGCACGCCGATGCTGTGCCAGTGCCGGGCCATGGGCAGCATCTGGTCCGTGAGGTCGCGGAAAGTCCAGCCCGTGAACTCGCCCGTGTGCGTGGAAAAGAGCGCCGTCGGCATACAGGCGCACTCCACCCCCGTGGCGGAAACG
>OLQT01001957.1_pt1 | contig 11840 bp, 9 predicted proteins | sample 1672651 | NCBI WGS metagenome assembly OLQT01 (sample SAMEA3136709, study PRJEB25190) | human gut metagenome | biome: human gut; feature: human-associated habitat; material: faeces | place: Austria | collected 2013 | reverse complement strand
GGTCGGGGTTAAACGTAGTAGATGGGCCGGTTTCGCGGCGGCGGCATCGCAGGCGGCCGACCGAGGGCGCCCGGAAGTGAGCAAGGCACCCGTCTAACGACCGATTTCCAGCCAGTTGCACAGCACGTTGGCTCATAACTCCATTTCCTTTGTCTTTTGCGCCTTAGTTTTGCACCTATAGCGCAATTCCAAGCGCGAGCAAAGACTTCGCACGATCGCATCAAGTTGCTCGGCATCGTTAAGCATGTCGTGCGTAACCAAGAAGACGTCATACCCCATACTTTGCAGCGCCGTCATGCGTTTGGCATCGTGGTCGAGCACGGCGCCTGATCCGTGGATGACCTCTCCCTGAATCTCCACGATGCCTGCTTTCATTATGGTTGGATTTACGATCACGATATCCCCGTAGCAGACTTTTTGCCCTGCAATGATCTGCGCCGATGCGGTAAGCGGCGTAAGGTCGTTAACATAAACGTTTCGAAAGCCGGCACCGCCGCGCGAGCGAGGAAGCGATAGCAATAAAATTCCTGCAACTTCAAGCGGAGAAGCTGCTATACCTGTCACCAGCTGCGTGGCGTTGTAAAACTTCGTACCCCACTTTCGTCTTTTCATCTTACTGGCGTACTCATGAAGCTCGTGTAATTCGATGAGCGGCTTCCTCATCCAGAGCGAAGTGCCCTTTAGCCTTGTGACCTCCTTTGTTTTCTTTTGTCCGTTGGACCCCTTCGTATTTACCTGTTCTTTGACTTTTATGCGCGCATAAACGCGTTTCCATTGTGGTTCGCCTTGGCTTTCATCGAGGTCAAAGAGGGATTCAGTGGTTGCATTCTCGGCAGCGTCTTTGGCTTTGTCTAGTTCCGCTTCTGCTGCGGCAGTGGGCTCAAAGACTGAGAACCATCCGCAAAATTCGTACATGGCAAGGACAAGATCGGTTGGAGACACAAAGCGCGCCATGGTAAATAGCGTCGCAAGTGGATTGGTAACCCTAAAGCTCATCGCGGTTTCCAGCGTGCTATCCACCCCCGAAGCATCATCACAGTGGATTGTTGTCCGTAATCCCGAATGGTAGTTCACGCCACCGGGCACTGTTGTGGTAATAATCGGAGTTTTGAGGACGTCGAATACAAAGGGCGATTGAGATAGGGCTCGCCAGCCGTCTTCTGGGCTTGGCAGTCTTGGGTAGAGGTCGCGGATCTGCGGTGGGCAGCGCCAGTAGCGAAATGCGGTGTTTGCGCAGACGATCTCGTCCATATGGGCCTCCCCTAGCTTTGGCTGCGTGCCGTTATGTTTGCAAGTAGACCGATTATCAATGGCGGCATCATGCGGGTAAGTACCGGAAGCTGACCAAATGCTGGCCAATAGCTTGACGCATTTCGCCTAAAGATCGCCGTGTGGCACAAATCTGCTGGCAGGCGTTCTGGGGCCGTGGTCCCTATCTCCACATTTGTGCGTGAATCCCATGGCAAATTCAATCAAAGAGCGCATTAGCTTTATGCAAAACGCGCGATGACGTCAGCACATGAGAGATCAGCTAGAAACGAGTTTAAATTTTTCGATTCGATTTTGGTGTCAGATTTGGTGTCAAAAAAAGGCCAGAGGCTTAACACCTCTGACCTGTACTTTAGATGGTGGGCGATACAAGATTCGAACTTGTGACCCCATCCGTGTGAAGGATATGCTCTACCCCTGAGCCAATCGCCCGTCGCCTTTCGGCAAAAGAGATACTATCATAGCCGCGCGTGGTTTACCAAGAACTTTTTGCCCCCGATTTTAAATTCGTGGGCGCAAACCGTGCCACCGTAATCAGGGTAGACGACAAACCAGCAGGTAGACCGACCTTTATCGCTTGATCCACGAGGTTTCTGGGCGGCAGATAAGTCGTGCGTTGTTATAGGCCATGTCGAGCGTGAGGCAGGTGCGCGCTGCGTAGAAGCCGTCCTCGCGCTGGATGGTCAGCGCCAGTTCGGGCTTGTCGCCGGTCAGGCATAGCGGCAAGAGCAGCTGGATCCGGCCGCCGTAGAACTGCGGCACCGCGAGTGTGTAGTTGGCGGCGGCGCGGCGGGCGGCCTCGACGACAGCTCCCTCAAAGGCGCGGCGCAGCAGCAGCGAGTTGCCCTCCCCCATCAGGCTAGCGGGAATACGCGTAAGGTTCTCCTCATCGCCCAGAATGTGGTCGATGTTGGAGCGGATGGGAAGGCGGTAGTCAAAGACCAGCTCGGAGGGGTCCTCGGCAAAGCGCACGCGGCATGGCAGGTACTCAAACGAGACCAGCATGGGGTCGCTCTCCTTAAAGAAGCCCTTCAAAAACCAGCGCTGGCGCGCGTCGGGCTTGGTGTTGGGTTCAAACAGGCCATAGATGGTCTCGTAGCGGCGCGTATACAGGCCGGTGTTGAACAGGCAGCGGTCGTCGTCGAACACCAGCGGCAGGTTGGACGGCGCGGTCTGGTCTACGTCGCGCTCGGTCAAAAACACCGCGCGGCTAAACGAAAACGACAGGTAGTTTTTGAGGATGCGGTTGCTGGGACCCCAGTCCTCGGGGTCGGCGAGATCGACCAAGCGATCGTAGCAGGGCTCGGGGCAAAACGCAAAGTCGTAGACATTGCTGCACAGGGTGTTGGGGATCTCCATGTGGCGTCCATTCCATTTCATAGCTGTCGTGCGGATGCTTTGATTCTATACGTGCGACGGGTCGGCCATATCCGCAATGCAACCGCGGCGTAGCTCTTCGGCGAGCCCACTGGTCGTGCGGTTTCCGGATACGAGGTCCTGGATCCAGGCGTAGTACTGGTTGTCTTTGGGTTCGGGGCTGTCGGACAGCACGACCGGAGTGCCGGCGAACCTTAGGACGGACAACGCAAAGACAAGGCTGGTTCGCTTGTTGCCGTCCTCGAAGATGTGGTCCTTGACCATGTGCTCGGCGACGTAGGCGACCTGGTCAAAGATGTCCGTGAAACGATCGGCTGGCGATTGGCCGAATATCGTGCAGAACGCGCCCGCAAGCACGGACTCGATGCGTCCGAGCTCGAGCATAGCCCTGTCGCCCGCGGCATCGGTCGTATAGCAGCGTCCGATTGTTAGCAGCGTATTGTGAAGGCGCATGACGGCGCCGGCCATGGCTTCGAGCGAACTGGCATCATCGAGCACGAGCGGCGGGAACGGACGAGCACTCTGCCGCGTAGCCGCCATCATGAGTTCTCCAAGAGCCTGAGCGCGTTGGGCATGCCCGTAATGGTTAACTCAACTGCATGGTCGATCGACGTAGAGTCGTCGAGCGAAATCGGTAATGTTGAATTCTTCTCGTCCGCTATTGAATGATTTTCTTGTGCAGCTCGACCAGCGCCGTCATCTAGCTGAACATAGCTCCAAAGCATTGCTACCTCGTTTACAACTTATTGAGTTAAATGCCTGCCCCCAACGCGGGATGAATCACACTAGTTACCCGACCCAAATACGTCATCTACAAGATCAGGCAAGTCTGTCCATACTTGATAGGCGGCAACGTTGTCCGGATTCATTTCTCTTGCACGACGTTTATCATCCGTATTGTGCTTTGCGGCATTGGTCAAAGCCTGGCCCTTGTTGCCGTCAATTATTTCGAGATTTACCGACTTGAACTTTGACGCGGAGGACCTGTTGGGGTCAGTAGATTTTAGAACGCCAAGGTCGCGCGCTCTTTTCTCACATTGTGGCGTCGATGCAAAAGTTTCCGGGCATGGTGAGACATGATCGATAAGCCATACTTCAAAACATGGATTAGAGATTGCGAGCCTAACTCCCTTTGTCTTTGCTTCTCGTTCTGCTGCGGCTAGGTTTCTGAACTCATCTGAATCGACCACGATCCATGCGGAACTCAATGCTTCGATTTCGCCTGCTTTAACGGCCTTTTTATCTGAATCGAGCTCTCGCGAAAGCTGCTTGGCCACCTTCAAAGGGTCTCCGTCAATATGCCGATACAGCACGCTTCCGCGAACGTCCATTTCAGTAATAAGGAAGTTAAAATATTCGGTTTCGGTCACCTTTCCATTGGACACAATTAGGTGGCGCTTTCGCTTGGCTCTTGTCTGCTTTTTGCGGCCGCGAGCAAGCCCTCTCCTTTCTGCCTTAGCCATTTATGTCAGCGCCTTCCTTCATGAGTTGGGCCACAAGTTGATGAAAACTTGGGTTGGGCAGCGGCACATAGACACCGTTTAAGTAATTGCGCCCCAGATTCTCATTTGCACGAGGCGAATACTCCATCGCAGCAATTAATTGCGAAGCACCTTCAGAGTCCTTTTCCACAAACCAGACCTGGTCACGCTCAAGCACCTCTTCCATAGGGCTGGTTCGCGTCATCAAGGTGACATCATGGGTCGAGAAGATTAGCTGCGCGCCCTTTGGATTTGTGTCGGGATCGGCGAACAGTGAGACGAAGTCGCGCAGGAGCGTAGGATGAAGGCTCGAATCAAGCTCGTCAATTACTGTTGTGGCCCCACTGCTTAAAGAACGTAAGGCTACCGAGAAAAACGCCAGCGCAGCTTTTGTGCCCTCCGATTCATGGGCGGAGCCCAGCCAAAAGCCATCTCCCGAGCCTTTATGGTGGAAGAACAGGTCATAAGCGAACGACAATTTAAAGTCTTCTGTAATTTTATTACGTGCCTCTTCCGGAATCCCATCGAGTCCAATGAGTGAGTCTTTTAAACCCATGACGCCTTCCGATTGACGGACATCTATGCCGTCAATTCCGATATCAGCATATTTAATGAGCTGAGATAGCATCTGAGCTCGAGCGTCATCGTTGATAAACAGCTTTTTTATGGTGGCGAGTTCTGCTAGATAATGCGTTGCATCATAGAGATTGATGTCATTGGCAAGAGCTGTGAATGCGGGTTGAATTACATCACTTCCAGCCGCCGCTGCGGCAGATAAGAACAAAGAATTATTGCGCGTGATATCCCAAAGTTGTTTTTTTGCACCTGTAAAGGTACTACCAAATTTAATTGACTGTTCCCCGTTTATCGAAGAGCGGTCATAGAGAAGGGACGGCTGTTTTGATCGATACACAGTGAGGTTCTCATATGTAACCTCATTTTTGTTCACACCAAATGAAAACTCATACTTTAAGTTGCTAGCGATAAAATCTATCGAGAATTCTGTGTCACTTGATCGCGATTCCGAGTCAAGTAAAAAGGGGACGATGGGTATTTGAGAATTCGCATCGCCTGCCGCATAACCTGTACGAATAAAGTAAGAGACAAAGTAAAGAGCATTTAGGAAATTTGATTTGCCTGACGCGTTTGCGCCGTAAACCGCAGCCACTCGCACAGGCCCAAGTTCCTTTTTGCTCGAAATCGGTTCAAACGAGAACTGTTGAGCATCTCGAAAGCTCTGAAAGTTCTTAAATGAAAAATTGAGGATCATCTTCAGAGTCCTTTTCAAAAAAGTTGATTCACCGCAGACATTCTTTAATAACAAGGATAATTATATTGTTTTAAAACCATTATTTGTTAGTTTCGAACAAATATCTACTCTAAATTGAGAATAAAACTAAAGGTCTCAGCAAGTCCATACAACATAATGTCTGAAACTGATTTTCTACACTGCTTTTAAGAACAATTTTTAATGATGTCCGCACGCGGCTTTAGATTTCTTTTGTCCATCAGAGCTGTAAAACGAAAGGGACGAAATGTTGTTTTGCAAGGACGGGTCCAGTTGGCTGGATGTTATAGATGATGCAGGCGTTCTGGTTCGCCGCCTAGAAATACTTGAGAACCTTCTCCGAAAGTGCACCTTCGATATGCCGAGAACAGAATGCAAGTTCGTGGATGATACCGCTGAGGGTTATGACGGAAGCGAAATGTTGCTGTTTCTCGATGAGTCTTTATTGGAGCTAATTGAAGGCTATAGAACTCAGATTGAGAAATACAAAGTTGCATCTAAAAGGGGCCAGACCGACTTTGGAACCAGCACAAGCTTAGGAAGAAAGAAATCGAGGATCCCCGCTATTCAAATTGATAAAGCAGCATAATAAATTTGAATTTGGGTAGGGCTGAAAGGTAACACGGAGGTCATACCTTAACCCTGTTTGCCCTCGTCATTCATTCATTTGTGGCGAGGGTCTCGCACCTTCTATAAGAGCGCTAGTTGAATTATGTTTCACTTATAAGGGCGGAGGATCCGGCATGAGCAAGAACAAAAGCGACCAGAACGCGCATGAAGAGCAAGTGTTCAATGATGTTCTTTGGCTATCGATGGCCTCGGGTGGTTACAAGAAGAAAGCTGCCTTGAAGGTGAGTGGATCTATTAACGCAAGCAGCGAGTGCCCTGATATTGTTATTACCCGCGAAAATGGATCCATTGTTGGTTTGGAACATTTTAGAATCGACCATAACATCAAACATGGTCGAAACGCTCAATCAAAATCTGCTGAGCTCACATCGGCGATGAAAGCTGAGTATGAAAAGCTGGTGCCCAGGCTTAAAGTCAACGATGTATCGACTGAGGAAATGGCAAGCATTGTCGCAAACTATGTCTCATTGGCAAAATATCATCAAAGCTGTGCATGTTGCGATGATTTGACGCGCTCTCTAGATGCCCGATTGTTTGTTGGAAAAACAGGCCATGCAAGTAAATTACCTAAATACCGCAATCACCTTACTGAACTTAGCGGTGATGATGGACGCATTGAATTGGGCTATTTGATTGAAATTCATTCAGATTTTCAGGGATTAATTATTCACGATGGAACAAGAGTGGCCCGCCTCGACAGTGGACAATGCCCACTTTATGCGGAAATTTACGATCTCCTTTTCAAGGCATCTTGCGAGGTCGATTGGATCCTAATAGGTTTTTACCCATGCCTGACTGACCAGATTGCGAATGCCGCTATCATAGATTGTCGTAACAATATGTTTAAGGAGAGCTGCCGCAGGCAGCGTCTTAAAAGAACGGAATATTTAGGTCTAGGTAAAACGGAACCCTTTCTCAAACAAAGCAGAGCCGGAGAAACAGAAATTGAGCTTTGCGCAGATAAGGTAAATATCACAATCGAAAACCCCGCTGAAGGGATTTGCCCTGAGCTTCTATTTGGCACCGCGATTATTGATGCTGCAAGAGCATTAAATCTTGATAGAAGCGGTGAACCGTATACAGCAACGATTTCTGTTCAATTGATTTACGAACTCGTGCGGATGAGGAGCAAGGGGATTCGAGGCATGGTGACAATTTACGATGTTATGCGGCTGCTTTTAGAAATTGAGTGGGCTGTATTAAAACAAGAGATTGACAGTTTTGGCGTACGGTACAACATTTCCGAAACACCAGACTTTTGCTTATAGACAATCCGGGATGTCACTAAGAAACCAGCTCATACAGCTCACCAATGAGTCCGGCTTAATATTTGCCCGCTTTAGCACCGTCGAATATTGCGAGGCAACTCTGATGGTCTTTCGCTTGGGCACCAGGGTCGACAAAGATCCCGGTGCCCTTTCGTTGCCTTCAGTCCAACCTGCGACATTATTGAATGCTATTCTCATTCATGTGGACCTGGGTCGCATGTCACGATTCAGCCCATGGTCGCGTCCGTATGGCCTCTGCCTTCGATAATTGGACGCCTATACGCAAACAAGCAAATAGCTATCCTTGTGGATGTCCCTTTCTTTTAAATGGCAGCTATCTCAACAACGATATGCGGCAGCTAGAAGCACTGTACCAAGCAGGAAAAGCGTCACGGAAGCGGCGATCCAGTTGTTGTCGGCGGTCTTGGGGAGCGCCGCAGTGGTTGCGGTCTTGGGCCTGGAGGACGTGGACACCGTGGTCTTGGTTACTGTCGTTGTTGTCTTGGTTGGCGCGGCCGCGGGTTTCAGCGCGGGATTTGCCGTGGGCCCTGTGGTGGGCTCTCCGGCAGCGGGGTTAGCATCGGCGGAAGACTTGTTCGTGCTATCGCCCGGCACCTCGCCCCCGTCGGTCTCCCCCGCCGGAGGCGTGGCGACATCGGGCTCAATCACCACATGCGGTGCTACCGCACCGGAGGCATCCACCACGCCTCTAGCACCAAAGGCCCCGCCAGCGGGCGCCACAAACCGCGCAGACACAAGTGACCCGCCCTTGCATGCAACGCCGCCATCGGCACCGGTCGCGTCAAGCCACGAGGCGTCGACGGAAAGCCGACAGCCAGTCGCACCATCGCCAAGGCCCGCATCTTGCAGATACACGCCGCAGGCGCGCACGCCCGCTCCGGACCCGGAGCCCGCGGCAATGACGCGCCCGCCGCCGCGCACGGCCATGTCGCCAGCAATCACGCCGGCGACCGCCTCGTCAGAAATATCGGCGCCGTCTGCCCGGGCGTCGACGGTGCAGCCGTCCACCACGAGCGCCTGCGAGACGTGGATCCCGCACTGCGAGCCCGTCGCCGTCAGGGTCCCGGTGCCGCGCAGCGTCAGGTTGCCCCACACCTCCATGCCACACAGCGTGATGTCCGCATCGGGCGCATGCGACTCCGTCACGGAGTTTTGCCCGGCAAGCGTCAGCACCAGGTCGCCCTCGGCTCCGATGGCTTCGCCCGCGTAGCCGTTAAGCTCCAGGTGGTCGGCATCGGTCCAAGCCCAGCCGGGGCCCGACACGCCCGGCTCGTAGTACGTCGCGCCCGCGATGATGAGGCTCTCCGCGCCCGCGGCATAAGAAGGCCCGCCCAGCAAAACGCATAGGCAGGCCATGGCAACAATCGCAATGTAATGACGGCTGGTGTAGGACTCGGCAGCAAACATACCCGCTCCGATCTTCGAGGAGCCAATAGAATGTGCACCAGAAAATGCCCTGGTAGCAGCAGCTATCAGTTTACCGAGATCAAGCCGTAAATAAAGAAAATGCCCCTGAACAGTGACGATAATTTGGTGTAAATCGTTTTGTCAATCGGTGAAAGGAAAGGTCGGATGGTATTCGACGTTGCCAAAGTAAGTTGCCTAGAAATTGTCTTGAGGCTATTTCTATCAGCGGGATAAAAATACAAGCTAGCGCGAAAGGATACAATTTTTCGGTAACATTTTTCACCTTTGTCAATATCGATTATTAGACCAGACTTATTCTTCGATTTGGTAACTGATTAGCCGACTACTCGAATCATGAGATAAGTGTCACAGAGACTTGCCCAACATACTGAAAAAGCCGTTTGTCAGCACCATCCGAAGAAAAAAGTGGCTAGTTAGCACCGTTGTTCATAAATACTTCTATCAGCCGTTCTTTTACGTCTGCGACAATAGAGCTAAAAAATGACGGGGGAAGTAACTGCTCCAATGCAACACACTGAACAACACCTTGGGTGTTGCGAGCGACTTCCCCTGCGAGCATACTTCTATCAATCGCGCCAGCACTAGACGAATTAGCAAAATCCTCGATTTGCCTAATCCCTTCCCGATATTCAACGTCCTTAATCATATCCATGATTTCGTCTCTTATGAAACCCACTGGCAAGGAAGCCTTTGTTACCCGCATATTTCCGTTAATACCGCTGTATCTGAAATTGGTGCTTTTTGTTTTTCTGTAGCCCGGAAGATCGTCATCGCTCTTGTAGCCTCTTAGTTCGCTTCTAATCCACCCTTCCAAAGGCTTGTTTTGAGTTTCTTTTGCAAGTACGAGTGCACGATACAGAGACTTTTCCAAGGAAACCCTATCTTCAACTAGATCGGTTAGAGTCGTATTCTCGTCTGCTGATTCAATGGCACTTATCTCTTCAGAGCTTAACGGAGTAATGGCGAAGCAAGATTCCAAAAAGGAGTCTCTATCATGCTCCCAAGCGCTTTCGTTGATTTGCTGTTTGCCAAAGAAGAGCAGCAGGTCATTCTTCAAACTATTGAGGTCGTATCTTACGTTGTCGCTATCAAGGCAAATAGCAAGAGAGTCGGGACCCACAACTCCTTTTAATTTTGCAGGACTCATTCCAGGTAGAAGGATTGGGATGGATTTTGACCCCTGAACCCATGCGGCACCCATTTCATTTAGCGAAGCCGGACTGGAGTAGTAATTATCTTTAGAAATCACGAACAGAACAAAGAGTTCATAGTCCTTAAAACAGTTTTTCAAGAACTCGTAGATATTCTTTCCGAGCGTAATACCATATCCAGGATAAGAGGAGCAGAAAACATCCTTATCCGTAAAGCCGATTTTGCGAAGTAGGTCAACGAGTGAAGCTACATATTCGGAGTCTTTTGTTGAATGACTAATAAAAATGAGTTTTTGCTTGACTTGTGCTGGAATGTCATAAGGATTGACGGTCGAAGTAAACCACTCTTTATTATCCTCAATAGCACTTATGATGTGAGGAAGTCGCCTCATATTGTCTTCGTGTGTATCAGCGTTGAAGACGAATTCATTGTTTCTGATCTTATCAATATTCTTTTCATACCAAGATGCAATTTCCCTGCATGCGTACAGCACCCCTTCCATGTCTTTTGTTTCTAATGACTCCGTCAATAGTTTTCTGGTGGAAGAAATGGGTGCATTGCTGGAGTATTTACCTATTGAAGCAGAAATGCCATTTAACTGTGACTTTAGAGTTGCATAGTTTGGAATTGACTGAAAATCAGAGTCGCTCACGATTGTTACCCTACTTCCCGGTTCAGGGTTATATTACGTCTTTATTCTTTGCTCGAGCAGCACCCTAGAAAGGCCTGTTGAGCTGGTTGTCGTTCTCGCGCGTTATTCTTCATGCCTCCTAACCGGCGCATCGTACAGGCTGGCCCCTGCCGATGTTCCGGCTTCCACCACTTCGCGTCGACCGATTCTTTCAGTATACTCTCGTCTCCGACAAGGTTCCTTTTTGGCGCGTCGGCAAACACGTTCACTTCTATGCTCAATTCCTCCCCGGAGCCTATCAGGTCAATTACCCATAAGTCAGGGCCTCGTAGTAGGGTTGTCCGAGACGAGCTTTACGTCCTTCGGTTCGAGACAACGCTTCCTTAAAATTTGCTATAGGCGCTTGGTCTAATTTCTCTTGGGCGTGCGGAATTCGTAGCAAGAGGTTTCGGCCTTACAACGCTGTAAGGCCACGCTGCATTTACCATATGGGCCTCCCCTGGTCAATCGACAACAATGAAGTGAAGATGCCCTCTCTCGCATTTTCGGGGAGCCGCATTTGCGGTAGACGTCTCTCGCAAGTCTTTCTGTGTTGCTGGGCCCCCAGCCTCGAGAACGCATGCCAATCGACGCCGAGTGACTTTTTCTTCAAAGACGTGACGAGCCTCCTTAGGGAAGAAGTAATGTCGCGACGACTAGGGTGGCTTCAATCAGTTTCGTGCTTGCATTGTAGGATCTACCGCGACAATGCAAGCACGAAACTGAAAGACCTACGCCATTCGATGTGTTGGCATTATCGAAACTGATAGGGTTATTATTCTCGTTTAATTGTCCCGTTCGTTGACCTGGATAAATGTAATGGACGAGAGTTTGATACCGTATGCTGGTTTCAAACTCAGTTTTGAGCATGTGAAGCCGGCGCAGGGGGGACCAGACTTTTGAATAATATCCGCTTAGTCGATTTTTCCCATATCTAACGGTTAGAAAACAGGTGATGATTCGGGGGGGCAACCCTCCACCGAATGCCGCGCTCTTCTCGGTCAAACAGATAACTAGCCCGGGCTCCCACCAGGATTTTTGTTTGCGACATGTTGGTGTTCACTAAGAAGCGGTCCGAGTGATCACTGGGAAATAAGCACCGTGAGCACGAAAAATTGAGCAGTTTAAGCAAGAGGGCCGCGCCCCGGGGACCGAGGGCGCGGCCCTCGCCGTATGGTTTCCCCGGGCGGTTACTTTGGCGAGCCCGCCCGGGAAGGATGGAGGAGATGACCGTGCCCCTGGACACAGTGAATGAT
>OLQT01001952.1_pt1 | contig 11882 bp, 10 predicted proteins | sample 1672651 | NCBI WGS metagenome assembly OLQT01 (sample SAMEA3136709, study PRJEB25190) | human gut metagenome | biome: human gut; feature: human-associated habitat; material: faeces | place: Austria | collected 2013 | reverse complement strand
GGCTCGCAGCCCTCGTACCAATCGCATTCAAAGCCATAGATAAGCTCGAGCTCCGACGCGATCTGCGCGGCAAGCTTGCGGGCATCCTCAAAAGCCAGACGATGTGCCGGCAGGTCGCCCTCGACAACCTGCACCTCGCAGTTGGCATCCATGCTGGCGGGTAAGGTGAGGTGGTCGGTCGAGACCATGATCCGGCAGCCAGCGGCCGCGGCAGCGCGGACGTTTTCCTCAAACGAGGCATGTCCGTCCGAAAACGAGGTGTGGGTGTGGCAATCGACCAGCGGGCAAGCAGACATGGCAGCTCCTTTGCGTCAAGCGAATCCGCTTCATTGTAATGGCGCAGCTCTCAACACGCCGGACACGCCGGGGGTCGAAATCGATTGGAAAGGCTGCGCGACGCGCGGTGCGGCCTCGCTTGCGCTCTCAAAACATGTACATCAGCCTCCAAAAGCTGCAGAAAATGACATGTTTGGAGGCTGATGTACATGTTTGGATAGGGGCGAGGGCGGCGGCGGACGAAAGTCACGCCTGTGCCACGTCCGATGTGCTAGCGTTTGGATGAACAAAACGAGCCTGTGCGGAAAGGAGCCGGACCGTATGTCATGCGATAGCAAATCTCCGCTATCCCGCGAGACCGATGCGCCAGAGACCATCGTCAAGCTGGAATGCGATATCGACGACGCGTCGCCCGAGGTGCTCGCCTACGCCGCCGACCGCCTGCGCGAGGCGGGTGCGCGCGAGGTGCACTGGCTGCCCCTCTATTGCAAGAAGGGCCGTCCCGGCTGGCAGCTGCAGGTAATCTGTACCCACGAGGATATCGAGCGCCTGCAGACGATTATCTTTTTGGAAACCACAACCAATGGCATCCGCCGTCAGGTTATGGAGCGCGTTTGCCTACTACGCCGCTTTGAGCGCGTAACGACGCCATGGGGCGAGGTGTCCGTCAAGGTGGCGACCCTGCCCGACGGCAGTGAGCGTGCGGCGCCCGAGTACGAAGACTGCTCCCGCCTCGCTCGCGAGCATAACGTGCCGCTCCAGCGCGTGATGCAGGCGGCACAAGCCGTGGCACTGCGATTTGAGTAACGCGGCCGGTGGCACGCCACGCCCAGCCATATCAACCCCATTCGAAAGGAACTCCTCATGAAATACCTCATCGCTTCCGACATCCACGGCTCGGCATACTGGACCGAGCGCCTCTGCGCCGCCATCGAGTCCGAGCAGCCCGACCGCATCGTCCTGTTGGGCGACCTGCTCTATCACGGTCCGCGCAACGACCTGCCGCGCGACTATGCTCCCAAGCGCGTGATTCCGCTGCTCAACGCCCTGGCCGACCGCATCATCGCCGTCCGCGGCAACTGCGACGCCGAGGTCGACCAGATGGTCCTTGACTTCCCCGTCATGGCTGACTACGCCACGCTGTTCGACGAGACCGGCCGCGAGCTGTTCCTGACGCACGGCCATGTTTTTGGCGCCGGCATGCACAACAGCGTCGACCACGCGCCTGCGCTTCCCGAGGGCTCCGCGCTCGTCTACGGCCACACGCACATCAAGGTTAACGAGGAAAGCGCCGCGCACCCGGGCCTGTGGCTCTTCAACCCCGGCAGCGTGAGCATTCCCAAGGACGGTACGCACAGCTACGGCATCTACGAGGGCGGCGCGTTCCGCCATGTGATCCTGGAGGAGGAATAACCATGGCGCAGCGTATGGCTCAGCAAAATGCCGAGGGTTCGCGCGACCTGTCCACGCTGGTCGACGCGTCAGCCGAGCTGCAGCATCTGGTGCAGACCATCTGGCGCCTTCGTCAGCCCGACGGCTGCCCGTGGGACCGCGAGCAGACGCACCGCAGCATTGGCAAGAACATGATCGAGGAAGCCTACGAGGCGCTCGATTGCATCGAGGTGGACGACGTGGCACATCTGCGCGAGGAGCTCGGCGACGTGCTCATGCAGGTAGTGCTGCATACGCAGATCGCAGCGGACGCCGGTGAGTTTACGCTGGCCGACGTGGCGCGCGATATCGATGCCAAGCTCATCCGCCGTCATCCGCACGTGTTTGGTGATGTTGATGCCGATAGCTCCGACGAGGTGCTCAAGATTTGGGATGAGGTTAAGCTTGCCGAGAAGGCCGCCAAGGACAAGGCCGTGGTAGCGGGCGAGGCTGCGCCCGAGGGCCTACTCGACGGCGTGCCCACGCATCTGCCGGCGCTGATGCAGGCTCAGAAGGTGTCGCGCAAGGCGGCTGCCGTGGGCTTTGAATGGGAGACGGTCCAGGATGTGTGGGACGAGGTCGCCGAGGAGCGTGCCGAGTTTGAGGCCGAGGCTCCCGGAACGCCCGAGCGCGAAATGGAGTTTGGCGACCTGCTCTTTGCCCTAGTCAACGTTGCGCGCAAAGAAGGAATCGACGCCGAGAGCGCCCTGCGTGCCAGCACGGCCAAGTTCCGCCGTCGCTGGGCTGCGATGGAGGCCGCCGTGCACGAGGCGGGCGATGACCTCGCCGCCTGCTCAACCGCTCAACTCAACGACCTGTGGGACCAAGCAAAAGCAAGCGAGTGAGGCCTGCGTCTCTCACGGCATCCATTCGTAGAGAGGTCTCTACAAGCAAAAAGCCATATACAACGGAAGATGTGCCAGCTGCGCTTCGGCATCCCACTCGAGTTGTTTAGGGTGCAACACGTAAGCCATCCCAATCTTCTTGTTAAAGCGCGCGCGGAATCGGTCGAGGGAGATGGTTCCGTATCTGCGTGGCGACTTAACTTCGATGGGGCTGATGCGCGGCTTTCCGGCGGCATTGACATAGGGTCGGGTAACGAGGAAGTCGATTTCCATGCGCTCCTCCCCCTCCTTCTTTCCGCTTTGGGAATAAAAGAAGAGCCTGTGCCCATTGGCCTTTAGAGATTGGGCAACGTAGTTTTCGGTAAGCATTCCTTCGTTCAATCCGATGTCGCCGCGAAGCACGGCTCTGTAAACGTCTTCATCGGTATCGTTGTTGTCAGAGAAGGCAAGCGTTACAAGCAGGCCGGTGTCTGCCATGTAGCACTTGAGGGCCGTTTGCTCCATGCTGAGTGAAAGGCCCACGCTCGGTTCGCTTGCGGCATAGCAGATATTGGCAATTCGCGCGTCTGCCAGCCAAAAGAAGGCTTCTTCGTAGGTGCGCATGCGTGCGTTTTTATCAAGTGAGGAAAGCTTGAATCGTTTTTCGTGCCTAGAGAGCTGACCCGGGATGCCATCGAGTACGGAGACGACTTTGAATTCGTAACCGGTTGCAAAACGAGAGATATCGTTGCGATAGAGCTGGACGATTCGGCGCTTCGAAGCGTCGACGGGCGCAAAAGCGCGCTGTTCAACATAGACGGATACCGGCTCAGGCATGCCGCCTACGAGCATGTATTCGCGCATAAGGGAGAGCGCTCTGCGATGTAGGGCATCGGGGAGCGGCTTCATCTTGTTAAAACTCATGCGAATGAGATCGGCCAGCCCCTTTTCGTCCATGCCCCAAAGAAACTCCTCAAAGTCGAGGGGCTCAAGTTCCAGAGACTCTTCCTCGGATGGGATGACGATATCTTTAATGTTCTGCTTGATGCTGAGCAGGGATCCAGTTTCGATGTAGTCGTAACGTCCGTCTGCAACGAGATACTTGATGAGTCCGCGTGCTTGCGGGTACATCTGGACCTCGTCGAAGACGATAAGCGTCTCGTGTTCATAGAGTTTGACGTTATAGAAAACCGAGAGATAGAGGAAGAGCGAGTCGAAGTCAGTGCGATAGTCCTCAAAATATTGCTTAACTTCGGCAGGTGCTTGAAAGAAATCAATGACAAGGCAGGACTTGTATTCGGTTTCTCCAAACGTGCGGGCAAGCGTGCTCTTGCCGACGCGGCGGGCTCCTTCAATAAGAAGTGCTGTTTTACCAGCGCTTTCATGCTTCCATTTTAGTAGTTTGTCATAGGCTTTTCGTTTAAGCATGGCTACCTCGTGCACGATATCCAGAACTTTTATAACCTGATTATGCACGATATCCAGAACTTCAGACCCTTAGAATTGCACGATATCCAGAACTTTGCACGACGTAAAAGCACATTATTGGCTCTTTCATTCGCAAGCCAGGTAAAGACGGTATGCCGATAGAAGAATTTAATGGGGGGCGACCTCCAGAGATGAATGTTCGGTGCAAAAACAAGCGCTCCAAAGAATGATTTCTCCAATTCATATGTATCCCTAGGCTAACTTAGGGCATAATGCAAAAAGTGCGACATGGCTAACTTACGGAGGCGCACCGATGGTGCACAGTCGGCCAGTCGCTTGCATCAACTACGTTTCCAAGTGAGAGGGAGACAACATGAGTGACATTTTGGACGTCTACGGTCGTGAGGTGCTCGACAGCCGCGGCAACCCCACCGTCGAGGTCGAGGTCGTGCTCGAGGACGGCAGCTTCGGTCGCGCGATGGTGCCTTCGGGCGCATCGACCGGTGCCTTTGAGGCATGTGAGCTGCGCGATGGCGACAAAGGCCGCTACCTGGGCAAGGGCGTTTCGCAGGCCGTCGAGCACGTCAACAACGAGTGCGCCGATGCCGTCGTGGGTCTCGATGCCTTCGACCAGCGCGCCGTCGATGCCGCGCTGATTGCCGCCGACGGTACGCCCAACAAGACCAAGCTCGGCGCCAACGCCATTCTGGGTGTGTCGCTGGCCGTTGCCCGCGCTGCGGCAGAGTCGGCGGGCCTGTCGCTGTACCAGTACCTGGGCGGCGTCAACGCCCACCTGCTGCCCACGCCCATGATGAATATCCTCAACGGTGGCGTGCATGCCGACAACAACGTTGACTTCCAGGAGTTTATGATTATGCCCGTGGGTGCTCCGAGCTTTGCCGAGGGCCTGCGCTGGTGCGCCGAGGTCTACCACACCCTCAAGGGCGTGCTGCACGAGGCCGGCCTTGGCGGCGGCGTGGGCGACGAGGGTGGCTTTGCGCCCAATCTCAAGACCAATGCCGAGCCGTTCGAGTACATTACCAAGGCCGTCGAGAAGGCTGGCTTTAAGCCCGGCGTCGACTTCATGTACGCCATGGATCCGGCATCGACCGAGTTCTACAACGCCGAGACCAGCATGTACGAGCTCAAGGGCGAGGGCGTTGAGTACACGAGCGCTCAGATGGTCGATTACTGGGAGAAGCTCGTCGACACCTATCCCATCATCTCCATCGAGGATGGCATGGCAGAGGAGGACTGGGACGGCTGGGTTGAGCTCACCCGCCGCATTGGCAACAAGGTGCAGCTGGTGGGCGACGACCTGTTCGTCACCAACGCCGAGCGCCTCAAAAAGGGCATCGAGCTGGGCGCCGCCAATGCGATCCTGGTCAAGGTCAACCAGATTGGCACGCTCACCGAGTCGCTCGAGGCCATCGAGACTGCCAAGGAGGCCGGCTACGCTTGCATCGTGAGCCACCGTTCCGGCGAGACCGAGGACTCCACGATCGCCGACCTGGTCGTGGGTGTTAACGCCGGTCAGATCAAGTCGGGCGCCCCGTGCCGCAGCGACCGTATCGCCAAGTACAACCAGCTCATCCGCATCGAGGACGAGCTCGAGGGCAGCGCGCGCTACGCCGGTAAGTCTGCGTTCTACAACATTCGCTAGGCAGCGGCGTGTGTGGGGGCGGGGCTGACTCGGGTTCACCTCGCTTCCGCCGAGCGCTGTTGAGCACCATTGGGCGCTGGGCCATACGGCTCAGCGCCTTTTTTATGTCGAGCAAAGGCTGGCGAAAGCGGTGTGGGCGCTCGTGCTATAACTAAAGGACTTAGCGCAAACAAACCTCAACCGCACAAGGCGCACATGGATCAGATTTACGACAACAGGTATTATTTCGCCGGTTCGCGCGAGCCGTCGCCTCGCCGCGCACCTACCGCGCAGCTTGGCGGGTCCGACTACGCCGGCGTCGATCGCCGTGCACAGCGTCCGGCAAGTGCCTCACACCCCCGTGCTCAAATGAATATGCCGCCGGCGCGCCCGCCACGTTCGGCGCGCCCGACGCATGCTCAGCGCCCTTCGGCTCAAACGCATGAAAAGTCGACCAAGCCCTCGAACCGTCTTTCGGGCTCGGACTTCATGCACTACGCCAACGACAACGCGGTGGTCAAGGCAATCTACGACTTTACCCATGGGCCCCAGCGCGGGCTGTTTATTGGCATTGTCGTCGTCCTGGTGCTCGTGAGCCTGTACTTTCCCGTGCGCGACCTCTACGTCGCCAAACGCTCGAACGATATCTTGGCCAAGCAGGTCGAGATTCGCCAGCAGTACAACGACGAGCTGCAGAAAAGCGTCGACAAACTGCTCTCGGAGGAGGGCATTAAGGACGCGGCGACCGAGGACCTGGGCCTGGTGATGCCCGGCGAGACCAAGATTGACGTGCTGGGCCTGGACGACGATTCGGACTCGTCGTCGAGCAAAAAGCCCTCGAACGCCAAGAAGGCCAGCGAAGTCGCCAAAGAGATCGAAGAGGTCGGCAAGGACGCGCCGTGGTACATCCAGACGCTCGATATGCTGTTTGGATTTAACGGCGTCGAGGGCCAGACGGTTGTGTCCAACGGCAAATAGGTGAGTAGCGCCCGGAGGGGAGCCCGCAATGGCGGATTGCAAACGATATAAGGTGGCGGCGATTGACCTGGGGACGGTTTCGTCGCGGCTGGTGCTGGCCCAGGTCGAGGGCGGGGCGATCGTGGAATCGTCCAAGCATACCGAGATTACCGACTTGGGCGAGGGCGTGGACGCGACGGGGCACTTTTGCGAGGCGGCCGTTGGGCGCGTGCTCGCTGCGTGCCGAATGTTTGTGGACGAGGCCCGTGCCTTTGGGGCCGCGTGCGTCTGCACCACGTGCACGAGCGCCGCGCGCGATGCGTCCAATGCCGCGCTGCTGTTGGACGGCCTGCGCGATCTGGGGCTTGAGCCACAGGTGATTCCGGGCGAGGTCGAGGCGCGCCTGACGTTTTTTGGCGTGGCGCACGACTTTGCTGGCGAGCGCATCATTGTTGCCGATTCGGGCGGCGGTTCCACGGAGCTTGCGACGGGCGTCTATGCGCCGGAGCGCGGCGTCTTTGCGCTGGAGGGAACGCGCTCGCTGGACATCGGTTGCCGCCGCGTGACCGAGCGGTTTTTCTCGGCGTTGCCACCGGCGGACTGCGAGCTTGCGGCTGCTGCTGGCTGGGCAAACGGGCAGTTTGCGGGCTACTTTGAGAGTCTGCCTGTCGACTTTGAGCGCGCCGAGCGCCTCGTTGCGGTGGGCGGCACCGTCACCACGCTCGTGGCGCTCGTTCACGAGCTGGAGCCGTATGATTCGAGCTTTGTGCACCTGCGCGAGCTTTCGCTGGAGCAGGTTTCGGCCGCTATCGAGCGCATGTCCGCGCTGGATGTTGAGGGTATCGCCGCGTTGCCGGGCGTGCAACCCAAGCGCGCGGGCGTGATCTTGGCAGGCGCCGTGGTGATTCGAGAGCTCATGCGATCCGGCGGCTACGACACGCTCACCGTAAGCGAGAACAGCCTGCTCGCCGGCATGGCCGTCACCATCAACGAGATTCTCGACGGCGCGACCCCCACCATCGGCTGGGTCCCCAGCCTGAGCGCTCTTTAACCGTCTTCCTCTGAGTTGCGGTGAAATAGTTCCTAAATAAGTTGGTAAACGGTATAAACAGGATCTATTCCACCGCAACTTAGAGTCCCGCCGGTGTCCAAAAGAAGCGAGCCCGCATCCTTTGGGGGCGAGGGCTCGTAAGCAAACACATGGTAGGGGCGGTGGGACGTCCGCGTATTTGCTGCGCAAATCCGCACCGGCTTCGGCCGCCTGCCGGCGCCCTCGCCGGCTCGCCGCGGACGCTGTGCGTCCGCTTGACGCTCGCCCCCTCGCGGGTTCGAGCCCCATCGGCATCCAAAAGAAACGAGCCCGCATCCCAAAGGGACACGGACCCGTGAAAGCCAAATGGTAGGGGCGGTGGGACTCGAACCCACAATCCTTGCGGCGAGGGATTTTAAGTCCCCTGCGTATGCCAATTCCGCCACGCCCCCGTAAGACTAGAAGTCTAGCACAAGCCGTTCGCTAAGCGTTGACGGCCATCGAGTGTTGGCCCGACTTCTCAAGGAACTCTTGGAACTTTGCCTCGTCGCCCTTGTTTTGATACTGCAGGGCCAGCAGGTACTCCAGGCGGCAGCGCTTGACCGGGTCGTCGCCGACATCCTCGAGCATGCGCTCCAGCTCGGGAATGTCGTTGTGGCGTTTGAGGATCATCGTGTCGTACATCAGCTGGCACTCGTGTGCGACTGCCTCGGCCTGACCGCCCTCAAAGCCCTTGATCTCGTGCAGCAGCTCCTTGGACTTTTTGCGGTCCTCCTGGCCAACGTAGTAGTTAAAGGCCTTAATGACCAGGTCGACGCGCTGCATCTTGGGGAGGTTGAGTCCCAGCAGCAGGTCGAACATCTCGCTGGCGCGCTCGTGGTCCTCGCGCAGCAGATAGGAGTTCAGGCGCAGGTAGTCGCGGTTGTAGCGTGGGTACAGCATACTGGTGAGTTTGCCGTCGAGCAAACGATCGAACTCGTCCCACTGCTTGGCGGCCATCAACTGCTGCAGGCGTTTAAACGTGGTGCGTTTTTTTACGCTAAAGAACACCGACACGGCGATGCAGATGACAACGACGGCGGTCCAGAGTGTGCGGGAATCGGGCATATTAGGGTCCTTAGTCGCTCATAAAGCAAGCGGTATGACAACACGTACTAGATGTATTATACGCAGCGTGCAAGCAAACTGGCATAAAAGCTCATCGAGGCTGAGTGCCATCGCTCGCTGCGGTACACTTACCTAAAGTAAACCATGAAGGGAGACATTACCTATGAAGAAGATCGTTTTGGCTTGCGGTGCTGGCGCTGCTACTTCCACGCTCGTTGCCCAGAAGGTCGCCACCCTGCTCGACGCCAACGGTTACGCCGGCAAGTATGAGATCGTGCAGTGCGCCATCTCCGAGGCCAAGGATTACTGCGACGAGGGCGCCGATCTGCTGATCGCCACCACCGTTGCCCCCGAGGGCCTCACCTGCCCGTACGTGAGCGGCGTGCCCTTCATGACCGGCATGAACCGCGTCGCTGCTGAGAAGGCCGTTCTCGACGTCATGGCTCAGTAGGCGCTGCCTGTATGAATGAGCAGAACGCCAATCCGGTCGAGCTCTTTGGTATGCGCGTCGCCCATGTGGGCATTAACGCCACCGACCCGGCAGACGCCCTGGAGATTGCGGAGCTGTTCTCGACGATGATGGGTCTGCCCGTCATCGAGACCCCCGTTTCGTACTTTAACGATTCGCTGGTCGAGATCATGAAGCAGAACGGTCGTGGCGCCAAGGGCCACATTGGCTTTGCCGTCAACGACATCGATGCGGCCGAGAAGTGGTTTGCCGAGCGCGGGCTCGAGGTTAACGAGGAGTCGCGCGTGCTGCTGCCCGACGGCGGCACCAAGCTCGTGTACTTTAAGCGCGAGTTCGCCGGCTTCGCCGTGCACCTGTGCCGCGAGTAGCGCACAAGCTGCCATAGCTAGCAAAAAGGGATAGGGCTGCATAGCCTTATCCCTTTATTTATGCCGAGGGGTCGACTTTTGCAACGGTCAAAAAACCGAAGTCTAATACTTTTCCGAGAAGTGAACGAGACAAATCGGACCCCCGAAGCATCGACACTTTAAGGGCATCGTTTCCTGCGGTTTTGATACTAGAATCCTGTGATTTTACCGACGAAAAATGTGGATGCTTCAGGGGTCCAAAAACAGACGTTCACTTCGCGGAAAAGTATTAGACCTCGATTCACGAGGGGGCTTCCTACCGCGGCAGGCGAATCGTAAAGCGGCTGCCGACGCCCTCGACTGAGGTCACGCCAATGACGCCGCCATGGCTATCGACGATCCACTTGGCGATGGCGAGCCCCAGACCCGAGCCCTGCGCGCCGGCATCGCGTGCGTTGTCGGCGCGGTAGAACCGTTCAAACGCGTGAGCTGCGGATTCCTGGTTCATGCCGATGCCCTCGTCCTCAACACTTATGTCGATCGCACCCGTGCCCGCATCGGGCGTTATGCCAAATGTGACGGTCGTTCCCGCACCCGAGTACTTGGCGGCGTTTTGCACGATCACGCGCAGAGCCTGCTTCACGAGCGCCACGTCGACGGGCGCGTTGCAGCGCGGGTCGTTGACAAGCGCAGCGTCAAAGGCCAGCCGATACGTGTGCGCGACATCGATCATCTGCGATTCCTCGCATACCTCGCCGACCAGTGCGGCCAGGTTGGTATTCGCGCGCCGCAGGACCGTGCGCCCGGCATCGCCGCGTGCCAAAAACAGCAGCTGCTCCACGAGCTCTTGCATGTGCTCGCTTTCGGCCTTGAGGGACGCGATGGATTCCGCCAGCACGTCCGGGTCGTCTTTGCCCCAACGGTCGAGCATGTTCACGTAGCCCTGAATCACCGCGATGGGCGTGCGCAGCTCGTGGCTTGCATCGTTGACAAAGCGCATCTGCTGCAGCTTGGCCTCTTGCATCTGGCGCAGCAGGCGGTTGAGTGCGACCTCGATGCTTGCCAGGTCGGCGTCGCCGGTGGTGACGCTCGGCGAATCGACGCTTGCGCGCTCGATGGCCTGCTCCAGCGTTTCCATCTTGCCACCGGAGAGCTGCATGCGGCCGAGCTCGTCCACGCGCAGTGCCAAGTCGTTGAGCGGTGCCATGGTACGGCGCACGCGCCGGGCGCCGCCGAGCATGTTGAGCACGCTGATGACTTGCCAACCCACAACGACAAGGTAGAGAGGCCATAGCGTGACGAGGTCCTGCGCGAGGGGGAAGGTCTCGGTGGTACGCGCAAGCTCGACGGTATAGGTGAGCGTTGTCAGGTCCCAGCCGCGCGCGGGCGTCAGCGACATGCCGTGAACGGTGGCGCTGGGAATCCAGCCTGCGGTAAACGCGCTGTCGGGCAGCGTCTGGTTGTATCCATAGACGAGGATCGCCGCCGCAATCACCATCAGCAGCAGATCGAGCCAGACGTAGCTCATTAGGCGGCGCCACATATAGTCCCAGTTGATGGCGCGGGCGATGGAGGTGACGCGCTTGGCCTCGGCGTTACTCACGGCAGACATAGCCCACCCCGCGCACGGTCTGGATGATGCGGCCGCCGTCGGCGTCCTCGATCTTGGCGCGCAGGTGCGCGATGTGCACGTCGACGTTGTTGGTGTCGCCCACGTATTCATAGCCCAGTGCTTCGTGCGCGATGCGCTCGCGCGTGAGCACGGTTTCGGCATGCGCCATAAGCAGGGCGAGAACGTCGAACTCGCGGGCCGTGAGCGCGATGGGTGAGCCTCCGACCGTGACTTCGCGGCGGTCGGGGTCGAGCGCAACCGAGCCCACGGTAAGCGCGGCGGGGGAGGGCGTGGCAGCGGTCTGGGCCGTGTCGGTTGCCGGGGACATTGTGGCGATACCGGCGGCCGTGCCGCTCGCTACGCCAGCCTCGGCGCTGGCGCCGCCAACACCCGAAGCCGCCCGCACGGTCTCCGAGCGCTTCAGCGCCACGCGGATCCGTGCGAACAGCTCCTCAATTGCAAACGGCTTGGTCAGGTAATCGTCGGCGCCGGCATCGAGCCCGGCCACCTTATCCATCACGGCATCGCGCGCGGTGACCATAATCACTGGCACATCCTTGTGCTTGCGGACACGCCGCAAGACCTCCATGCCGTTGAGCTGCGGCAACAGCACATCGAGCAGAATCAAATCGTAGTCGCGCTCCAGTGCCAGGTCCACGGCGGTGCGGCCATCGGCGGCGTGCTCCACCTGGTAGCCCTCGTGTTCCAGCTCGAGCGTCACAAAGCGGGCGATTTTCTCCTCGTCCTCTACGATCAGGA
>OLQT01001940.1_pt1 | contig 11927 bp, 8 predicted proteins | sample 1672651 | NCBI WGS metagenome assembly OLQT01 (sample SAMEA3136709, study PRJEB25190) | human gut metagenome | biome: human gut; feature: human-associated habitat; material: faeces | place: Austria | collected 2013 | reverse complement strand
CCATTACAAGCAATCCGGATTTATTTGGAGGAGAGGTTCGCTATCCATTCGATTACGGATGTGTGGAAATGACAGAAACCAACGGAACTCTCTATATTGTAACCGGTCATGAAGGCTATGTAGATGAATCTGTTGGACAGGGACATCAGGGATTCCTTATGATTGCCGTTGACCAGGCTTCCATGACCGGAAAGATCGTAAGCTGTGATCTGTGGCACTCCTTTGCCCAGTATATCAAATCGCAGTCCTCTTATCTGTATGTTCTGGAGCAAAGCGAAGGTTCCCGCTGTACCAAACTTTCCAGATACGACAGTACCACCCTTGATAAAAAAACTATCGAGCTTCTTCCTTATGGTGGTTCCCGTACTTCCGTATGGGCACTGAACTGCTACGCAAGCGTAGATGGTATGGCTGTTTCTGCTGACAGTGTACTGTGTATCGGAACGACCATCGACCAGTCCCAGTATGACAATGTGACAAGTGACACTCCTCATAATATTTACCTTACAATTACTCCTGTTTCCGATTTTTCAAAAGAAGCAACCTCTGTAAAATACCTTACCAACTACACTGGCAATGGAAAGAGTTTTATGGGGGTAAAGATCACTCCAATCACAGAAAACCGTTTCATGATTTCCTGGGAAGAATATGAAAATACAGACGATTCTTCGTCAGAAAATTACGCATCTGCTGATGATTCTCTTTCTTCCAGTACTCTTCATTACCTCTTTGTTGATGGTAAGGGAAATGTACTTAGCAGGGAATACACCACTGCTGCGCCCGTATCCGACTGCCAGCCTGTCGTTAAAGATTCCAAGGTTGTTTACTACGCCTCCAATGCCAATACTGTTAATTTTTACTCTATTGATGCAAATGACGGCACAGCCTCCAAAAAGATTTACCGTACTGCAGGTGAAAATGCTACCTGGGATTTTGCAAATGGTGTTCTCACCATTTCCGGTCAGGGTGCACTTAATATCTCCACGGATGAAAACAATCGTTTCCCCGTTTCTTCCACTCAGGGAGGCTACAGTTTCTGGAGCGGCACGGCATGGAAGTCCATGAAAAATCAGGTAAAAAAAATAGTTATAAAATCCGGGATTACCAGTATTTCAGAAAATGCATTTAATTATCTGCCCAATCTGAAGGAAGTCGTAATTGAAAACGGTGTCCACACTATTGGAAAGGAAGCTTTTGCTTTCTGCTCTAATCTTGAAACAGTCACTCTGCCAGACAGCGTAATCAACATCGGGGATGACATTGTATGGGAAGGCTCCTACTGGTATTCCGGCGGTCATGTATACTACGCCACCATTTATGCCTCCTCTAACTCAGCTGCCATTACATATGCACGTAAGAACAACATTGGTTATGCCTGCGACCTTTCTCAGGCATCTGTAACCGGAGTTAAAGCGACTTATGCTTATACTGGAAAAGCTCTAAAACCAGTTCCAACTATTACTCTTGGAAAGCAAAAACTTATAGAAGGACAGGATTATAAAGTTACCTACAGCAATAACAAAAAAGTCGGAACTGCCACTGTAACCATTACAGGCCAGAACAACTATTTTGGAACTATTACCTTAGATTTCCAGATTACCTCAAGTTCAAATAACAAAGATGATAAACCTCAGACTACAGTAGTGAAATCCTTCAGTGATTCTTACAATGTCTACACAGTTAATAAAAATGGTACCTCTGTTACTTTAAAGCGGTCAAAGTCCAAAGCCATCACGACTGCAGCAATTCCTTCCTCTGTGAAGGCAAACGGTCGGACCTATAAAGTCACAGCCATTGCTTCCGGAGCTTTCAAAAACTGCCGGAAGCTAAGACAAGTAACCATTGCCAGGAATATTTCTTCCATCGGCACCAGTGCTTTCCAGGGCTGCAGTGCTTTACGGACTGTAAAGATTGGCTCCAAAGTTTCTTCCATTGGCAAAAAAGCATTCTACGACTGCAAGGCCCTTACTTCTGTCAGCATTCAGTCCAAGAAGCTTACCTCCGGTACCGTAGGAAAAAGTGCTTTCACCAAAGCCGGCAGAAACAACTACAAGAAGCTGAAAGTAAAAGTACCAGCAAGCAAGCTTTCCGCCTATAAAAAGCTCTTCAAGAGTAAGGGACTTTCTGCAAAAGCAAAAATCAGTAAATAAGCCATTTTTCTTTATGAAGCAGCTGCCATATAACAAATGAAGCCGGTGTTTAAAAACACCGGCTCAGACTGTAGACAAACTTGGTGTTGGGTGTTATGCCCAGCACCATTTTTCTTTTAAAACTTCTTTTCTTTTTATTTTTTTCAAAATCAACAAAAATCTGACTGTATTCCAGCCTCGTTTTTCCAGAATCTTTGCCAGTTTTTTCAGATTCATGCATGCAAAGGTAAGCCCGGCTTTCATCTCCATCCGTGCCTTTCCTACATATTGCGTATATCGAAATCCATGTTGTTCTTTCGCTGTACCGAATATCCTCTCTATGGTTTCTTTTCTTAACTGATAGATCTGTCTGTTTCCTATCGTGTGCCGAATGTCTTCTGCCACTTCCATATATTCTTCCCATACATGACGTGTGATCATTTTTACATGATCCTTACTTTCTGTGCATTTTGAAAGATATTGGCATTCAGCACAATGTTCACCGCAGCTTTTATACTCTTTATATCCACTTCTGTTTGTTGTACTGTATGTCAATATATGTGCTCCCGGACATATATAACAATCATAGTATTCATCATATGCGAATTCGTGTTTTCCGAAAAAGCCTTCTTTAGTCTTGGGACGGGTATACGGAAAAAGTGGTTGAATTCCATCTTCCAACAGCTGATGGGCGATTGCCGGAGTTTTATATCCTGCATCTGCAACTACCATCTGCGGATTCAGTTTAGATATCTTATCGTATAATGCTTTAAAAGTACGACTGTCATGCTCATTACCAGGATGTACTGTATATCCAAGGATCCAGCCATGTTTATCACAGGCAGTTTCTACAGCATATGCAAAAACGTGTTTATGTTCACCCTTTCGAAACCATCCACTTTCCGGATCGCTGATGCTGCATTTTTGTGTTTTCACATCTTCAGGAAGTTCTTCAGATATAGAATCCTTATCATTTCCGGTTCCACCGGATGCAGGTGGCTGGTTATCATCTTTCTTCTTTAATGGCTTTTTTCCATGTGCCAGACGATCTTTTTCAATCTCTTTATTTAATTCCTCTTCATACCAGAGAGCCTGTTCGTGTGCAACCCGCTTACGCATTTTTTTACTGTTTGCACAGGCTTTTACATGTGTTGCATCCACGAAGATCTGTTCTGTATTTACAAGCTTATATTTCATACAATCTTCCAAAATCTTTGAAAAGATCTGCTCAAAAAGGTCTGTATCTTTGAAACGGCGGGTATAATTCTTTCCAAATGTAGAAAAATGAGGTACTGGATCTAACATGTCTAGTCCGAGAAACCAGCGGTATGCAACGTTTACCTCGATCTCTTTCATGGTCTGCCGCATGCTTTTTATTCCATAGAGATACTGAATGAATGGTATCTTTATCAGCATAACGGGATCCATACTGGGACGGCCGTTATCCGGACAGTATTTTTCTTCAACCAGATCATAAATAAAGTTCCAATTGATTGCTTTATCAATCAATCGCAGCATATGGTTTTGAGGTACCATGTCATCCATGGAAAACATCATCATTTGTTCTCTTTTTTTATCTGCATTTTTCGTCATCATAAAAAACACCGCCCTTCTGATATATATTATATCAGAAAAGCGGTTCCAACAATAGCAAAACCCTGCAAAAGCAGGGCTTTGTCTACAGTCTGAAGCAGCTGGATTACAGCTGCTTCAGTACGTTTAAGAGTTTTGTATTATCGTCGGGCATCATGATGCAGAAGCGGACAAATTCGCCGTCCAGGCACTGGAAGGAAGAACAGTCGCGGATCATCAGGCCTTTTTTGATGCAGGCCTCAAAGACATCGGCGGAAGTCAGACCGTCCCGGCGGATTTTTAATAAGATGAAATTGGCATAGGCAGGATAAACTTTAAAAGTAGGGATATTTTGAAGTTCCTGCTCCATGCGGTCACGCTCATCGAGGATCAGATCACGCGTTTCCTGAATGTAGTCGTGGTCACGGAGCATCAGCTCTCCGGCAAAGGCACCAAGACTGTTCAGTGACCATGGCGTCTGTTTTTCTCGCATTTTGGAAAGAAATTCCATATTTCCGGTAATTCCGTAACCGAGACGCATGCCCGGTGCAGCATAAAATTTAGAAACACCACGCAGTACCATAAGATTGGTAAATTCTCTGGTCAGAGGAATTGCAGTTATTTCTTCGACATCCGGTGCGAACTCTACGTAAGTTTCATCGATCATGACAAAAATATCTTTATCTGCACAGAATGCGATCAGTTTGCGGAGATCTTCCTGCATGATCGCAGAGGAAGTCGGATTATTCGGATTGCAGAGAATCAGGAAATCATAACCGTTTTCCAGAGTTTTGCACAGATCCTCTACATCGAGAGTGAAATTTCGTTCTTCTCGCAGATGATAATATTCCTGTGTGCTTCCGGAGAAAGAAAGTTCTCTGGAATATTCGGAATATGTCGGTCCGAGAATCAGGGTGTGTTTTGGCGCACGTTCCTGAATCAGAAGTGAGATCAGTTCACTGGAACCATTTCCCGGTAAAATAAATTCAGCGGGAATCCTGCAGTATTCTGAGATCGTATTTCTGAGAGATACATAATCTCTGTCCGGATAAGAAGAAAAAAGATCGACATTTTCTTCAATTTCTTTTTTTACAGAGGCGGAGAGGCCAAGAGGATTGACATTTGCCCCGAATTTAACGATATCTTCTTTATTTAAATGATAATTGTCACATATTTTTTCTATGTCACTTCCATGAAAAACCATTTTTGTAGTCATAAGGTTACACTCCTCATTTTTTCGCTATTTACTATAATAAAGCATGGAAGCAATTTTTACAATAGACAACCGACAGGGATGTGTTATACTAAAGAACATGAGTGTTTAAAGCAAAGTCGCCGTTAAGACGATTTCGATGTTTAACAGAAATATATGATAAGGACAGGAGAAACAGATATGAAACTGCAGATGGTACAGAATGCGTTAAAACAGAAAAATATCAAATATGAATATACAGAAGAAGATGACTGTGGAAGTCTTGATTTCATGTTTCGCGGACTTCGTTTTCATGTGTGGGAATATCACGATGAAGTCTGGGGAGCAGAGACAAATATCTATGAAGCAGGCAGAAGCCAGGATATCGAGGGCGATTACGAAAAAGAAATTGCTGCAGAGATTCTGTCATGGCCGGATATGATCAATAACTGAACAGGAGAGAAAAATGAAACTTGTGAATATCGCCGATGAAGGCGCAAAATATAAATGGCAGCTTTATGATCTGTATGATAAAGCATTTCCGGAACAGGAGAAAAAGCCCCTGCAGGTAATGGAAAACCTGGTAGCAGATGGAAAGATGGAGATGCTTGCAATGGTTGACGAAGATGAATTCGTAGGACTGGCAATCAATCTGATCGATGCGGAGCAGGATCGGGCGCTTCTGGATTATTATGCGATCGCACCGGAGAAACGAAATTCCGGATATGGAAGCATGGGACTGGAGGCATTGCTTAAAAAGTTCAAAAATCATAAATATATTTTTGAAATAGAAACACAGGATGAAAAAGCAGAAAATGCCGAAGAACGCAAAAAAAGAAAGGCTTTTTATCTTCGGAACGGACTTCAGGAGACGGGATTGTTTGTAAATGTGTATGATACAGATTTTGAAATTCTTACACCGGACGGTGAGCTGACTTTCTGGGAATATGTAGATTTTCTGCGAGAAGTAATGTATGAAGAATACGTACAGATTCTTCGCCCGACATTGATTGCGATGAAAAAATAATAAAAATACAAAAGGAAATTGAGGACAGGGAATGTGGGAGAGAATGTGGTTTTAGTTTATCTGGTAGTATGTTTTTTTGTATTTCTGGCAGGATTTGTGGATTCGATTGCCGGAGGAGGCGGGCTGATCTCACTTCCGGCATATATGATTGCGGGACTGCCGGTACATACTGCAATTGCAACAAATAAAATGAGCAGCTTTATGGGGACTTCTGTATCGTCTTTTTACTACATGAAAAAAGGCTTTATGAAGTGGAGAATCTGTATTCCTGCTGTTTTTGGTGCGATTGCCGGTTCTTGGATGGGTTCTCATCTGGCACTTCTGATTTCGGAGAGCGTTTTGAAGATTGCCATGCTGATCGTGCTGCCGATAATTTTGTTTTATGTTCTGAGGAACAACGCGCTTAAAGGAAATGAGGAAAATACAACAGACGTAATTGATGGAATGCTGATTTTTAAATGCGTGATCATTGCGGTCGTAATCGGTGTATATGACGGTATTTACGGACCGGGAACGGGTACATTTCTGATGCTTTTGTTTACGGGATTCTGTCATATGACATTAAATGATGCAGCAGGAACCACAAAAGCGATCAACCTGACAACCAATATCACGGCCCTTGTCGTATTTCTGATCAATGGCAAAGTACTTCTTCCATTGGGAATTGCAGCCGGGGTATGCAATATGGCGGGCAATTATCTTGGAAGCCACAGTTTTACATCTAATGGACACAAGATAGTGAAACCGGTCATGATCGTGGTCATCGTGATCTTCTTTGTTAAAGTACTGACAGAACTGATCTGAATTTGAGAAGTATATAAAAATGAATAAGAATTACAGGAGTACATACAAAAGCCAGAGCTTAATAGCCCTGGCTTTTAATGTACTCATAAGTTCTCTTGCAGTTGTCGTGGTCTCTGGCGACAAAAAGATTGTTACGCATTGCGGCATAAGCAGGTTTTTCCTGAAAACCATTTTCTGTATACTCGCGGATGAGACGTATCAGCTCATTCTGATTTGTACAGCGGTCGCCGAACAGGTCTTTCTCCATATTTACATAACTTCCGTTCGTTTCGTTGTACTGCTTTAGATCAAACTGATAAAAAAGTATCGGTTTTTCCAGATAATAAGCATCCCAGCAGGCGCTTGAATAATCTGTGATCATCATGGAACAGCCCATAAGAAGCTGATTCAGAGGCACGGAATTGAAAGAAATCAGTTCGATCAGATCATTATCAGTGTGGAAATTACCAATAAATTCCCTGAGCTTCGGATGAATATAAAATACAAGCCGAATCTGTTTTTCTTTCAGATAATCCAATAACTCCTGATCATTCAGAAGGGAAGTATAGTGCCGATAATAACTGCTCTGACAAAACAGTTCATCATTCTGGCCTTCCAGCCAGCTTCGCCATGTCGGCATCAGCAGTATGAACGGATGTGTCGGATCAGCGGTATTTTCCAGTTTGTCCCAGCGTGCAAGTCCGGTAACAGGGACTTGGGACGGTTCATATTCCATATGCTGTGTGATGATATTTTTTTCAAATTCAGATGATGCCGTAAAATATGTCACAGGCGAGGAAGAATGCACCCCAAAAAGATTATCTACATTTTTCAGGTAAAGTACTCCGTGCTGAAGAAAATAAAGTTTTTGTTTATTGATCTCTCTTGTGACAGGGTTCGGCATCGGTTTCCAGATATAGGCATGGTGACGTCCGTCCGGAGAAATATACAGATCCGCAGTCAAAAGATACAGAATATGGCGAAAACTTAAGAAAGGGATCACGTTCTGGCTGTATTTCTGCATGTCATTCCACTGAGGAGATTTCCGGTCCAGAATAAAGTAGACATTCTTTTCATTTTGTTTCATACAGTATTCAAAAAAGTAAAAACCATTTTCCTGCGCGGTGACACAGAATTTTTCGTAGATCAGCCATATATGACGTTTCCTGAGGAGTTTACCGAATATTTTATAAATAGCAAAAGCGGACAGTTCCTTTATTCGGAAACTGAGTCGGTCATGTGGCTGCCAGTGACGGCATCGGAGCAGGAAACTGTGACCGGAGCCGCCCATCGGGAAATACACGAAATCACCCCGACGGACATAGTGCCTTCCGAGAAGGAGTGCAAGACGGACTTTGCTGTCAAGAATGGTTGTGTAAACAGTATCGGAAGTCGTGTCCTGAAAAACCAGTGCCCAGTCACCGTCATTTTGTTCCAGAAAAGAGACGTCAATCTTTAGTACCATTTCTGATGAATTGTCTGTCGACAGTTCTACAGGATGTGAAAAATGAAACCCTGTATTCTGAAAAACGATTGAAGCCTGAAGCTGTATGGCTTTCTCAGGACGACTCAGAAGCAGAATGAGTTTTTTATTTTTTGTTTTTAAGCTTTTAATATGAAGTGTCTGTTCCATAAAAACCTTTCTGAACATGGAAAAGAGCGATTATTTCCGCTTCATCCATTTTTTGATTTCTTCACAGATATGTCTGCTGTGTTCATGATCTTCAAACTGGAAGTATTCCTGCTGCATTTTTTCGTATTTGGGCTCCATACGGAAGTTGTTCTGAATTGTTTTTTCCAGGGAATCCAGCAACTGATCAAGTGTTTCGGCACGATCACCAAAGAGGTCTGTCTTCATATCGATATAACTTCCATGCGCTTCATTGTATTTGTCCAGATCAAACTGGTAAAACAGAGTCGGCTTGTTCTGGTACAGGACATCCCAGGAGACACTGGAATAATCCGTGATCAGCATTTTGCACTGCATAAGCAGTTCATTTACCGGTGTGTCACCGAACGATTTCAGGTGAATACGGTCACTTGCAATGTGGAAAGATTCTGTATGTGCCTGGAAGATCGCGTGCAGATAAAAGTTTGCGTGCAGATCATATTTTTCCAGAAGATCTTTAAAATGCTGAGAATTGAGCAATGCTGCATAATGACGGAAATAGTCGCTTTCTTCAAACTCGCGGTCAGAAGCGCCTTCCAGCCAGCTTCTCCATGTCGGCATAACCAGAATATCATGTGAATTCTGAGATTTGTCTTTTAATACATCCCAACGTGCGAAACCGGTATTGATCACTTCATCCGGTTCATAATCAAAGTTATCAATTACGATCTGCTTTTCCTTTTCACTTGTAACAACAAAAAGATCGCAGCTACCCGGCTTGCCTTTGCCATAGAAGAAATCGACACGTTTCAATGCTGTAACCCCATGCTGAAGAAACACGAACGGCAGATTTTTCGTATATCTGGTAAAAATACTGTGGCGGCTTCGCTGTGCATAAATGTGGCTGCGGGCATCGGTGCTTACGAGCAATTCTGCGGCAAGAATATAACACATGTGTCGGATCGTCATAAAGTGTACAACATTTTTCTTATATGGACGGATCATATCATAGTCAGGAGAATCTTTCGTGATCACATAGTAAATTTTCTGACCGAGATAGGTTTCCTCGTCATGGTCCATGCAGTGTTTGAAGAAATAATATCCGTTGTCCTGAGCTCTGGTGGAATATTTTTCGTCTACAAGGCAGATGTGTTTCTTTTTCCAATAAGGCTTTGCTATATTATAGAGAAACATTGCGGTAAATTCTTTCAAAACGATATCAAAGCCATCGTATTGTTCGCGGGCACGATTGACCAGTGCCAGTTTGGTACCTCCGGTGTAATAAGGATAGACATAAAAGTCATCCGGTGTATGGAAAGAACCGTTATACAGGAATTTCATGAACATACGACGTCGCGTGGGAATTGTGATCTGTATACGGTTGGTGCGATTATTTGTCGGATCGAAAACCTCTACGTAAATATCCCAGTAAAGACCATTCCATGTGACAGTATGGAGATCCAGAGAAATTTTGATACGGAGCATATCGCCATGTTTTCTGGTGCTGACTGTGGTGAAGTCGTAGGCTATGGCTGCTTCGGCAAGTTTATTGCGGAAGCGGAAAATCGTTTTTACATATTCAAGCGAATCTGGTTTGAGATCAAATGTGATTTTCAAAATTCCGCCGCGCATACTGAGCCCTCTCAGATCACAGATATGGGTTACCTGAATAAAGCGGTTACGGCTGCAGAGAGCAATCCAGAATGCATGGGAATCGTCAGCAGCAGGCTGGAGCAATACAATACGTTCGGTCTGGATTTCTTTGATATCATCTTTGAGATAAATATCCTCTATAAGAACAGCGGGTTTTATAGAACCTGCTGTCTCGGATGGTGGACAGAGACGGTACAGATGAACATCTGAATTGCTTGCGGTCTCCACAGTCAGATAGAAAAAATTGGTGCCGGTAAGCTCATAAAAAGCTTCTATAAAAGAAAAATCCAGAAGATATGTGTCCGGATCCGGACGGGAAACCTCCGGAAATAATTGCATGCCTGTTTTGTTGTGCTTTAAAATAAATCGAAGAGATGCATCTGGGTCTGCAGAGAAGTCTATAAGTTTCAGAGCGATTTTTCCATTTGCAGCAGATATGATCTCTGTGGTAATACAATCTGTTGCTGACAGATCATATGGTGAAATCTTTTTGCTGAGCATAGTGCCTCCTTGAGTAATGTGTCCTTTCTGATGGACAGTTTCTGAAATTTGTGTATTCATTATAACATAGGGGAGAGTGCAAAACAACGAGGAGAAAATTGACAAAGGATATTGCCGTGGGATAAAATAGTCTGAAAGGCAGAAAATCAGAAAGGAAAATACGGATGAAGGCAGAAAGCAGATTTACCAAGAATAATACGTTGGCAGTAAAGGGAATTGCGATTTCTTTTTTGCTTTTTTATCATTGCTTTTCGCAGGCATCAAGAATGGGTGGGGGGGCATCGGTGGATTTTACACCGCTTTCCAGAGAAGCAGCAATGATGATCAGCCGCTGCATGGTACAGTGTGTCGGTCTGTTTGCTTTTTTGTCTGTTTATGGACTTACACGTTCTGTGAAAAAGAAATATCAGTCCTTTGAGTTCAGCGGCCGTGAAGGAACATTGCTTGTACTGGAACGCTATCTGCATCTGGTACTGTTCTTTACAGTTCCGTTTTTCTTCTGTATGGGCGTGACATTTCTGACAGATACATCCAGTTATGCGAAGGGACTGGTAAGTACACTGGTCAGCATTGTCATGGATTTCTTCTGCGTGGGACATCTTTTTGATACACAGGTGCTGATCAGTACCTGGTGGTACTTAAGCCTGGAAGTTCTTCTTATTGTATTTCTTCCGTTTGTCCTGCGCTTTTACAGAAAATACAGTTGGCTGATCGTATTGATGTTTCTGATTCCGGGAAGTTTTCTGATAGAAAAGAATGTACATCTTACAAAATACCTGTTTGTGATGCCGCTTGCAGTGTGCTTTGCGGATCAGGATGTGTTGGAGCGGATTCGAGATTTTATGATCGTCAGAAACAAATGGTTGAATAAACTTATTAAATTTATGATAGAAACAATCATTATGTGTGCGCTTTTTATATTCTGGTACAGTGCGTGGGGAAGAGAACATTTTGAATTTGTCCTGAATGGACTGGTTCCGGTGTCTGTGATCTGCTGGTCGTATGAATTTTTGATCGATCTTCCGGTAATTCGCGAAATCCTGCAGTTCATGGGAAAACATTCTGCGAATGTATTTTACATACATAGTTTTATCCGTGCAAAATGGATTGGAAATTTTGTATATTCCTTTGGACATGCATTTCTGATCTGGCTTGTATTGATGGCGAGCAGCATCGTGATTTCAATTTTTTTGGAAGGAATAAAAAAAGCCGTTCGGTTTGAACGGCTTTCAGGAAAGATATCAGATGGAATTATAGGATGGGCAGACAGAGCGCTCTGGTGTGTTAGCAGAAATGACGTTTGATAGCCACGCAGATCTGTCGGCTGTGCTGCTGGTCTTTGAACTGAAAATATTCTGAACGCTGTCGGGCATAGACTGGTTTTAATGCGAAGTCATGTTCGGCAGCTTCTTCTATATAATCAAACAGTTCAGCGGAAGTTTCAGCACGGTCGCCAAACAG
>OLQT01001932.1_pt1 | contig 11950 bp, 8 predicted proteins | sample 1672651 | NCBI WGS metagenome assembly OLQT01 (sample SAMEA3136709, study PRJEB25190) | human gut metagenome | biome: human gut; feature: human-associated habitat; material: faeces | place: Austria | collected 2013 | reverse complement strand
GCCTCCGGCGGTGTGGCGGGCGCGCTGGGTTCCATCGGCGCGGCGGCTGAAACGGCAGGGAGAGCGCTGACGCTGGGCGTTACTGCGCCATTGATGACAGCGGCGGGCGCGGCGATTCAAACAGGCATGCAATTTGACGCGAGCATGTCGAACGTCTACGGCTTGATGTCGTCGCTGAATCTGTCGCAGGCACAGATGGATGCGCTGCGCGATACGGCGCGCGAGATGGGCGCGACGACCAAATTCAGCGCCAGCGAAGCTGCCGACGCGATGGGTTATATGGCGCTGGCAGGCTGGGACGATGCGCAGGTCATTGCCGGTATCCCGGGCGTATTGAATCTGGCGGCTGCCGCCAACATGGATTTGGCGAAAGCCTCGGATATCGTGACCGATACGATGACTCCGTTCGGCATGGCGGCGGAGCGTGCGGGCGAGGCTGCCGATGTTTTTGCCTATGCGCAGGCGAACAGCAACACGACGGTCGAGGCGCTGGGCGAGGCGATGAAGTACGCCGCGCCGACTGCGGACGCTTTCGGCATGACCTTGCAGGATACCGCAGCAGCGATGGGCGTGCTGGCGAACGCGGGCATCAAGGGCAGTCAGGGTGGTACGACGCTGAACGCGATGCTGCGCGACATGAAGAACAACGCCAAGAACGGCGCAATCGCTATCGGCAAAACCAAAGTCGCGCTGACCAACGCAGACGGAAGCTATCGCTCGTATGCCGCTATCATCCGCGATATCGACAAGGCGACCAGCAGCATGACCGCCAGCCAACGCGACGCGGCACTGGGCGCAATCTTCGGCGACGAGTCACTCAAGGGTATTCTGGCGACGCTCAAGCAGGGACCCGACGCGCTGGACGCGATGACCGAGGGCATGTATGCCTGCGGCGGCGCGGCAGAAGATATGGCCGCCACGATGGGCGACAACCTCAAGGGCGATCTGGCGATCCTTGAAAGCGGCGCGCAGGACATGGCGATTGCGCTGTCCGACTGGCTGATGCCTGCCGCACGCGGCGTGGTGCAAGGCATTACCGATATGATCGGCAAGTTCAACGCGCTGGACGACGGCACGAAGAATACCATTTTCCGCATCGGCACGATGGCGGCTGCGGCGGGTCCTCTGCTGCTGAACGGCGGCAAGGTTCTGACGCTGCTCTCCGGCGTGAACCCGCTCGTGGTCGGGCTGGGTGCGGCGGCTGCGCTGGCGTATACGCACAGCGACGCTTTGCAGGGCATGGTCGCCAAGCTGGGCGACGGCGTGACGGCGTTTGGCGCGGCGTTGGAAAGCGGCTCAGGATTCACGGCGGCGTTCTCTGCAGGGCTGACGGCTGCCTTTGGCGAGGAAGCGGCGGGCAAGGTACTCGGCGCGATTGAAGGCATCAAGACCGCCATTTCGACAGTGGGTGACGTACTGACCACGGTCACGGATGCGGTCGGTACGTTCTTCGGGTCGCTGTTCGACGGAGAAGGGCTGAAACAGAGCTGGGACAACGCGGCGGCAGTCATTTCAGGCTATGACTGGACGGCACTGGGAACGTCGATCCTTTCCGGCGTAACGGGCGTGCTCGACGCGGCGGGCGAATGGCTCAAGAACATCTTTACGGCGGGCTGGACAGCGGCGAAGGGCGTGAATTGGGGCGAACTGGGCACGTCCATCCATGACGGCGTGCTGTCGATTCTGGACACGGCGGGCGGCTGGCTGAAAAGCCTGTTTGAGGCGGGCAAGACGGCAGCGGGCGAAATCAGCTGGGCGGATATCGGCACGGCGATATGGAACGGCGTGACCAGCGTGCTGGACATGGCGGGCAGTTTCCTATCCGGACTGTTTGGACTGGGCAAGGATTCGGTTATTGCCAACGTGGACTGGAGCACTATCGGCACGGCGATATGGAACGGCGTGACCGGCGTGATCGACGCGGCGGGCAGCTGGCTTTCGAGCCTGTTCGGATTCGGCAAGAGTGCCGCCGAGGGGCTGCCATGGGGCGAAGTCGGAACAGCTATCCAGACGGGCGTTGGGACGGTGCTGGACACGGCGGGCGGTTGGCTGTCTGCCGGATTCGATGCAGCCAAGACCTACATCGGCGGCTTGAACTGGGGCGAGGTCGGAACCGCCATCAAGGGCGGCGTTGAAACCGTGCTGGATGCGGCGGGCGCGTGGCTGTCCTCCGGCTTTGAAGCTGCCAAAACGGCGATCTCCAACATTGACTGGAAGGGTGTCGGAGGCGTAATCTCCAGCGGCATCAGCGACGCGATAGACGGACTGGCAAAGCTCGGAAGCGGTATTTGGGAAACCATCACCGGCTGGTTTGGCGGCGGCGACGAGGAAAAGGCGAAGGACGACGCCAAAACCAGCGGCGGCAATCTGACGACTGGCATGGAAAACGGCATCACCGAGGGCAGCGCGGCAGTCACGACGGCGGCGACCAACGCGGCAAGCTCGGCAATGACGGCAGCGGCACAAACGCTGACGGCAGAGAGCGGCACGACCATCACAGAAACGTGGGTAGGCGGCATGGTGACGGGCATCGCCAACCAGAACCCGATCCTGACGCTGGGCGTGCAGACGCTCAGTGACAATGCGGTGACGACGGCAACCGATACCTTGACTGCGGATGCGGGCAAGACCATCGCCAATAGCTTTATGGGCGGTATCTGTTTGGCGGTTGCCGTGGCGGGTTCTGTGCTGAATGTGCAGATGCAGACGACGGCGAGCAGTGCAGCCGCCAAGACGAGCGCGGTACTGTCGGCAGACCAAGGTTATGACATCGGCGCGAACATGGTGCGCGGCATTGTCGCGGGTGTGCGAAGCACATCGGGCGAGCTGTACAGCCAGATGGTGCAGATGGCGCGCACAGCGGTCAGTCGGACGAAGAACGCGCTGCGCATCCATTCGCCCTCCGGCGTGTTTGCCGACGAGGTCGGCGCATGGATTCCGGGCGGTATCGGCGAGGGCGTACTCAGCCACGAGGATGACGCGCTGGGTCCGCTGGAAGAAGTGCGCGCGAGCATGGTGGATACCATGACGGGCGCGCTTTCCGGCATAGATACCGGCTGGTCGGATGCGCCGTGGAATCCGGGCGGAGGCGGCGGGCGAGCTGTGACGGTGAACATCAACGTGACGGGTGACTGGCACGTCAGGAGCGAGCAGGAAAAGCAGGAGATTATCTCCGAGCTGGGCGAACGGGTCAGAGAGGAGCTGAGGGGGCTGTGATTGCACAAGGGGAAAGCCCGCTGTTTTCCTTTGACGGAAAACACTGTGACGATTTTGATGTGATGTTTCTGCCGTCCGCCTATCCGTTCATTCCGACGCAGAGCATCCCGCAGACGAGCATCGGCGGGCGGCATGGCACGCTGCGCTGGAAGGGACGGACGTTCAGCCCAAAGCGGCTCAAGGGCAAGCTCTATTTTCTGGATACATCAGGCGACGATACGCCCATCCCGACCGACGAGCTGCTCCGGCGTGCGAGCGATGTGACGGCGTGGCTCTGCGGGACGGACGGGCGCGGCAAGCTCATTCTGGATGCGCTTCCGGATCGGTACTTTATTGCAGAGGTCAGCGATGAAGCGGCACTGATGGACGACGATTGGGTGAGCGGCGCGGCGGAAATCGTATTCACCTGTCAGCCGTTTGCCCATGCCGTCAGCGAGGACAGCGTGACGTTTCAGACGAGTGCAAACGCGGCAAAAAGCGCGGCGCTCGGCGTTCAGGGAAACGCCGAAACCATGCTCGCGTTCCGTGTCACATGTGCATCCGGCACGATGAACACGGCGACGGTGGAAACGCCGACCTGCCGGTTTGACTTCACGGGGCTGGGGATGACGGAGGGCGAAACGCTGGTCGCGCGGTATGTGCAGGAGGATATCCTGCTGCTTGAAATTGAGGGCGTGGACGGCGGTACGCGCTCGGCGATGGCGATGCGGACGACGGACAGCGACGACGACCTGCTGCTGTCGCAGGGCAAAAACATGGTGACGGTCAAAACGGAAAAGGCGTGCAGCGTCAAGCTGACGGCGAGAGGTAGATACCTATGAGATACCCAAGAATCTATGACCTGAATCTAAGGTGCACGGGCGAGTTGCGGACGGCGGAGATCACCGACCTGAAGCTCAAGGACACGCCGCTTTCGTGCATGACCGTGACCGTGCCGACGAAAGATATCGGCTCGTTTGGCTATCGGCAGTTTGTGGAAATCTTCGATGCGGCGGGCAAACGGGTCGATTTGTTCCGCGTGACGGAGATTCCCAAGGGCGTATACGGCAGGGCAGGCACGAAGAAGCTCAAATGCGACCAAGTGCTTTGTACGCTTTCGGACGATATCACGCCGACCTACATGCAGATTGGCGGCAACGGGCAGCCGCTGGAAAGCTGCATCCGGCAGGTGCTGGCGTGCCAGCAGACGGCGCGCTGGAAGCTGGGGCACTGCGACTTTGCGACGCTTTATGAGTACAGTTTTGCGAGCGAAGGACTGCTTTCGGCGTTGCTCAAGCTGATTGAGCCGATTCCGGACGCGCTGATTACGACGGACACGACGAGTTATCCGTGGACGCTGAATGTCGTGCGGGCGGATGATACCGATGCGACGGAGCTGCGGTACAGCCGGAACATGGAGGAAATCACCGAAGAAGTCCTCGACACGGACTTTGCAACGCGCCTTTATCCGCTGGGCTATGGCGAGGGCGTGAACCAGCTGAACATCAAGAGCGTGAACGGTGGCGTGACATACATCGACAGCCCGACGCAGGCACTCTGGGGCGTGGTCAACAAGCCGTATGTGGACACGACCATCACCGATGCAGCGACGCTGCTGGCGCAGGGGCACGCGGTGCTTGAACTGTGCTGCAATCCCCATGTCAGTTACAGTGTGACATGTAAGGATATATCTATCCTTACAGGAGAATCGATAGATGCTTTCTATGCAGGACGCATAGCGCGGATCGTCTATCGCGACTATGGGCTGACGATTCGTGCGCGGGTGCGGGAGGTTCACTTTCCAAAGCCCATCACAGAGCCTTGGAACGCGAAGCTGACCATCGCCAATCGAAGTGCGGATGTGGCTTCCGTCATCGCCCAGCTTCAAAGGTCCTCGCGCATCGAGCAGCTCTACGGGCAGGGCAGCACGACGTTTTATTCCGGCGGTATCGAGCAGAACGCCGACAAGGACACGCCCGCCGAGGGGGATATCTATATACCGGCAGACATGGTACATGTCAATTCCATCATGCTGAAGGTCACGTTATCAAATTTCAGGGCTGACAGCAAAGGCGCTAAGGGCGGCGGAGGGACAGCTACAACGACGGAGTATAACGCTGAGACGAGCCAAACGAGCCGAAATGGAGGCGGAGGAACAGCGACAGCCGAAGAGACGATTATTTCGGACGCTTTGGCTGTTGGTCCGCCGCTGACTGACGGGAAAATCAACTATGAAACCAGTTCAAGCGGAAGCCATAGCCATGCAACAAATGGGCACGATCACAGCATTCAAGGAACCCGAACGAGTACATCCAGCCCGAGAACAAAGGATGCAGGAAGTCATACGCATACTTTTGCGCATTATCATCAAGGAGCTGCGCAAATTACAATTCCATCGTTTAAAATAACGCTTCCTGCACATACGCATGAAGTGGATATCCCGACGCATACGCATACCGTGACCATGCCGGAGCATGAGCATGATATCCAGTATGGCATATATACGGGACCGCTGTCAGGAGAATACACTGTTGAAGTAGACGGAAAAGAGGTACCGCAAGCTGTGTTTTCCGATGGTGTAGGCGATATCGCGCCATACTTGTCAGTAAACAGTGACGGGAGAATTGCGAGAGGAACATTTCACACATTTGCTGTCAGACCTAAAGCCGATAACACCGGCAATGAGCAGGGATTGACCCATATTCGTGCAAGCTGGAGTGCGCAAGTGTTCATTGCCTGTCAAACGGGTAAACAATATTGAAGGAGAATAAGATGGACGGTTGGAAGATTTGCCGCACGATTGATTTACAGAAGAACTCGCCGCCGATCGAGCGGCTCAGAGTATTGGCTACGCTGTCGGATCGGCAGGCGCATCACTTGGAGATCACTGTCATGGATGGCGATATGCCAGCAGACCTGAAAGGGTTGCTGCCATGGATGAGTATTATTTTACCGGGACGCATGAGTTTAAAAAAACAGGCTGGAGAAGTTAAGGCAAACGTGATCTCTGTACATCTGCCGCGCACCTGCTATGCAGAAACAGGCGATGTGTCTGTAATAGTGTCGCTTGCGGATGAAAGCGTTCAAATGCAGATACCGATTTATGGATGCGTACTGCGCGTAGCGGCGGATGGTACGGACACTGTGATTGACGAGGAGAGCGTAATTCCGTCGATTTCAGAACTGCTGATGCAGATCGATCAAATGAAAAGTGCGACGAGAGAAGCAGTTCGGGCTGCGGAAAGAGCAGATCATGCCGTTGACGGCATTGACAGGAAGATCTTTGGCGCTACACTTCCAAAAGTTGATATCGAGTACGGCAAAAATCTGATAAACCTAAACGGTAACGGTAAAAGCGGTATATATGCCTTTTATCCGAGTGGGTACTGCATCGAAAGTGCAGAGTATCGGGCAATCGCCATTCCGGTAAAAGGTGGGGAAAAAGTATCTTTTAATCAGGTTTTTACAAATGCACATGTAGTCGCGCTTTCGGCGATTCCTGATATGACGGCGGTTTCAGCTGGGGATACTTTGACCGGATACATAGAAGGATTTGCGAACGAAGCTCGGCAGGGATACGTTATCCCGCAAAGCTGCAAATGCTTAGTTGTATCGATACCGATTAATAGTGCGTCAGCGGCTCAGTGTGAGTACGGAGAGGTTAGTACTGCGTACAGCCCGTATGTCGAGGGTATCAATGCGTCCAAGATCATAGGCGGTGTGCTGTTTGTTGGCGATGGATATCCATACGCAACGATCAAGGACGCCTGTGACGCCGCACATGATGGTGATACGATCTACATTATGCCGGGGACATATAAAGAATCTGTAATTTGCTATGACAAAGAGGTACGCATAAAAGGGCATAGCCGAGATTCGGTCATCCTGACAAATGACAGCGGAAATTACTTTACGCCTCCGCTTTATATTGCCAAAGGCGCAGTGGAAGACCTCACGATTGCAGAGATTGCATTAGAGAAAGATGAAAGTGCTATAGCTCCTGCTTATTGTGTGCATGCGGACAGCGATTTGCAAGAGGGACATTCGCTCACATTTAAAAATGTGTGCTTTACCAACAAATTTGCAGCTTGTGTTGGTATCGGGCTAAGAAGCAATTTTAAGATTTCTTTTCAAAACTGTGAATTCGTATCTGATGAGGGATATGCCGTTTACCTTCATGAAAGTCAGTATAACGGGTCAAGAAATCAGTATGCTGAATTTGTTGATTGCGTTATGCAAAGCACTCAGGCTGCACATGCGATCTGCATGCAGGAAACGCCGACCGTTACTGAGTCCGAAGCTCTTGTACGATTTCAACGGTGTATCGTCAAGAGCGCGAGCAATGAAGCGATCACCATGGTTCAATACGGCACACAGCCGGGGCTTACGGGAAGCGGTTATCTTGGCTCGAGCGTTTGGAAGCTGGATGCTTTAAGTGCCGACAACTCTGCTTCCGAAATGAATGCGATAGTTTTTACTGATGTTTCCAGTAAAGCCGATAAAGTATCTCCTGCAGTTGTCGGGAATTTTGCGGCACTGGATCAGGATGGAAACCTGCAAGATTCTGGAAAAAACGCAAACGATTTTGCGGCGGTCGGAGAAATCGACGCGCTCAAAAAAAGCAAAGCGGAGATTGACGACACCGCCATAGACGGCGATACATGGAGCAGCAAGCATATTGCGGACATGCTCTGCCCCAAGGTCGAGAAAAGCGGAACACTTGTACAGATGGACGGGATGCTCGGGGGATATCCGCTGGGCGTCAAAGTCAGCTGGACGCCGGTGCAGGAGGGGAGCGGCGACCCGTCGCCGGAGAACGTCCGCCCGATAAAGGGCAGGGACAGCGTAAGAGTCGAGCGGCGGGAAGACGATTTAGCTTACACGCTCACCCTCCCCTCTGCCGTCTATGGCGGCGAGGTGGACGCGGTGACAGGAGAGGGGCAGAGAGAGTGGCGGTGTATAACGATAACAGGACGAGAACCGTGCCATATTTATTCAACGCTCTTCTATGTTGACTTCTATAAAATGGATTCTTTTGTGGCAGAGTCTCCGATCGATTCTAAAAGCGGCAAATGCAGTCATCATCCATATCGATTATACGGAGAAAATGGATTTATAGGAATAGCACTTGATGGCGGTGCTGCGGTTTATAGTCCGGGAGCAAAATATCCAATTACAAATGATGGATTGAGGGAATGGATGGATTATCTCGCCGCCCAGTACGCCGCGGGAACGCCTGTGCAAATCTGTTACAAACAGGCTAATCCGGTTCCCTTCACCGCCACTGGCGGCGCATCCATCAAGGCACTCTCCGGCACAAACACCGTCCTGACCGACGCGGACAGCGTAACGGTGACGGGCAGAGCTGATCCCATTCAGACAGTATCCAAGTTGAGTGAACGCATCGCTGCATTGGAAGCAGCGGCGACGAACATCACCGAATAACAGGAGGAAAGACATATGATTGAAAACGAAAAGACGCACAGTGCCAAGTATCAGGTACTCTACAACCGCCTGACCAACGGAACGCCGTTTACGACCGACACGGCGCAGGCGCGAATCACCGCGCTGGCGGATGCGCTGGAAATCACGCAGGAGGAAGCGGACGAGCTGGCGGCACTGGCAAAAGCGCATGGCACGAGCGGCGCGACGCTGGAGGAACGCGTCGATGCGCTCGAACAGGCGAACGACGACATCATCCTGATGATGGCAGACCTGATTGGAGGGTAAAAATGATGATGAAAACGTTGAACACAATCAAAATGAAAATCATGGTGAGGGCTTTCCGCATCCGCATCCGAAATGGCGAAGACTTCACCGACATTGCTGCCGACTATCCGGCACTGACGGCGGACGATTTGGACGCGATTCGCGACGCGCTGAACGCGGCGTAAGATAAGAAAAGTAGGGTTTGATTTAATACTCGGCTGAAAAAAGGCATGTAATTAAATCAAACATATGTTACTTATGCGGTTTGATGCCAATTTACGAAAGGATGTGAATGAGTTGATTATCATTGTTGCGGTATGCGGCGTGCTGCTGACGATGGGAATCGGGCGGTTCATCCACGCGGGAGGGGCTTGGGATGATTAAGACGGCGGAAGCACTCCGCACGGCGCGGGGACTGCTTGGCACAAGCTATGATGAGCTGGACTGCATCAACCTCATTAAGAAGGTCATCCGCGTCAGCGCGGGCGGGGAGAAAAGCTACACGACGGCAGGTACGAACGCGCTCTGGGAGAGCGATAAAAACAGCGCGAAATACCGCGATTTGACATGGAAGCAGGAGGGCATTTCCGGCGCGAAGGCGGGGATGCTGGCGTTCATGGGCGTGGGAACGGGCGACGTGAATCACGTCGGGCTGGTGACGGAGAAGGGGACGGTCGTCCACTCAAGCAAGAGCAGGGGCGGGACGGTCGAAACCGAGCTGACGGAAAAGAACGGCTGGAACGGGCTGGGGAAGCATCGCCATATCGAAGTGGCAGAAGACACGACGACGGATGTTCAGGAAGGAACGGAGTACATCATCTGCGCGCAGAAGGGGCTGCGGATGCGGAAAAAGCCTGATGTTCGCGGCGAATATATGCAGATGCTGCCGGACGGTGCGGTGATTACCGCGCTTGAGGAACGGGCAGGCTGGCTCAAGACGACCTACAAGGGATATACCGGCTGGGTCAGTGCGGAGTATTGCTGCAAAGCCACGGGAAACGACTAAGACGCAGGTATAAAAAAGGAGGCGGAAAAACCGCCTCCCATGCGCATAAGTAGAGCGCATGCAGCGTGCTTCTTTGGACAGGAAGCACGCCGCGAGGGAGCTGACGCAGTTGGAAGTGCGGTGTCAGCTCCTTTTTTAGTCTGGTTATGCGCAAAATCATTATATCATCCATACGGATTTTGGCGCAAGAAGCACTGCTGTATGGGAATGTAAGGAACTGTATGACCTGAAAAAATTTTTTTCGGAGAATGAGAGGCACTTCCATGATTGAGCTTTACAATGGCGATTGCAGGGCGTTTCTTTCCAATTATAATGGAGAGCGTTTTGACGCGGTGATTACAGACCCGCCGTATGCCAGCGGCGGCGCGACGCTATCCGAACGGAGTGTCAGCACGTCTCAGAAGTACACGGCGACCAAGAAAGCCTGCCCGTTCCCGGATTTCATGGGCGACCAGATGGATTCACGGAGCTGGCTGCACATGATGGCGGACGTTCTTGCGTTGGCGCGCGTTCAGTGTCACGACGGTGCTGTTCTGGTGGTGTTTTGCGATTGGCGACAGATGCCGCTCCTCACGGATGCGGTGCAATGGGCAGGCTGGCAATGGCGTGGAACGCTGGTCTGGGACAAGCTGACCAGCCGCCCGCAGAAGGGACGGTTCCGCCAGCAGGCGGAGTTCGTCGTCTGGGCAAGCAACGGTAAGCTGCCGATTGACCGCCCTGTGCCGGTTCTGCCGGGCGTATTCCGGGCGACAAATGTGCAGGGCGTGCAGCGCATTCACCAGACGCAGAAACCGGAGGAAATCATGCGGCAGATATGCAAAATCTGTCTGCCGGGAGGTCGGATTCTTGACCCATTCGCGGGGAGCGGTTCGACGCTGGCGGCAGCGGAGCTGGAAGGGTACGATTCGGTCGGCGTGGAGCTGTCCGAAGAAATTGCAAAGAGCGCGGCGCAAAGGCTGAACGTGCAGCTCAAGAAGGCAATAGCCCAGAAAGCAGGCTTATATTAAAGTGTAAAATATTCCATTATTATAATAGCATACACTAAGCAAAAAAGCAAGAAGGAACACAATCGACGATTGAGAGCGGTATTTGGACAGGAGGTATTATATATGAAAGAAAAGCTGAAAATGTTGGTCGTGATGATGGCACTTGTGGCGCTGGTCTTTGCGTTGCCAGTGCTGGCGGAAGGGCAGGAGGGACAGGAGACTGTGCTGCTGGATCTGACGAAGCTCGCGCAGGCAATCATCAGCCTTGCGGCGGGCATTGTGTCGTTGTATCTGGTACCATGGCTGCGCAGCAAGCTCACGAATGAGCAGCTCTCCAAGGCGAAAAGCTGGGTGCAGATTGCCGTTTTTGCGGCTGAGAAGCTCTACGGCGCAGGAAATGGCGACCAGAAGCTGGTATATGCGGAGGGGATTCTCCGCAAGCACGGAATCAGGCTCGACACGGCGACACTTAAAGCGATGATTGACGCGCAGATCAAAGAGATGGAGAACATGGAACCGTTCTATCTTGCCGATACGAAGGTGGAGATGATCGACAATACGAAACCTGAAACGGCGTAAAAACCGCATGAATGAGAAAGCCGCTCGTTGCATAAAACGGGCGGCTTTTTGCATATTCAGCGGATTTTGGAACGTGACATGAAACGCGCGCGGCGTGACATGGAATTTGCGCCGCAACAAGAGAGAAGAAAAATCAGAACGGATATTGCGGATGAAATTGAAGAAATGCTTGCTAAAGAGGGATTTGTTCGGTGCAGAACGACTTTTTTGCGCGCAAGAGGCGGCGATTTGCTGCAATATGTCAGCGTGAGATGCTTTGGAACATGGGGACAGCCGGAAATTGATGTGGAATTGGAACCTTTGTATAATGTGTTTGATTTTGTAAGACGTACTATGAATGAAATGGTCACAGATGAAGGGGTTGAAGGAGAAAGTATTGAAACTCTTCAAAATATACATATACATCCTATCTACAATTCGTATTTGGCACATAAAGATGATTATATGTCTGAAATGAAGAGAGAGAAGGAAATCT
>OLQT01001931.1_pt1 | contig 11951 bp, 9 predicted proteins | sample 1672651 | NCBI WGS metagenome assembly OLQT01 (sample SAMEA3136709, study PRJEB25190) | human gut metagenome | biome: human gut; feature: human-associated habitat; material: faeces | place: Austria | collected 2013 | reverse complement strand
CTGAACCGGGTACTGGAGGATTGACGGAGTTTATAAAGAGTTTATACTTTTTTTCTTGCAAACATAAAAGATTGCGTTATAATGTTAGATGGCTAACAAAAAAGTTAGTTATCTAACATTTTTGCAAAATAACATTGAGTGTACGTCTTTTCATGCTATGCTAAAATGCAGAAGCTGATTTCAGCAGTTTATGGTTTGAAGCATATAGAAGATAAGGAGGCAGAATGAACGAGGAAGATGTATTGACGAACCGCCAACTTGGATTCGAGCTCAAGGCCGCCAACAACATGATCCGCCGGAAGATGGAAGTGATCTTCGCCCAGCAGGATAGTCATGAACTTAACGGAATGCAGGGACCGCTTCTGGGATATCTGTATCATAAGAGCAGGAACGGTGATGTATATCAGAAGGATGTGGAGCGGGAGTTCCGGATCCGCAGATCTACGGCGACGGTAATGCTGCAGAGCCTGGAACAGAAGGGATATCTTATCCGGGTAGCGTCGACGGAGGATGCCAGATTAAAAAGGATTCTTCTGACAGAGAAAGCAATCGAGCATCATAATATGATTGAAGAGCAGATCCGGATTTTCAACCGGGAGCTGGAGGATGGTATTACCGAAGAAGAGAAACGGACATTCTTAACTATTTTAGATAAGATGCTGCAGAATCTGGGAATGGACGGTGAGCGTGTGGAAAGTTCCAACGTACCATGCCGAAATGAGTGATGACAGCAGTCATTTAAAACAGGCAGATCACCGAGTATTTATCAGAGCAGAAAAATCAGAAACAGCAAAGAAACAGCCAAGAAATAAAAAGAAGCAGTAAAGAAATAACAAGGAAATTACATAGAACTAACAAGAAGAAAAGCAGAAAGGAAATCAGCTATGATTAAAACATTAGCCAGACAGATCAAGGAATATAAGCGTGCATCCCTTGTCACACCCATATTCATGATCCTGGAAGTAGCCATGGAAATGGTGATTCCGCTCTTGATGGCATCGATCATTGATGACGGTGTGCAGGCGGGAGATATGAAACATATTTTTGTCATCGGTTGTTATATGGTCCTGGCAGCTATTGTCGGATTGTTCGCCGGTGTCATGGGTGGTAAATACGGTGCGAAAGCATCCACCGGATTTGCCAGAAACTTAAGAGAAGCCATGTATGAGAACATTCAGACCTTCTCTTTCTCCAACATTGATAAGTTCTCCACCGCAGGACTGGTCACTCGTATGACTACGGATGTTACCAATATCCAGAACGCTTACCAGATGCTCTTACGTATGTGCTTCCGTGCACCGGTCAGCCTGATCTGCGCCATGCTGATGGCGTTTCTGATCAACGCGAAAGTGGCAAGCATCTATCTGGTAGCCATGGTATTTTTGGGAATCATCATGATTTTTATCATGAAAAAAGTATCGAAATACTTTAGTGAAGTATTCAAAAAATACGATGACTTAAATGCCAGCGTACAGGAAAACGTAGCGGCGCAGCGTGTGGTAAAGGCTTATGTGCGTGAGGACTACGAGATCGACAAGTTCCACAAGGCCAGCTACAACATCTACAAGATGTTCAAAAAGGCAGAGTGTACGATGGTCACCATCTGGCCCGTCATGCAGTTTACCGTATATGGCTGTATTCTGGGTATCAGCTGGCTGGGTGCGCACATGATCGTTGCCAGTCAGTTGACCACCGGTGAACTGATGAGTCTGTTGACCTATTGTATGACGATCCTGATGAATCTGATGATGTTAGCCATGATCTTCGTTATGATGACCATGAGTGCTGCCAGTGCCAAACGTATTGCGGAAGTACTGGAAGAGAAGGCAGACATCACGAATCCCGAACAGCCTGATTATGATGTGACGGACGGCAGCATCCGTTTTGATCATGTAACCTTCCGTTATAATAAACAGAGTGAAAAGCCGGTGTTAGATGACCTGAATTTCGAGATCAAAGCCGGTGAGACCATCGGTATCCTGGGTGGTACCGGAAGCTCCAAGACCAGTCTGGTGAACCTCATCAGCCGTCTGTATGATGTCAATGAGGGTACCGTTTATGTCGGTGGCAAGGACGTCAGAAACTATGATCTGGAAACCTTACGTAATGAGGTATCTGTGGTATTGCAGAAAAACGTGCTGTTCTCCGGTACGATCCTGGAGAACCTCCGCTGGGGCGACGAGAACGCTACCGAAGAGGAGTGTATCCGTGCCTGTCGTCTGGCATGCGCCGATGAATTTATTGAAAAGATGCCTGGAAAATATAATACTTATATTGAGCAGGGCGGAAGCAATGTATCCGGCGGACAGAAGCAGAGACTGTGTATTGCCAGAGCACTGCTGAAAAAGCCGAAGGTACTGATCCTGGATGATTCCACCAGCGCCGTGGATACCGCTACTGATGCGAAGATCCGCAAGGCATTTGCCACGGAGATCCCCGGTACGACGAAGATCATCATCGCTCAGCGTATCTCCAGTATTCAGGATGCAGATCGTATCATCGTTATGGATAACGGTAAGATCGATGCATTTGCACCTCACGAAGAACTGCTTCGTACCAATAACATTTATAAAGAAGTATATGAAGCCCAGACCCAGACGGGTGGCGGCGACTTTGATGAGAATGGAGGTGAGTCATAATGCCAGGACCTATGGGCGGCGGAATGCGTGGACCCGGCAGAAGAATGCAGGGTGGTAAACGTATTGAGAATCCGGGAAAAGTATTTAAACGACTGATGGCATATATTTTCAAAAACTATGCCATTCACTTCATTTTTGTGTTGATCTGTATCGTACTGAGCGTTGTGGCAAGCATTCAGGGTACTCTGTTCATGCAGAGGCTGATCGATGACTACATCCTGCCCATGATCGGACAGGAGACTCCGGACTTTGGCAATCTGTTCCGGGAAATTGTCCGTGTGGCAGGCTTTTACCTGGTGGGTGTAGCGGCTACGTATGCTTACAACCGTATCATGGTCACGATAACGCAGGGAACATTGAAGAGTCTCCGTGATGATCTGTTTGAACACATGGAGAAGCTGCCGATCAAGTATTTTGATACCCATTCCCACGGGGATATCATGTCCATCTACACGAATGATATTGATACTCTGCGTCAGATGATCAGCCAGAGTATACCGCAGGTATTTTCCAGTTTTATTACCGTAGTGGGTACGCTGGGAAGTATGCTGGTACTGAGTATCCCGCTGACAGCAGTCAGTCTGATCATGGTGGCACTGATGATGTTTGTCACCGGTAAAGTGGCGGGACTGAGCGGAAAATATTTCGTAAAGCAGCAGAAGAATATCGGTACCGTGAATGGCTATATCGAAGAAATGATGGAAGGTCAGAAGGTAGTCAAGGTATTCTGTCATGAAGACAAGAGCCTGGAAGAGTTCAAAAAGTTGAACGACGAGTTGTGCGAAAGTGCTTATAATGCAAATAAGTTTGCCAACCTGATGGGGCCTATCAATGCACAGTTGGGTAACTTAAGCTACGTGGTATGTGCTATCGTCGGCGGTGCTATGGCACTGGGTGGTTTTGCAGGATTGACTTTAGGTAAGCTGGCCAGCTTCTTAACCTTTAACAAGAGCTTCAACATGCCCATCAGCCAGGTCAGTCAGCAGTTGAACAGTATCGTCATGGCACAGGCAGGCGCTAAGAGAGTTTTTGATCTGCTGGATGAAAAAGTAGAGACCGACGAAGGCTATGTAACTCTGGTACGTGCGAAAAAGGTAGACGGCAAGATCGTAGAGTGTCCCGAGAGAACCGGTATGTGGGCATGGAAGCATGTGCATCAGGCGGATGGTTCTGTAGATTATATTGAGTTACAGGGTGAAGTAGTATTTGACGATGTGGACTTCGGCTATAATGATGACAAGATCGTGCTGCATAACATCGAGATGTATGCAAAGCCCGGTCAGAAGATCGCATTCGTAGGCTCCACCGGCGCCGGTAAGACCACGATCACGAACCTGATCAACCGTTTTTATGATATTCAGGATGGTAAGATCCGTTACGACGGCATCAATATTAACAAGATCAAGAAAGCGGATCTGAGAAAATCCTTAGGTATCGTACTGCAGGATACCCATCTGTTCACCGCTACCGTTATGGAAAATATCCGTTTTGGTAAGCTGGATGCTACGGATGACGAAGTCATTGCCGCAGCGAAGTTAGCAAATGCGGATACCTTTATCCGTCAGCTTCCGGATGGCTATAACACAGTCCTCACCGGTGACGGTGCGAACTTAAGCCAGGGACAGAGACAGCTTCTGTCCATCGCCAGAGCCGCAGTAGCGGATCCTCCGGTACTGATCCTGGATGAGGCTACCAGCTCCATCGATACCCGCACTGAGAAAATCGTACAGGACGGCATGGATAAACTGATGAAGGGCAGAACCACCTTTGTCATCGCCCACAGACTGTCCACTGTCAAAAACAGTGACTGCATCATGGTCCTGGAACAGGGTCGCATCATCGAGCGCGGCAACCATGACGAACTCATCTCCCAGAAGGGCAGATATTACCAGTTGTATACCGGTAATGCCATCGCTGAAGGCTAAGAGAATTTATGATTTGATAGTGAACAGTGCCCGGATCAGGGAAGATATGATCCGGGCACTTTTTTTTATGGATATGTGATGTTTGTGTCTGGCGGAGCCGGATGAGGGCACAGCCACCGCCGCAAGCCTGTGCTGTGCCCATGAAAAAATAAAGGTTTACAACTTGATAGAAATATGATGTAATATTGTTACATTTCATCTGACCATGAAACTCTATTTACAACTCTTGTGAAAATCCAGCTGGTTTCAGCAGAATTTCAACAAAAAGTAACTGATTAAATCACAATAAAATAAGAGAAAGGCGAAGTCATGCTATATCACCAGATGCTAAGAGAAAAAGAAGTGCTGGACCAACGGGAAAAAAACATTTTGGAACGACTGCAGACATATCCGGCAGGTAAACTGATCTATTCTCAAAACGGTAAGCATAAGAAATGGTACATATCTTGTGATGGACAGAAAATTTATATTCCTAGCAATGAAAAAAAATACCGCTGTCTCTATGGCGGAAAAGAAATATTATGAAGTAATGCTTCAGGATATAGTGCAAGAAAAACGAGCAATACAAAGTTATTTGGATTTGTGTAACAAAGAGCAAACGGGAGAAGAACAGTTGCTTGAGACTGCTGTATATGCAGAACTGTTGAAAAAAGTATTTACTTCAGTAAATACAGAAATTGCTGAATGGGAAAAGCAGGATTATGAGAGATGCCCCAAATATCCGGAACAACTGATTCATCCTATTTTCAACGGACAGAAGGTGCGTTCCAAATCAGAGGCAATCATTGCGACGATGCTGCATGTGAACAGGATACCATTTCATTACGAGGAAGCATTACATTTGGGAAAGAGAGTGATCTATCCGGATTTCACCATAAGGCACCCGGTAACAGGCCAAGTCCATTACTGGGAGCACTTTGGTATGATGGCTAATGAAAATTATGCGCAGGCGGCTTTTCAGAAAATGCAGCTCTATAATATAAATGGAATTATGCTGTCGGATACACTTCTGGCTACCTATGAATCGGAAGAGGCTCCTCTAAAATCTAACATCGTAGAAAATATGATACAGCAATATTTTCTGTGAGAAAATCAACTCCCTTTTTACAAAAGTGTGTCTGATGCATAAGTCCTTATAATTATTCGATTTTGATACTTTTATACATTTATATACATTTTTCCATAATGTGGAGCATATTTTTTTATAAGTTGTCGTGCAATTTATTAGAATGGAATTTTTAAAGAGCCAGCACCTTGAATGGGCTGACTCTTTCAATGTCACCTGTAATTGATAAACATGAATTTTCTTAATTCTTCATCGCTGGTTTTTTTCTTTTCCAATTAATCAGTAGACCAATCGTGGAAATAACAAAAATTAATGCCGATGTTAAAGAAATAATTCCATCAGTAACCACAAATATGATAAACGTGGCTAATGGAATATAATTAAGAATACTTTTCAAAATTTTCATGCCCAATCCTTCCTTAGGTTTCATAATAGGTTTTTCTTTATTTTACCACATGACAAAGGGTATTGGTATTGTTATTTTCGTTCTTTGATGACTGATTCTATGATATTTATTTCTTCATCAGTAAGGTTGTATTCTTCGTAAAGCTCTTGGTCTGTAAATATATGGTCAAAGGCTTTTGATACTGGTACGAAACGCCACTAATCATTACTACTGTTTCCCAGATTATCTGGAAAGCCTTATGGTATTGTATTTGAATTTGGACTACTTGATTTTCTAATTGCATACGCAATTCGTGAAATGTATAATTATACTGTTGATACATCAGACACACAAATGTAAATAGGGACAAAATCAATAAATTGCACCACCCATGAGAAAAGCAGTAAAGTAAATCCCATATAATAAAGCTGATGCAAAACACAGCAATGGATACAACAGTTTGTGTTTATTAAGTAATGCAGCGGTAAAGAAAAAAAGAGGAAGTGCATTCAGCATATACCGCCCACCACTGATCAGAAATGTGACAGAGTAATTGATCAGGGTATAGACCAGGAGATAGGCACTGTATTTCAGCGGCTGGGTCCGGAGAGAATAGAGAAGCAGTGCAGCAGCCACAACGAACAGAATCAGTTCAGGATACCATATGAGAAGCGTGGTATCGGAGACCTGACCGGAAATATAACGCATAATTTCCGCCACACAATTTGTGAACCAGGTAGCGGTGTGATACCAGTGATTCTCCTGATAAACAGTGAACTGAAAAGCATTGCCGGTGATCTGATAATTAAGCTCTAAGTACACAAGGTTCCCGATGGGAATCAGAAACAGCCAGACGGTCTCTGTAAAAAAGTGTTTCAGAAAGCCCTTGAACTGCCCCTCCTCAATCATCCGAATTGGTTGAGAAGATATTAGAAATTCAATTATACCGACGCCAAAAAGGATAACACCCTGAATACGACAGAGGGATGCTAAAAGCCCAATCAGCCCCACAATCAGCCATTTATGCCTGCGGATATAGAAAAAACCCGCAGAAATCAGACAGAAAAACAAGCTCTCTGTCATGATTCCTCCGAAGAAAAAAGAAAACGGGTATAACAATAACAAAGTCAATGATTTCTCGGCAATGGAAGCTCCGTATTCCTCCTTTACAGCACCATAGAAAAAGACACAGCCCACACAAAAAGAAATGATGGAAACAGCAAATGCAGCCACAGCATAACTGTTCACAAAAAAGTGAAAGAAGCGGATGAACCAGGGATATAACGGGAAGAAGACGAGAAATAGATGCTCTTCTCTGCCAGACCATTCCGTTACTTCTGTGCAATTGACATATCCTTTTTCCGCGAGATCAAGATAATGCTGGGCATCAGATTTATTCCACAGATTGAAAAAATCATTCCAGGAAAATGCAGCTGCATGTGATAAAAAATCTGATTGCACCAAATAGATAAGCACACTTGCAAAATATATCAGTACACGGATCAGAAAAGCCAAAAACAGAATCCGGAGAACGTCTTTTTTCGTCAGACCTTCTCCTTTATAGTCTGTTGTATTTTGAAAAAATCGAGAAACTCTGTATTTTTCCGGAACATCCATTTCAACAAAAAAGCGAACAAACCATATTCCTATAAATAAAATGAAGATGGTATTCAGAAGAATGGTCATAATAGTCTCTTGCCTTTCATTTAACCCGAGATCAATACCCAGGTCGGTCTCCAACGTAAGTATTTTATTACAAAATCCACATCCACCGGCTGTCCGGACAATACCGGATAGAACAGCAGGAACAGGGCAAACGCCACCGTGGCATAAGCGCAGCAGCCGATAACAAAGGCGCGGTCGGATACATGTTTCTTCCACTGCATCAGGCTGTACACGATCATCAGTACCACAAAAGGAACACTGGGGAAATAGTGGTAGATGAAAGTGATCCTGGTGACAAAGAACCAGGGCAGGTACTGCGCCAGGTAGCCGACTGCCAGGAAAGCAGCTGTTGCATATTCTCTGTGGGACAGGGTAATTGCAGTATCTGTGGAGCTCTCTGTTTTTGTGTGTCCTGTCAGAGAACAGAGAAACGCATTATTGCGAATTAATAGGTACAGGATGTAAATAAATGCCGGAATACCGATCCACCATACAACAGGATTGCCGAAAGCGCTGATCCCCTCTTTGATTGCATCGGTCACATATCCCGAATAATACCAGATCGGACGTACCATGGTCGGCCATTCATACCAGGAGGAAGAGTAGGGATGTGTCGCCTCCAGGCCACTGTGGTAATTGAACATGGAAGTCTGGTTTGCCAGCATACGGTCAAGCAGGCCGGGATGAGTAGTATTCACAAACGGCAGGTAGGACAGCAGATAGATCACTACCGGGATCAATACGAAAAAGGTCAGACAGAAATCGATGGTCTTGATCGTATAGTCAGGAAAATTCTTCACGATATATTTATGATCGATACCGTTTGTGCTTTTGCCGGGATGTGCTTTGGCATAAAGGTATTCCCGGTAGCGACGCAGCAAATGCGCGAAAAACAGCAGTGCCAGACCACATCCGGCATAGACACCGGTCCATTTGCAGGCAATGCCAAGCCCCATGCAGACACCGCACAATCCTAATGGAAGGAAGGTCTTATGTGGTGGCGTGTCATAAAAACTCATGGAGCAATAACTGTACATAAAATAGTACATGGCAATCACGAAGAACGTGATATAGACATCGATCGTTGCAATCCTCGTCTGAGTAAAATGCATAAAATCAAAGGCAAACAGGAAGCAGGCGAGAGCCGCTGCGGGGGTATTGCCGGTCATCTTCTTCCCCAGCAGATAGAGGAAGGGCAGCATGGCGATGCCAAATAAAGTACCCATGATCCGCCAGCCGAAGGGATTCATCCCGAAAATAGCGATACCCACAGAGATCAGAATTTTGCCCAGAGGCGGATGCGTATTTTCATAAGTGGGCAGTCCGTGGAGGAATTCATAAGCCGTACGGGCATGATAGATCTCATCGAAATACATGCTGTTACGGAAGGAATAGCGTTCCGGGTAGCAATCGCTCTCATCGAACAAAGTCTCGTAAGCAGAGGCATTCACGGGGCGCAGGATTTCACCGTCCGCATCCGTGAAGACCAGTTCGATCAGAGACGCATCCGTATCGGTCAGTGTGAGACGCAGGCAGCGGGCGTCTGTTACGCCTGCCTGCCGGGTCAGATCTTCCAGAGACACATCCTGCCAGGTGAAGACATTATTCAGAATGATCTCGCCCAGATACGTCCAGTCCTCCGCCTCTGAGCTACGGACTTCAGCCGTAAAATGCCGCTGATGCCAGGGCGCGATGTAACTTGCCAGGGTAACGGGAGCTGTATTTTCCGGAAATTCCAGTTCAATGACCTGATTCTGTGTCATATCGTAGGTTGTCTCGGGAGCCTTGCGGTCGCCCAGGTCATAGAGTGCAAAAAAGCTGTAGAGAGCACAGATTGTCAGCAACAGACACAGGTCTGCTCTCGTGAAGCGCACCTGCTCCTTAGAAGGTGTGGGCGCTAAGGGGGAGAGAAAATGTTCCCGGAAGTGGGAGCCGAGGTCACCCGCAGTTGTGGCGGCAACAGTCACCGCTTCCCCATGAATATAATATTTCCAGATGATTTTGTAGAAATCATACAGACAATATAACATGCCTGCGGATACCAGCAGAATTATGGGAGCCTTGCGGTCATAGTTCTGCGGATCGTAATGGTACAGCACGTTGGCAGTGTTGTAGAAATGCAGCGCGGCGAAACCGGTATAACATTTCCACAGGGAGCCGGCGGGTTTATACAGACAGCAGAACAGCAGCAGTGCAAGTCCCGGATACATATAGCGTTCGTGCATTCTGACAGAAAACAGGAACATAGTCAGAATGATAAAAGCACCGAGGCAAAAATAGCGTGAAGGTTCTTTTCGGCAACGCAAGGCAATCAGAAAAGTAAAAAGAACGATCAGCACAATGGCAATGGATCCCCAGGTTCGGCAGGGAAGGAACAGAAAGATCGTGTTCTGGTCCACCCAGTTCATGCCTAACAGCCCCCAGAAATTATAGGCATTAACCGCCGCATATTCATAGGAACCCAGCGTGGAAGTATACTGCGAGGTGGCGGCATCCAGACCGAAGGGAACGCACAACAGAAGCATGCCGCAGATCACAGCCAGACCGCCGCACAGATTATAAGAAAATTTCCTCCAGGAAAAATCCTGCAAAAATACATGATCCAAAATGCCGACCAGAAGGACGGGAGTGAAGATCAGTGTCTGCGGCTTTAACAGAACTCCAATACCGTAGATTGCATAAGCCGGGAGCATTTTGCCGTCCATAAGAAACAGGCACATCAGGATCACCACAAGGGTGTGAACGGAATCCACCTGCCCCCAGCAGGAAGAATTCAGGATGATTGCCGGCTGGAACAGATAAGCACAAGCTACACATACAGATTGCATTTCGGAAAAATGCAGTCTTTTTGACGCCTCTCTGAAGAGCAGACAGCCGCAGGCCATGTCGCACAGAATAGCAGGCAGCTTTAACAGCATGATATGCAGGCTGGAATAATAAGGGATCCCAAGCAGGGAACGCAATGCCCCGATGAGATACAGGACATACATGAATCCGGGCGGATAATCGGTAAAAGTCTCCGCGGAATAGAATGCCCCGGGACCTACGGAGAAGATCCGGTCAGCCCACGCAGCAAAACAGGCAATATCATTGCCGAAACCGTGGGTGGTATAAGCAAGGATCAGACGAAGCAGCAGGGCAGCCCCGAAAATGATCCAGACGAACCGGGTAATGTTTTGGAATTTACATTTGTCTTCCTCTTTTTGGAAACCGGTATAGCAGACACCGCACAGAAGCAGTGAAAGGATAGCAAAAAAATGTATCATAAGATATAATTCCCCCCAATATTTTTATGATCACAACTTAAAAATATCAAAAAATGAGTCTTTCGTAAAGACGAATACTTAAAAATAAGTTATAATCATTAGTAAATTCAGACAGATGCAAAAAGGGGACAAACATGAAGAATAAGAAAGTGGAAAATATCATCACAGCAATACTGGCGGCGGCAGTTCTGATCACCGGAGGGATGAGTCTGTATTCCTATCTGTCGGAGCAAAAGGCGAAAAACGAATATGATGCCATAAGACAGGAGGCAGTGGTGGAAGAGTCCAGGGTGGAAGAGACGGAAGAAGTACAGGTGAAAAACTACCCAGATCTGCAGATTGATTTTGCAAATCTCAAGAAGACCAATCCGGATTTCCGGGGATGGCTTTATTTTCCGGCGCTGGATATCAGCTATCCGGTGGTACAGGGCGAGGACAACAATTATTATCTGAAGCATTCTTTTGAGGGAGAAAGTGTAAATGCCGGATGTATTTTCATGGATTGTGAGGCTTCGGCGGACTGGTCGGACCGGAACACCTTCGTCTTCGGACATAATATGCGGGATGAGAGCATGTTCGGTAGTTTTAAAAATCTGTTGAAGGGGACGGTAAGCTGTAAGGAGGATCCGTATTTTTATATCTATACGGAAGATAAGGTCTATATTTATGAAATCTTTGCTTATTACGAGACCAGAAGCACCAGCGACCGCTTCGCAACCTTTACCTCGGATGCTTCCTACGATGATTACGTGCAGTGGGCGACGGAACATTCCCTGTATGCCTCGGATGCGGACTTAAGCGACAGGGGGAACATTGTGTCGCTGTCTACCTGCTATGGTTCCGCAGGCACGAAGCGAAGAGCACTGCTCCATGGAGTACTGACAGAAACGGCCGCTTATTAGGACATTGGTACCACAAATGGACAACCAGAGAACAAAAATAAGCAATAAATCACAAATTTAATAAAAAATCTGAACCTTTTTTATGAGATCCATAGTCTTAATA
>OLQT01001928.1_pt1 | contig 11963 bp, 8 predicted proteins | sample 1672651 | NCBI WGS metagenome assembly OLQT01 (sample SAMEA3136709, study PRJEB25190) | human gut metagenome | biome: human gut; feature: human-associated habitat; material: faeces | place: Austria | collected 2013 | reverse complement strand
TGGAATCATGCTTTCCACGCACGTAACCAAGACTATAAAAAGTCGCACACAGTGAGATCACTGCAATCAGGTCAGTAATGGTCAGCATAGGCTAATTCTCCTTTTCAAGATTTCTCAAAAGAGACATTCTTTGTTCATACAGAAATTTAATTAGGAAACAGAGGTAACCCAAAATGTGCTAATTTTAGATAACAAAAAAATAAGAGAAATCCTTGAACTAAGGATTTCTCTCACATTCTATCAATGCGGAAGAGGAGACTTGAACTCCCACAGGATAAAACTCCCACTAGAACCTGAATCTAGCGCGTCTGCCATTCCGCCACTTCCGCTCGACACAAACTATCTTATCATAGAGCCTGCGTTTTGTAAAGTCTAAAAATTAAATTCTATATATTGTTCGAATAATTCAAATTTATCAGAAAACTTTAATAAAATTTTTATTGACTCCGAGATGGATTTGTATTATAGTTTCTCGTTGATATTTTGAAGAAAAATAACAGTGGGAGGAAGAGATATATGACATTTTATCAGGAATTACAGCTTAGTTCAGTTGCATCTAAGCAGCTGATCAAAGCGACAGAAGACAAGAAGGAAAGGTATCGCCACATTCTTATTTATAATTTTAAAGTCTATCTTGTAATGGCATTTTGTGTGGCGGTAGTTTCTTTATACAGTCATTTCACAGGGAATAACAACAGTGTAGTAGGCGTTACAGTGCTTCTTGCGGTGCTTGTTCTTCGACAGGCAGATTTTGGGATTCGTACAACGCACGGATTGGCCTCCATCGTCGGAATCTTTGGAATATTGATTGCAGGACCGAAGCTTTCGAACATGGTGTCACCGGTTCCGGCATTCTTTATTAATATAGTATGTATTTTGCTTCTTATGATTCTGGGATGTCACAATGTGATCATGTACAATCATTCTACATTTGTTCTTGGATATCTTCTTCTTCAAGGATATGATGTGACCGGACAGGAGTACTTGTATCGCGTGGCTGGCCTTTTGGTTGGAATGGTATTGTGTATGGCAATCTTCTATAAGAATCAGAAGAACAGACCGTATAGAAGATCATTTTTTGATTTGTTCCGCGAGTTCAATATCAGCTCTGCAAGAAACAGATGGTACATTCGTCTTTCATTAGTTGTTTCCAGTGCAATGTTATTCATGTCGTTGCTTGGACTTCCGAGAGCAATGTGGGCGGGGATCGCAAGCATGTCTGTTTGTCTTCCATTCCCGGATGACTGTAAAGAACGAGCAGGAAAGAGAGCTGCATTTAATATAGTAGGATGTCTGTTATTTGTTATCCTGTATTTGGTGCTTCCGGAGTCAATGTATCCATACATCGGAATGATCGGAGGAATTGGGGTCGGATATTCTGCAGGGTATGCATGGCAGACAGCGTTTAATACATTTGGAGCATTATCGATCGCGTCCGGTTTGTTCGGAATGCCGTATGCGGTAGCGCTTCGTATTGGGGCAAATGTATTTGGCGCGGTATACACGATGGCATGCAATAAGATTCTGCCGAGACTGGCAGCAGTGTTTGAGCAGAGAAGAGCGCAGGTTAGCGAATAATCTAAGTTGTTTGAAATAGTAATTTATTCGAATAAAAATGGAGTGAGAACTGAGGCAATATAATTCACCTCAGTATCTCACTCCATTTTTCGTACAAACGATCCAGTGACCAGGCGGCATTGGCTGGGCTGGTGGAAGGAAGCACAAGGATATCTCTTTCGGTTAGCGGTTGCTGATATTTCTTATAAAGAGCTCCGGCTTTATTTCCATTTGCATAGATTTGTCGAATCTGACAATGATCTAAAATTTGTTTCAAATCAGTTGGTGTCACATTCTTGATACTGCTGTCACTGGAGCCTTTGATGTCGCAGCTTTGAATAACATCCCAGATGGCGATATGGTGGCGGAGCAACATGGCCGTTTTCTCTTCAACTGTCTGCGGAGTTTCCTCCTCACAAAGTTTCGCCAACAATTTCCAGAATCGATTTTGTTTATGTCCGTAGTAGAAATTATTTTCCCGTGATTTTACAGAAGGAAGAGTTCCAAGAATCAGAATCTCGGAGTCTTCATTATATATTGGTTCAAAGGAATGGGTAATGTGTTCATATTCCATGATTGTGCTCACTTTCTGATGGTTTGGAGTAAGTTTTATAACAAGTATAGTGTCTTGAGGAGATTGTGTCAATGATACTGTTTGCGTTGCTGGTCGCACACCGTGTGAACAGTAACTGCTACAAAGCGCAACGTCGCATTTACACAAAGGTTGCTTTTACCTGCGTAATGGATTATACTAGTCTGACAGGGAATTTTGAAACGGAGGATTTTACAATGAAAATTGCAGTAACTTATGACAACGGAAATATTTTCCAGCATTTTGGAAAGACAGAGACTTTCAAAGTGTACGAAGTAGAAGATAATAAGGTGGTTTCCAGTGAAGTGATCGGTTCTAATGGGGAAGGACACGGAGCACTGGCAGGACTGCTTGCGGGACAGAACGTAGATGTTCTGATCTGTGGTGGAATCGGCGGAGGTGCACAGACTGCACTTGCAGAGGCCGGCGTTGAATTATGTTCAGGTGCTCAGGGAGACGCAGATCAGGCAGTAGAGGCATACCTGAAAGGTGAGCTTGTATCCAGAGGAGCTACTTGTGATCATCATCACCATGAGGAAGGACATTCCTGTGGAGATCATGAAGAGGGACATTCTTGTGGAAGCAGCTGCGGTGGCGGATGCGGATCACACACTACAATGGAAGGAAAGAATGTTGGAAAGAAATGCCGTACACATTACAAAGGAACATTCAATGACGGAACTCAGTTTGATTCTTCTTATGACCGTGGAGAGCCACTTGAGTTCGTATGCGGTGCAGGACAGATGATCAAAGGATTTGACGCAGCAGTAGCTGATATGGAAGTTGGTCAGGTAGTAGACATCCATCTGATGCCGGAAGAAGCTTATGGAATGCCGAATCCGGAAGCTATCTTCACAGTAGAGATTGCAGAACTTCCGGGATCTGAAGACCTTGAAGTGGGACAGCAGGTTTACCTGTCCAATCAGTATGGACAGCCATTCCCGGTAAAGGTAACAGCTAAGGAAGAGACAACAATCACTTTCGATGCAAACCATGAGATGGCAGGAAAAGAACTGAACTTCAAGATTGAGCTTGTATCAGTAGAATAAAAAGTGAATAGAAGTAATTAGAAATTCTACTAAGAAATATCTAATAAGAAACATAAAGAGAGGGCAGTGCTTCAACGATTGAGAAATCGTAAAGTACTGCCCTCTCTCTGTAATTGCAGGTAAAGATTTAAATTGCTACGGATTTACACTATCACTCACAATCTTTCCATCCATAATGCGGACAACACGGTCAACCTGATTAGCAATTTCATCATCATGTGTAATGATAATAACTGTTCTTCCAGACTTATGAAGGTCTTTGAGGATATTCATGATCTCGATAGTTGATTTACTGTCCAGGTTACCGGTCGGTTCATCGGCAAGGATGATCGGCGGCTGTGCGGCAATTGCTCTGGCTACAGCGACACGTTGCTGCTGTCCACCGGAAAGCTGGTTCGGTCTGTGATCCATACGATTTTCCAGTCCAACTTTCGATAGAGCTTCCCCGGCAATCTCTTTTCTTTGCTGCTTTCCAAGTCCGCGATAGATCAGTGGGAGTTCTACATTTCCAAGTGCATCCAAGTTTGGAATCAAATTAAATCCCTGAAAGATGAAGCCGATCTTGTGATTGCGGATATCAGACAGTTCATTGTCTGAGAGATTGGCAACATCTTTTCCGTCCAGAAAATATTCCCCGGAATCAGGTGTGTCAAGACAGCCGAGCATATTCATAAATGTAGATTTACCAGAACCGGAATGTCCGACAATGGCAATAAATTCCCCCTGGTTGATCTCAAGAGAAACATCATCCAGTGCGCGGACTTCATTTTCTCCAGGATTGTAGATCTTGTACATATTTTTAACACGAATGAGTGGCTCCATAATAACCTCCTTAAAAAATAAAATAAATAACTCAATAAGAACTCTAATTTCCAAAATAAGCATTGAGTCCAAGAACCAGACCATCAGCCAGACTATTTAGTGTGGAATCACTGTGGTCAGAGCTTGCATTTCCAAGTTCCATATCAACAGACGGAATCGTACTATAAGAAGTCTGCGTCAGATCGATATTCATAGAACCATTTTGGTAAATGGTCATTCTTTCTGTACGAAGTCCTTCTACAAGAGAGACCCCAAGTGCATCATGTTCCTGCCAGTGGGAAGCGACAGGTTCCATACTTTTCAGACCATCCGGCACAGAAATGTAGAAACAGCCTTTGTCATATCCCAATCCATCTCCATCCCAGTGGAGTGAGATGTGACAGTCAGCTACATTGTTACAGAGTACGGTGCGGGCAACGTTATCAAGCTGGACATCGTTGCTATTTCTCACCATAAGGACATCATATCCTTGAGCAAGCAGCTTATCTTTCAGAATCTGAGCCATCTGAAGTGTAACAGTGCTTTCAGCAGTTCCATCGTTAAATGTCATTCCCCCGGAAACTGCAGTCGCATAAGTTGCACCCTGAGCAGTGCTTCCGCCGGTTGTCTTTGGAGAACCATCCGGGTGACACTGTGTCTTTACAGAAGCACCACCGGAAGTTCCATGTCCGGCATTCACGCCGACGACGATATCCTTGCGGTCAGAATCTGCAAGATAAATAGTAGCTGTTCCAGAATTGATTGCAGAAAAGTCTGCGTATTGCCAGGAAGGGTCAAAGCTGATCTCCTGTCCATTGCTGTAAAGAGCCGTTGCACCGGTCAGCAGTTCCTGCTGAGTTACAGATTCAGAAGCAGATGGGGTGGCGGCATCAACAGAAGAAGTTTCATCTACAGTTTCATTTTCAGAATCTGATGAGATAGAAAAATCATCCGCTGTCTTGGGTGGTGCCTTAGTACCCTGCGCCTGGGCCGTGTCCGTACTGGATTTGTGCTGTATGCTACCGCATCCGGTCAGGCAGTAACATAGGAGAACGGCACAAGAGAATCGAAAAAATAGGTTTTTCAATTTCAATCTCCTTTATGATAAATATTACTGTTCTCATTGTATCATAATCATTTTCCAAATAGGGAAAATTCAGATAAAATTAAGGTTTCAAAAAGGAAAATATAATGTAAAAAATTCAAGGCGATTGCATAATCATTTTGATTGCGATAGACTACAAGAGAAAGAATATCATAGTTAGGGAATTTTGCCTGCCAATAGCATATAGTGTGGCGGGAGTTCTAGTGCTACGCAATTCGCATAATCATAATATACGAGGACAATATATATGGAAGAACAACAAGAAAAAACGCAAGGAAAAAAACAAGATAAAAAATTGTGGAAAATCTTCTGGTCGACTTTTTACTTAAGTGCGTTTACATTTGGTGGCGGTTATGTGATTGTCAGCCTGATGAAGAAAAAGTTCGTAGATGAATATCATTGGATTGAGGAAGAAGAAATGTTGGATCTTGTGGCAATCGCGCAGTCGGCACCGGGAGCAATCGCAGTGAACGGAGCAATCGTGATCGGATATAAACTGGCTGGAATTGCGGGGATTCTGACAGCAATTGCCGGGACAGTAATCCCACCATTTCTTATTATATCGATACTTTCTGCCGGTTATCAGGCATTTCGAAGTAACCAGATCATCAGCTTGATGCTCGAAGGAATGCAGGCCGGAGTAGGAGCTGTGATTGCATCCGTGACATATGACATGGGTGCCGGAATCGTGAAGAAGAAAGATGCTTTGTCATACGTACTTATGGTCGGGGCATTTATAGCTTCCTGCATATTTGAGGTAAATGTAGTCTATGTGATTCTGATCTGTGGAATTGTCGGAGTACTCCGCGCATTAATTGAGAAAAAGATCACGAGGAAAGGAAGTGAAGAGAAATGATTTATTTGAAATTATTTTTAAGCTTTCTTCAGATTGGACTGTTCAGCTTTGGTGGCGGTTATGCGGCGATGCCTCTGATCCAAGAACAGGTTGTGACACAGCATGGTTGGCTTACGATGACAGAATTCACAGATTTGATCACGATTTCCCAGATGACACCTGGGCCAATTGCAATCAATGCGGCAACATTTGTCGGCAGCAAGATTGCGGGAGTTCCGGGATCTGTTGCGGCGACCTGTGGGTGCATTCTGCCGTCTTGTATTATCGTAACTTTGATCGCATGGTTTTATTTAAGATATAAGAAAATGAAAATGTTCCAGAGCGTGCTGGAATCCTTAAGACCGGCAGTTGTCGCACTGATCGCCTCCGCAGGTATCGCAATTCTGCACACTGCATTTTGGACAGATGGAATTGTGCAGTTTGCGGCGACAAAATGGTTTATGGTGGTGATCTTCGGAATCTGTCTGTTACTGCTTCGTAAGACAAAACTGAATCCGGTGGTTGTGATGATGCTTGCCGGAGTGATGAACGTGGCAGTAAGATATGCAGCCGGATAAAATAGCGAATCCATGCAGGTTCCGGTAAAGAAATGTGAATAGGTGAAAAATATGCAGACTTATGTGGAAAACATTTCAAAGTTCATGGTATATTGTGAATAACTTTCATGGTATACTGTACATACGTTGTAAAAATAAGAACAGGAGAGCGAAATGAGCGAACAGAACAATCAAAATATTCAGGAATCACAGACACCGCACAAGCGTCGTGTGAGGTATAAAGGAAAATACCCGAAGAAATTCGAGGAGAAATATAAAGAGTTACAGCCGGAGAAATACAAGGATACAATCGCGCATGTAATCCAGAAGGGAAACACTCCTGCCGGAATGCACATTTCCATCATGGTAAATGAGATTCTTGATTTCTTGAAGATTCAGCCGGGGGAGACAGGATTCGATGCGACACTCGGATATGGTGGACATACAAAAGCAATGCTGGAATGTCTGAACGGTGAGGGGCACATCTATGCAACAGATGTTGACCCGGAAGAGTCTGCAAAGACAAGAAAACGTCTGGCAGATCAGGGATTCGGAGAAGACATTTTAAGTATCCGTCTGCAGAATTTCTGCACGATCGATGAGATTGCAAAAGAAGTTGGAGGATTTGATTTTATCCTTGCGGACCTTGGAGTTTCCTCTATGCAGATCGACAATCCGAAGAGAGGATTTTCTTTCAAAGTTGACGGACCGCTGGATCTGCGACTGAACCAGGAGAAGGGAATCAGCGCAGCAGAGCGCCTTGATAACATTTCCGAGGAAGAGCTTGCCGGAATGCTTTACGAGAATTCAGATGAGCCATACTGCGAAGAGCTGGCGAAAGCGATCACAACAGAGATCCGCAAGGGCAATCGCATTGATACAACAACAAAGCTTAGAAATGTCATCGAGAAGACTTTAGATTTCCTTCCGAATAATAAAGAAAAGAAGGACATTATCAAGAAGACTTGCCAAAGAACATTCCAGGCACTTCGTATTGATGTCAATAATGAGTTCGAAGTGCTTTATGAATTTATGGAGAAACTCCCGGGAGCATTAAAACCGGGCGGAAGAGTAGCAATTCTTACATTCCATTCCGGAGAGGACAAGCTTGTAAAAAAAGCACTCAAAGCAGGATACAAAGAAGGAATCTATTCCGAATATGCAAGGGATGTTGTACGTCCGTCAGCGCAGGAATGTGCACAGAACGGAAGGGCAAGATCTACGAAGATGCGCTGGGCCGTGAAGGCGGAATAGTTGACTTCAATATAATGAAATGTTATAGTTAGTCAGAAATAATAGCGTTCGGTGCTGTTTGATCAGAGAATATATTTCCATATCCTGATTGAAACAGGTAAAAGGGAAACAGGTGTAAGACCTGTACGAACTCGTCACTGTGAGCAGAGATGCGGTCTTCTTAGAAATTAGATTTCAGAAGACCGCTCCTATACAGACAAGTGTGGAGAGTCCGCACATCCACTGGGAGACCGGGAAGGTGTTCTGTATAGAAGATCTGTAAGTCAGGAAACCTGCCGGCCGTTGGTGCGGGGAATATACGAATTCCAGATCACGAGTAATTGATTGTACCGAAAGAACCATTCTTACTGTTCGCATTACGTGTGACCAGCAATCATTCATTTGATTCAAGATAATTCTATCCATTTTCCGTATTTTATAATTCACAACTTAAGAGGAGACAAAAAAGAAATGAAAAATAAGAGCAGATGGCTTGCGCTTATGCTGACAGGTTCTATGGTGATTTCACCATTGTCTTATACAAGAACATATGCGGCAGAAAATGAGCAGCAGTATGAGACAAATTTACAGGAAACTGATGAGGTGGAAGAAGCTGATCTAGATAAGAAACAAGATGAGAGTCAGACAGAAGACGCAGGAAATGTTAAAGAAGATAAAGGAAATGACGATTTAACAAAAGAAGATCAGACAGAGGAATCTGATAAAGTTGATAATTCTTCGGATAAATCAGATAATCAGAATTCAATCGAAGCAGAAACAAAACCAAATTTAGAAAATAACTCAGAAGAGAAAGATACAGAAACCACCGGGAAAAATCCAGGCACAACTGTCTCAGATCAGGTTGCGGACGAAAAAACTGATAACAAGGATACACAGATAAAAGATGAGACAGGCAAGTCAGAACCTTCTACGGATTCTAACGATTCTACGAATACTCCGGAACCGGAACTTCCGCCACTGCAGGAGGCACCTTCTGTAACTGGAGAATCTGTGAAAGTAGTAAAAGAAGACGCTGAAGAGTTCAAGATGTTCAAGGTCAGTGAATCAACAGTTGTTGAAAAGGATGGCGAACTTGATATTACGATCAAGACAAACAACACAGGATTTGATGCGCTATATCTTGGTTCAAAAGATGACTTGTTGAAAGCATCTGTTATAGAAGGAACAAAGGATGAAGAAGGTGCATGGACATTTCATTTCAATGTGCCGAAAGAAAAAGCAGGTCAGACAATTCCGGTATCTTTGAGAAAGTCAAAAGATCAGACCTGGTATGACAAACAGTACTTATGGATGTACATTCCGAATCCGGGAGAAACCTCAACACCGGATCCAGCACCAACGCCAACACCGACACCGGAAGCAACAGTAGCAAACGGAATCTACAGTATGGACGTAACTTCCAGTTCTTCCATGTTTAAAGTAGTGGATTGTATTCTGACAGCAAAAGACGGAAAAATGAGTGCCGTGCTTACATTAAGCGGAACCGGTTACGGCTATCTGTATATGGGAACAAAGGAAGAGGCTGCAAGCGCAGATCAGTCATCCTGGATTCCATATCAGGTGAATGAAGAAGGAAAATATACTTATACTGTTCCGGTAGAAGCGTTGGATAAGAAAATCGCAGTAGCAGCATATTCCATTAAAAAAGGAATCTGGTATGACAGAATGCTGACTTTCCAGTCAGAGACAATGAAGAAGATTGCCGATCTTAATTCCACAGACTCAGAGAATAAAGGTGATTCCGGAAACAACGGAAACACAGGAAATTCCGGAACTACTGGTGGTTCCAACAATACAGGTAATACAGGAACAAACAATTCTGCTTTCCCAGGCGGTTCTGTATCTGGAACTAATTCAGGAAAAACAGATGGAAATGACGGAAAAGCAGATAATGTATCAAAATACGAATCCGATACAAGTGGTTCTACTTCTCATGTAGACAGTGGAACAACACTGAAAGACGGTGTATACACTCCGGATCGTTTTACCTGGTCCGGTGGAACAGGTAAGGTTCAGATTACTTGTAATAAAGTGACGATCCAGAATGGACAGGCTTATGCAACACTCGTGTTCAGCAGTGATCATTATCAGTATGTGAAAGCGAACGGAAATAAGTATTACACAACAAAGGGCGGCGGATCAGCGACAGCTGTTATTCCGGTTGCGTTGAATCAGAACAATAAGATTATTGGAATGACAGATAAAATGTCTGTCGCACATGAGATAGAATATACGATTTTCATTTATCTTGCAGCGGCGAATGGAGGAACATCTGCAAACGGAACAGATGCTTCAACAAGCAGTAACCAGAAGCTGGATGAAAAAGCACCTGAAATCATAGGTTTGGAATATCAGTCAGAGACAAAGCTTGACTATGCAGAATATTTCAAGATTTATCATTATGATCAGGGGATTGTACTTCTTGAAATCGATATGACGAAGGACACAGCAAGAGACCCGGAAAAAGCAGAGGAAACAAAGTCTGAAAATGAGAAGTCTTCCAAGAAGAAAGTAGCTTCTGTTACGATCAATAGATCAGAAGATTCTAAGAACTCAGATGCAGAAAGCAAAGTAGATGCTTCTGTCGAGGAATCCGCAGCTTCGGATAACAATGGCACAAGCGAACAGGAACTGGCAGCAGAGCTTTATAAAGGAAATGTTGTGAAATATCTGATTGTTCCGGAGGATGTGGAAGTTCCGGTTGGTCTTGAGCAGGATATGATCATTGTGAAGAAACCTGTGGATCATACTTATGCAGAGTCTGATGAGATTCTGAATACGATGAAAGATCTCGATCTTCTTGACAATGTTGCGGCAGTTGGAATGAAGAGCAAAGACTGTACAGTATCCGAGATTGCTGATAAGATGAAAGCAAAAGACGGAGAGAAGAATGCTGAAGTTGCATATGCAGGAACAGCGGACAAGCTGAAACTGAAGAATTTTGTGAAGAGTGAAGTGAATCTTGCATTGTTTACAGGAGATATTCTTCCAAGAGAAGATTCTGAGGAAAATGCAGCGAAAGATACTGACAAAATAGCAGATAAAGACAGTAAAGATACAAAAGAGACTCTGACAGTAGAAGAGAAGACGGAACAGTTCGAAGAGCTGACAGAGAAGCTTGCGACACTTGGAATTCCGGTACTCGTTGATCGTTCTTCCGAGGAAAAGACAGAACTTGGAAAGCAGGAGTGGATCAAGGTTTACGGTGTTCTCTACGGATGTGAAGAGCTGACGAACGAGAAGTTTGATGCGGCAGTAGCAGCGGCAGAGAAATAGGAGAGAAAAATAGAATGAAGATAAGAAGATGCAGAATCACAGCGTTAATGCTTTCAGCTGCACTTCTGCTCGGAGGCTGCGGTTCTACCGCAGCCTCCGGTGGAAACAGCGGTAATAATTCAGCAGGTACAGATGTAACAAAGGATAAGACCAAAGATGCAGCCGACAAGACAAAAAAAGCACCGGAAATCGAAGGGCTTACCTATGAATCTACAATGGATCTGACTTACGCGACAGAATTCGATGTATACTATTATAAGGATGGATATAAGTTGATCGATGTCCATGAAGATAAGCAATATCTGATCGTTCCGGAAGGTGAAGAAGAACCGGAAAATCTGGCGGATGATATTGTTGTGATCCAGCAGCCGACAGAGAATATTTATATGGCGGCGACAGCATCCATGTCTCTGTTTGATGCAATCGGCGGAATTGACAAGGTGAAATTCTCCGGGCTTGAGGCTTCCGGCTGGTATGTAGAGAGTGCAAAGGAAGCAATGGAATCCGGAGCGATGACATTTGCGGGAAAATACAGCGAACCGGATTATGAGACTCTCGTTGACGGAGACTGTGATCTGGCAATCGAATCAACGATGATCCTTCATACACCGAAAGTACAGGAAATGATCGAAGATCTTGGGATTCCGGTATTTGTAGATTACTCCAGTTATGAGTCACATCCGCTTGGAAGAACCGAGTGGATCAAGCTTTATGGGGCGCTTCTGAATAAAGAGGAAGAAGCGGATACATTTTTTGACCAGCAGGCTCATGTAATCGAGGAACTGAAAGGCTTCGAGAACACGGAAAAGACGGTTGCTTATTTCTATGTGAGTACGGATGGTTCAATCGTTGTGAGAAAATCTGACGATTATATTCCGTCAATGATCGAAATCGCAGGTGGAAGATATGCGTTCAAAGATCTGAAGAATCCGGACAG
>OLQT01001926.1_pt1 | contig 11965 bp, 8 predicted proteins | sample 1672651 | NCBI WGS metagenome assembly OLQT01 (sample SAMEA3136709, study PRJEB25190) | human gut metagenome | biome: human gut; feature: human-associated habitat; material: faeces | place: Austria | collected 2013 | reverse complement strand
TGATGAAAGCCTTGCAGCCGTTGAGATCGTCCACCATGTGGTAGCGGGCGGTGGCGATGCCGGCCTTCCGGTAGTACTCCTTCATCTTGCTCTTGTACTTGATGCGGGGCATATCGGAGGTCTGGAAGCCGGAGGTGATGTGGAAATCGGTGCGCAGGGCTGCGTCCCGCTCCAGCCAGTATTCATTGTTGGCCTCCAGCCAGTCGCAAACCTCCTGGATGCCCTTGCCCTCTTCGCGCATTTTGGCGGCATACCAAACGAGCAGCCCCTCGCCAAGGGAGGCGGCCAGGGTGTCCACCGAAAGCACCGTGCGATCGGGGTAGGCGTCGGCCAGTTCCGCCAGCAAAAGGTCGATGGCCTGGTAGGTGCCGGAAAGCCCGCTGGAGAACCCGATGTAGAGCACGTCTTCGCCCGAGGCGAGAAGTCCTTCCAGAAGTTCGCGGGAATCCTTCAGGTTCGGCAGCGAGGTGGTGATGACCTTGCCCTCGCGCATCATGGTGTAGAACTGCTTAAGGTCGGTTTTGTGCCCCTTGAGGTAGCTGTGGTGCTCCTCGCCGTCCACCATGAACGTTAAGGGGAGGATATGCAGGTCGAACTGGTCGATGACCTCCTCGGTGAGGTTGGAGGAGGAATCGGTGACGATAGCGAAGGCCATGGAGGGCTCCTTATCGGTAGGGGGCGGCGCGCGGCGCCCGAGTTGCGTTGGGGACATTCTAGCGCAAATTGGGTTCGTTGCACCGGCTGCGGCCAATGAAGCCTTTCCTGAGAAAAAGTTGTAACCATTGCCCCTGTTGCGCCCCCTTGCCGTATACTTTGCAAGATGCGCTCACAGACGCCTGGCGCCCCACCGGCGCGCAGGCCGTGACATAGAGGACGATTTCGAAGTGGAAGAGGGAAGCGCCGTGTCAAACAGCTACAAGGACACCATGAACCTGCCCGAGACCGATTTCCCCATGCGCGGGAACCTGCCGGCCCGCGAGCCGGAGCGGCTCGCCACATGGCAAGAGATGGACATCTACCGCCGCGTGCTGGAGAAGAACGCCGACGGCAAGCCCTTCGTGCTGCACGACGGGCCGCCCTACGCCAACGGCCCCATCCACATCGGTCACGCCTTCAACAAGATCCTGAAGGACTTCGTCGTCAAAAGCCATGCCCAGCGCGGGTACTTCACTCCCTACATCCCCGGATGGGACTGCCATGGCCAGCCCATCGAGCACATGGTTGAAGTGACGCTCGGGCCCAAGAAGATGGCCGAGATCTCCCAGGTGGAGCTGCGCCAGCGCTGCCGCGAGTGGGCCGAGAAGTACGTCGACATCCAGCGCAACGGTTTCAAGCGCCTCGGCGTGAACGCCGACTGGGAACACCCCTACCTCACGTTCATTCCGAACTACGAGGCCGGCAACGTGGAGATCTTCAAGGATCTGTACTTGAAAGGCTCGGTCTACCGCGGCCGCAAGCCCATTCACTGGTGCACCCACTGCCACACGGCGCTCGCCGAGGCTGAGATCGAGTATTCGGATGAGGTGTCTCCCTCCATCTACGTGAAATTCAAGCTCGACGCCACACCCGGCGTCTTCGAGGCCTCTGGGGCCGAGGGCGACGCCTACCTGCTCATTTGGACGACGACTCCCTGGACGCTGCCGGCGAACACGGCGGTGTCGCTGGCGCCGGACGCCGACTACGTCATGGTCACGGTGGGCGGTGACAACCTCATCATGGCCAAGGAGCTCGTGGAAACCGTGGCCGAGGTGGCCGGCTGGGAGGACTACGATTTTGTGCGCGGCGCCGACGGCGAGCCGGTGGCGCTGACGGGCAAGCAGCTGTTCGGGCTCACCTACACCGCGCCCGTCCGCCGCGACATCAAGGGCACGGTCATCTACGGCGACCACGTCACTCTGGACACCGGCACCGGCGCCGTGCACACGGCCCCGGGCCACGGCCAGGACGACTACCTGGTGGCGCTGGAGTTCGACATCCCCATGCTCATGCCCGTGGACGACAACGGCGTGTTCACCGGCGAGGCGGGCCAGTTCGCCGGCCTTTCCACCGACGAGGCCAACCCGGTCATCATCGACTGGCTGCGCGAGCAGGGGACGCTGGTGGCCGAGAAGAAGATCAACCACTCCTACCCGCACTGCTGGCGCTGCCACGAGCCGGTCATCTTCCGCGCCACGGACCAGTGGTTCGTCTCCATGGACAAGAACGCCCTGCGCGAGGACGCCCTGCGCGCCATCAACTCGGAAGTGGAGTGGATTCCCGCTTGGGCCAAGAACCGCATCGGTGCCATGGTGGCCGACCGTCCCGACTGGTGCATCTCGCGCCAGCGCAGCTGGGGCGTGCCGATTCCCGTGTTCAAGTGCGCCAAGTGCGGCAACACGGTGGCCACGGCCGAAACCTTCGATGCGGTCATCGAGCTGTTCAACACCAAGGGCGCCGATGCCTGGTTCACCGAGGCTCCGAGCGAGTATCTGCCCCGCGGCACCAAGTGCGAGGTGTGCGGGGGCACCGAGCTCATCCCCGAAAAGGACATCCTGGACGTGTGGTGGGAGTCCGGCGTCTCGCACACGAGCGTCTGCCGCCATCGCGCCGAGACCGACGGCCTCACCTTCCCGGCCGACATGTACCTGGAGGGCTCCGACCAGCACCGCGGCTGGTTCCAGTCGTCGCTGCTCACCTCCATCGGTGCCTACGGCGTGCCTCCCTACAAGTCGGTCATGCACTGCGGCTTCACCGTGGACGAAGAGGGCCGCAAGATGTCGAAGTCGCTCGGCAACGGCATCGATCCGGAGGAGATGTGCAACAAGTTCGGCGCCGACGTGCTGCGCCTTTGGGTGTCCTCCTGCGACTACTCCCAGGACGTGTCCATCTCGGAGAACATCTTGAAGCAGGTCTCGGACGCCTACCGCCGTTTCCGCAACACCTTCCGTTTCCTGCTCGGCAACCTGAACGACTTCGGGCCCGATGATTTCGTGGAGGACTGGGACGCGCTGGAGCCGCTCGACCAGTGGGCCCTCGTGCGCCTCTCGCAGCTGCTCGCCGACGTGGAGGCGTCTTATGAGTCTTACCGCTTCAACAGCGTCTACCGGGCCCTGTACGATTACGTGAACGACATCTCCGCCGTGTACATGGACGTCACCAAGGACCGCCTGTACGCCGAGGCGCCCGACTCTCCGCGCCGCCGTGCCGTGCAGACCGTGCTCATGAACATCCTCGAGGTGCTCGTACGCGTCCTGGCCCCCATCCTGTCGTTCACCACCGACGAGGTGTGGGAGTACTACCCGCCGGCCTTCCGCGCCATCGAGGGCCGCGAGGCCTCGGTGCAGCTGGCCGGTTGGCCGTGCGCGCGCGACTTCGTGCCTTCTCTGCCTGCCGATGCGGGCGCGCAAGTGGCGACCATGGAGGAGATGATGGCCGTCCGCGAGGTGGTCACCAAGGCGCTGGAGAAGGCGCGAAACGAGAAGATCATCGGCAAGAGCCAGGAGGCGTCGCTTACCGTGACGGCCCCGGCGGCGCTGGTGGCCACGGCCGGCTCCTTCGACCCGGCGGTCTTCGAGGAGCTGTTCATTGTGGCCAAGGTGCAGTTCGTGGAAGGCGACGGCGACGAGATCACGGCGGCGGTCACGGTGGCCGAGGGCGAGAAGTGCCCGCGCTGCTGGAACATTCGCGAGCTGGGCGGCAACCCGAACCATCCGGATGTGTGCGAGCGCTGCGGGGACGCGCTGGACGCCATTCAGGGCGGGGCCGAGTAAGTGGCCGCCCCCGAGACGTTAACCATCGAGAAAGAGCAAGGGGAGGCCTCTGCCGTGGAGGAGAGGCTTCCCAGCCGGCGCAAGCGCAACGCCGCCATCTTCGTTCCTCTTGCCGCGCTGTGGCTTGTCTTCGATATCGCCACGAAAGCTTACTTCAACGGCTTCTCCGTGGGCCAGGTAGTGGCTGGTCCCTTTCTTGGTCTGGTGCAGTTCCGCCTGGTGCACAACACCGGTGCCGCCTGGGGTATGTTCGATGAATCGACCTTCGCCCTCGGGGTGATGTCGGTGCTCGTCTGCGTTGCGCTCACGGTGTATTTGTTCACGGCCGGCAAGCGCGCCGGCGTTATGGAGACGGTGGGGATCGCGCTGATTGTGGCCGGCGGCTTGGGTAACGCGCTCGACCGCTTCACGTTGGGCTACGTGGTCGATTTCATCGACACGGTGTTTATCAGCTTCCCTACGTTCAACGTTGCCGACATCGGGGTTACCTGCGGGTTCGTGCTGTTCTTCGCGGGGATGCTCTGGTCCATGAGGAAGGATGCGCCCGCGAAGGAGGTCGCATCGGAGGAGAAGTAGCCTGTTCGGGGGATGACCCTCTGGCAGGACGTCGATAGAATGGATGCCATGTCACGCTCGCTTTGCCATATCGCCACCACCGAGGACGCAGGAAACCGCCTGGATGCCCTGTGCGCCGCCCGGGGGCTCTACGCTTCCCGCTCGGCCGCCGCGCGCGCCATCGAGGAGGGCCGCGTTTTCGTGAACGGCGCCACGGTTTCCAAAAAGCATGCCGTGGCGGCGGGGGACACCATCGTCTACGAGGTGGACGACGAGCCGGAGTCCGTGGTGGTCTACGGCGAGCCTATCGATCTGGATATCCGCTTCGAGGACGAGGACATGCTCGTGCTCTCGAAGCAGATCGGGCTCGTCTGCCACCCTTCGGTCGATCACGCCCATGGCACGTTGGTCAATGCCCTTATCTGGCACTGCGGCGAGGACAACCTCTGCAACGTGCAGGGCGAGGAGGCCGACCGGCTCGGCATCGTGCACCGGCTCGACCGCGACACGAGCGGGCTCATGCTGGCGGCGAAGACCGACGAGGCCGGATGCGAGCTCATGGCGCAAATTCAGGATCGGGCGGTCGACCGCCACTACATCGCGCTCGTGCACGGCATCATGGCCCATGACACCGGCATGATCGACGCGCCCATCGCACGTTCGGCCGACGAGCGCTGCCGCATGGCTGTGCGCGATACGCCGAGCGCCCGGGAGGCCATCACCACCTTCCGCGTGCTCGAGCGCTTTGAAGCTGGCCCCAAGGACGACGGCTACAGCCTCATCGAGTGCAAGCTGTTCACCGGGCGCACTCACCAGATCCGCGTGCACATGCAGTACACGCGCCATCCTATCGTGGGCGACCCGGTCTACAACGCCCACGGCCCCCGCGATGCCCGGGCCCAGCTGGGGCTGCGCCGACAGTTCCTGCACTCCTACAGCATCGCCTTCGAGCACCCGACGACCGGCGAGCCCATGGCCTTCGCCGACAACCTGCCGCAGGATCTGCAGGAGGCGCTTGACGCGCTAGCCGAGCGCTCGCTGGGCAAGACCGACGCGGGGCGCGAGGTGGCCGAGCTCATGGCCGCCTCTCCCGTCCCTTCCGTGGAAGGAGAGGTACCCGATGAGTAAGAAGAAGGCCGCCGCGCCGCGCAAGGTGGGCGTCATCATTGCTAACACGGGCACCCCGGAGGCGCCAACGCGCAAGGCTGTGAAGAAGTACCTGTCGCAGTTCCTCATGGATCCGCGCATCTGCCCCATGCCGCGCCCCGTGTGGTGGACGCTTTTGCACACCCATATTCTGGGCAAGCGCTCGCGGGCCTCGGCGGAGAAGTACGAGAAGATCTGGACGGAGGAGGGCTCGCCGCTCATCGCCATCACGGCCTCCCTGGAACGTGGGTTGAACGAGTACTACGCCGATCGGGGCCTGCCCGTCATGGTGCGCGCGGGCATGAGCTATGGGAAACCGCAGATCAAGCGCGTCGTGAAGGAGCTGAAGGAGGCCGGCTGCACGGAGCTGGTGGTGCTGCCCATGTACCCGCAGTCGGCCTTCTCCACTACCGGCTCGGTGAGCGACGGGGTGGAAAAAGCGGTGCGCCGCGCGCGATTCAAGGGCGACGTGTGCCTCATCGGCGGCTATGGCGAAGACGCCACCTACGTCCGGGCCGTGGCCGCTTCTATCCGCAATGCGGGTTTTTCCGAAGAGGCGGGAGATCGCCTTTTGTTCTCGTTCCACTCCATTCCGCTGAAGGACATCGAGGCGGGGGATACCTATGAGCTGCAGACCGGGGCCACAAGTCTGGCCGTGGCCGGCGAGCTCGGGCTCGATCGCCGGAGCTGGACCATCAGCTACCAGAGCCGCTTCGACAAGGGCCGCACCTGGCTGTCGCCCTTCACGCGGCCCACGCTGGAGCGTCTGGCCCAGGCCGCCGAGCCGGGCAGCCGCCTGTTCATGGTGTGTCCCAACTTCTCCGTGGACTGCCTGGAAACGCTCTACGACGTGCCCTACGAGCTGGAGCCCCTCTACCGGGCGGTACTCGAGGGCCTGGAGGTGAACGCCGCCGAGGAGCCCGGCGCCCTGGAGAACACCGGCAAAGCCGCCGCCCGATGCGACAATGCCCATGCCGATCTGGCCGCCGCTCGTCGCCGTCAGCGTGCGGCCGACGACTTCCGCCGCGGCGCTCATCGCGACCGCTCCGACGAGGAGGCCTTCGTCTACGTCCCCTGCCTGAACCGCTCCAAGGCCCACTTGAAGGTCCTTACTGCCGTGCTCGCCCCCTACGTGGGCGACACCGAATAGGGCGCCTCCCTTCTGGAAAAGAAACGCCGGAAGCGTTGAGCTTCCGGCGCAGGAGGGGGCTTCTCAGGTTGCGGTTTGCTAGATATCGGCGATGACGGCCTCTGCCATGAGATACCCGTAGTTCATGGCCGCATCGAAGCCCATGGCGTAGGGGCGGCCGTCCTTCTCCTCGATGGAGCCGCATACGTCGCCGGCGGCGTACAGGCCCGCGATCGACTCTCCGGCTTCGGTGAGCACCCGACCGGCCGTGTCGATGGCAAGGCCGCCCGTGGTGAGGTAGAAGGTGGGAAGGCAGCTGATGACCCAGATGCCGCTATAGGTGTCGATGTAGGGGAGATTCTTACGCCCGAACTCGTCCTCCTCGCCGGCGAGGGCGTGGGCGTTGTGGGTCTCGATGGTGGAGGCCAGCTCGGGCAGGCCAAGCGCTTCGGCTGCCTCTTCGACCGAGTCGTAATGGACCATGTCGCCGCGATGCTCCAGGCATTTATAGGTGTCCATGGCGTACAGCTCGTTCTTGTTGGTGGTGATGCGCCCCGACTCGTCGGTGATGTAGAAGAAGGCGCCTCCGTTGGCCGCATCGCGCAGACCGCGGCCGAGCATACCGTGGTTGTCGGACATCATGTTCCCGAACTGGGCGCCCGAGGCGTTCACGATGATGCCCGGCGTCGTCTGATAAAGGAACGCGATCTCGAAGTTAGAGCCTGCCTGGCTCGTCGTCGAGAGGAAGGCGCCGAGCTCGCGCCCCATGCACTCGATGGCGCCCCCGGCCTTCTGCCCCATGAGGATACCCTCGCCCGTGGATCCGGGCGCGCAGTTGAACTTGTAATCGGCGTATTCGGGGTAGTACTCGGCGATCATATCCGGGTTGGCTGCGAATCCGCCCGTGGTGAGGCAAACGGCTTTCGCGCCCACGGTCCAACTTGAGCCGTCGCGGCCCTGGGCCAAAAGACCAGTCACTCGGCCGTCGGCTTCCTGGACGAGTTCGGTGACCTCGGTGGCGTAGATGATCTGGCCGCCGAGCGCCCCCACTCGGTCGACAAGGAAGTCCTTGGCATAGCCGCAGCCACCCATGTAGCATCCGGGGGCGAGGTAGGGGGTCACGCCGTAGGCCGGGTTCACTCCGAGACTGTAGAAGCCCACGCCCATGCCGTGCAGCCAGTCTACCAGCTTGCCAGAATTGTCGTACATGGCGGTCTGATAGGGCATTGCGCCGTTGAAACGGTCGTTTTCGGGCACGAGGTACTTGCTCATGACAGCCAGCATACCCGCTTTGTTGAACATGGGGTTCTCATCGTGTCGTCCCAGCGCATAGTTCGATTGCAGCTGCGATTCCGCCGCCGCGACGCCCGAGTAGGTCATCGGCATCGAGCCGCCGGCAATGTCCTGTTTCTCGAAGAGCACGACCGACTTGCCGGCCTCCAGAAGACGGACGGCGGCGATGAGTCCCGCGGTGCCCGCACCGGCCAGTGCGACATCGACCTCGAGGTTTTGAGGGGCGCCCCCGGTCGGCGCAGTTGTCCCCAAACTGAAGGAGGAAACGCTGCCGCCGGCGTTCGTGATCGCATCTGCGACGGCGTTTCTGACGGCGATAGAGGTGGTTGTCGCTCCTGTCACTGTGTCGACGTCTAGATTCTTCGTCTCGAGGATTCGTGAGGCCATTATAGGCGCTGCGGTTGTGCCGATGCCGATGGTGTCATCGCAGCGCAGGACGCGAACTGAGGTGAGGTCGCCGCCTGCGACGACGACCTCGACTATCAGGTCGTCGTCGTGGCCCATGGCTGTTCCGATCCATTTCCCGTCGGTGAAGCTCTCTGGGATACCGGGGATGGAGCCGGTATCTGCCAAAGGGGAGGAGTCGGGTGATTGATTTTGCGGACTCGAGCATCCAGCAAGTCCCCCTACGGCGGCAATACTGCCCAAAGCCAGAGTCCCCTTGATAAAGCCCCTACGGTTGAATTCCATGATTGAGTTCCCTCCTTACGGCCTCTGCTCTCGTTTTGATGGTGCGCTCTCGTCGTCTCTTATCGGGCGCCCTGCGCCAGTATCCCGCCGTTATATCTCTCTCTCGTCCGGGTTTCTTCTCAGCGCCGGCGATTTGCTTTCTAGGTTCCCCGATGGCTTCGCTGCCGCTCTCTGTGGTGCGCTGTGTGGCTACTCGTCGACCATCCTCAATGCTGTTTGGCTCGATGTCTTCGCCGCCGAGGAAGATACTGCTTCATCGACGGTGCAAATTGTCGGTGCCCTTATCGTCCAATGCATAGCAAGCCCTCTCCTTGTGGCCTTCGGGCGCTTTTGGTCCTGTGCGCTGCCCATTTTGTCGGTGGGCCTCTCGTCGTGGTTGTTGTCCCGCAAGAAGCGCACCATGAGTTTTCCTGAACATCGGACGTCTATGCCTGCTGTTCCGCCGGAACGACGCGACCTTACCTTGGCCTACCTTTGCGTTTTCGCGCTCGTCGGGGTCGTTGGCATCCTGCATACCGCCGTGCTTGGCTCCCAATCGGAACATCTGGTTGGCGACGTGGATATGTGGATACCCCTCGCGGCTGCAACTCTGGTCACGCTGCTTTTGGCGCTCATCGCTCTTAGGAGCCCGCATCCGGCGTCGGTCTACAATGCCTGCTTGCCTCTGCTTCTCTTGATTCTGTCGCTTCTGCCATTTCTCGGCGATGGCCTTGGAGGTCTGGTGGGCCTCGTCATGATTGCCTGTTACGATGCTTGCAGCATGGTGTTTTTGCTATACATCGTTGACAGCGCGCGGCGTCTTGACCTTTCGACCTACATCCTCTCGGCTGCCTACTTGGGAGGTTCGGCGCTTTCGCTTCTGACGGGTTTAGGCGTCGGCAGCATTCTCCGGTCGCTGAGCGTCGATTACGGGCTTTCCTTGCTCACTTTGCTTGCCTTTGCCGCCATTTACCCATTGGCCGGGGTGCTGGTGTTCGGTATCAGCAAAGCGCGCAGGCAGCTGGGGCCGCGTACGAGCGATTCGGAGGAAGATAGCATGACCGACTGCACGCATCCGGCTGATACGCCGATGCCTGATGAGGTTTCGGAGGGAGAGGCGAACGCGAGCGATTCGAACTCGATCGACAATGCGTTCGAAGGAGGGGTTGAAGGCATCGCTGCTGCGAGCGGACTCACGCGGCGCGAGAGGGAGATTCTGGGCTATCTGGCCCGTGGACGTTCCGCTCGCTACATCGCGGAAGACCTCGTCTTGTCGGAAAACACCGTTTGGGCCCATATCAAGCGCATCTACTCCAAGACGGGCGTTCACGCAAAGCAGGAGCTTATGAGTATTGTCGAGAAAATGGCCGAAGGAAAACAGTAAGAGAACGCCTCTCCAATTAGCGGGCATGAAGAAAGGCTCCCCGAGGGGAGCCTTTCTAGCTGGAATGCCGCGGCCGGAGGGAGGGGGAGGCCGCAGCGGAGTAAGCGGTTCCGCGGGCGGCGCTTAGGCCTCGGCGAGCTCGTGGCCGAGCAGGTAGCCGAAGGTGATGCAGCGGCCGTGGGAGTTGCCAGCGACGTTGATGGGGTAGTCCACCGCGGTGATGTCGCCCATGATGTTGCCGAGCACGTAGAGGCCCTCGATGACCTCGCCGTTCTCATCGAGGCACAGTCGGTTTCCTCGCACATGAAGCACTCGCCGTTGTCGTTTACAAAGAGGAACGGGTCGTGGAGTCAGCAGAAGGCCTGAGGATGCGCGCGCAGGAAACGGTCGGCCGAAATTACGACCTCGTGCGGTTGCATCGCGAGTTTGTGCGTTCCGCATACCCTTAGGACAAAGGTCGGTTATTGTCCCTGTGGGAGTGCTAAAATCCTCCTTACGCTTGAATAGACCCAGGAGGTATCGATGCTCTCAGAGCGCATGCTCACCACCGTCGTCCGCGCCATGACCGACAAGACCCTGACGCTGCACCCCGTGCCCGAAGGCGCGCTTCCCGACCCCGTGGAGGGGCGCCCCTACACCCTCTACGTGCACGTTCCCTTCTGCGAGCGGCTGTGCCCCTACTGCTCCTTCAACCGCTTTCCCTACCGGGAGCAGCGCGCTCGCGACTACTTCCAGGCCCTGCGCCAGGAGATGCGGATGCTCGCCGATCAGGGTTACGACTTCGAGAGCGTGTATGTGGGCGGCGGCACGCCGACGGTGGACATCGACGAGCTGTGCGAGACCATTGATTTGGCCCGCGACCTCTTCCACGTGAAGGAGGTCAACTCGGAGACGAACCCGAACCATCTCATCCCGGAGTATCTGGATAAGCTCAAGGGCCGCATCCAGCGCCTGTCGGTGGGCGTGCAGTCCTTCGACGACGGGCTTCTGCGTCAGATGGACCGCTACGAGAAGTACGGGAGCGGGGAAGAGATCTTCGAGCGCATCGGCCAGGCGGCCCCGTACTTCGAGTCGCTGAACGTGGACATGATCTTCAACTTCCCCACGCAGACCGAGGACATTCTCATTTCCGACTGCGAGAAGATCGCGCTGTGCGGCTGCCATCAGACGACGTTCTCGCCGCTGTACCAGTCCCATGCCACCACGCGCAAAATGGAGCAAGTGCTGGGAAAGATGGACTATGACAAGGAGCGGCGCTTCTATCATATCTTGGACGAGATTCTGGCCGGGGGAGAGAACCCCTTCTTCGAGCGGCGCACGTTGTGGACGTTCAACCGTCTCGACGAGAATCACGAGCGCAAACAGCATTTGGAAGTGGACGAGTACGCCGTGTCCTATGAGGAGTGCGTGGGCATAGGCTCCGGCTCCATCACGCATCTGGGTGACAACCTGTTCGTGAACACGTTTAATCTGGAAGAGTACGGCGAGCTGGTGCGCGCCGGCGCGACGCCGCTGCTCGGCAAGACCGATCTGCCACGCCGTGACCTCATGCGCTACAAGTTTTTGCTGCAGCTGTACAGCCTGCGCTTCGACAAGCACGAATTCGAGCGCGATTTCGGCGTGTCCGTGGAGCGCGGGCTGCCCGTTGAGATGGCCTTCATGCGGGCCAATGGCGCGTTTGCCACCGACAACGCCGACGAGCTGACCCTCACCCCGGCCGGCCGCTACCTCACCGTGGTGCTGTACCGCCAGTACCTCGCCGGTCTGAACAACCTGCGCGAGCAGGCCCGCGCCAAGCTCCCCGGCGACGAGCGCGACCTCCTGTTCGGCGACGGCACGGAGAAGTAGCGCAGCGCACGGCGGAGGGCACTTTTAACGAAGGTGGACAAAATGACGTCGAGTGAGTTCTCTGGAGTTCGGATGTGCGCCGTATGGCGGCTTGTTGCTTTCATTTTATGCGCAAGACGTTAAAATGTTGCTCAGTTTGGGTCGCGAAAGACCTCTTCTCAGCTCACTGGACGCAATTTTGTCCATTTCTGG
>OLQT01001919.1_pt1 | contig 11993 bp, 8 predicted proteins | sample 1672651 | NCBI WGS metagenome assembly OLQT01 (sample SAMEA3136709, study PRJEB25190) | human gut metagenome | biome: human gut; feature: human-associated habitat; material: faeces | place: Austria | collected 2013 | reverse complement strand
TGTAAGTGATAAAAAGAAGAATTATAGCAAAGTCACCAAATTGCTAGTTAAGCCTTCTATATTTACTCTTCTTTTTCATACACCCAAAAAATAAGGGTACACACTAAGTATACCCTAATATCTACTATAAACTTTTCAATTCCTCTGTGATTGCACGGATAGCTTCATCGACCTTAGAAGCATCCTTACCACCGGCTTGAGCCATATCTGGCTTTCCACCACCATTACCAGAACAGATTTGAGCCGCTTTCTTAACCAATTGACCCGCATGTACACCAGCTTTAACAGCCTCTTTACCTGCACCGGATACAAAGACAACCTTTTCTCCATTTGTGTTAACGAAGAATACAACCATCTTGTCATCACTAGCCTTTAAGTTAGAAACAATATCCTTCAATGCACCTGCATCCATTCCAGAAACAGACTTAATCAATACATTGACTTTTCCAAAATCTTTAGCCTCAGTAGCCCACTCTTTAGACTTCAAAGTAAAGATTTGGTTTTTCAAGTTATCGATTTCCTTCTGCATATCGTGCATAGTCTTATATGCAGCTTCAACCTTTGTATCAATATTCTTAATACCCTTTTGTTTAGCACTATCCGCAATATTCTCTAACATATTGTGTTCTTGTGCAAAATCTTGGTAAGCCGCAAACTTAGTCTTAGCCGTAATACGACGAGAATCTGAACCAATACTTTCCTCACTAATGATCTTGCATAGCCCAATCTGAGCTGTGTTTTCTACATGACATCCAGCACAGAATTCCTTAGATACATCACCCATTGTTACAACACGAACTGTATCTCCATACTTCTCATCAAATAATGCAGTGGCACCAGACTTCTTAGCCTCTTCAATAGGCATGACTTCTTTCGTTACTGGATACGCCGCACTAATATATTCATTCACAATACGTTCTACTTCAGCCAATTGTTCAGCCGTAACCTTTTCATAATGATTGAAGTCAAAACGCAAATATTCAGGACAATTATAAGAACCAGCCTGGTGAATATGATCACCCAATACCTTAACTAAAGCAGACTGCAACAAGTGTGTACAAGAATGGTTTGCCGTAGTTGCCAAACGATCTTTGACATTTACTTCACCATGTAAAGACATACCCTTTTCTAATACACCACTATTGATTTTAACTGTGTGAATATGCTGTTTATTACGCGTCTTTTGAACATCCAATACTTCAACTTCTACACCATCAGCTGTAAATGTTCCCTTATCAGCAACCTGTCCACCACTTTCTGCATAGAAACAAGTCTCATCTAAAATGATCATACCTTCATCTTCTAAAGAATCAACCATTTTACCCTCAGCATTAAATAACGCAATGATCTTACCATCACAAGTTAAGTGATCATAACCAATAAATTCACTAGGCTCATTGAAGTTCATCAATTCTTCATTTTGAGACGCAAAAGAATCCTTTACATTACGCGCATTACGAGCACGCTCTTTTTGTTTGTTCATTTCTGCATCAAATTCATCACGACTTACTGTAATTCCACTTTCCTCAGCAATTTCTTGTGTCAATTCAAATGGGAATCCATATGTATCATACAATTTGAAGACAACTTCACCACTAAGCTTTCCATCCTTAGCCTTGCTGATTTCTTCGTCTAGTAATGCCTGACCAACCTTTAAAGTCTTCTTGAAAGTTTCTTCTTCCACCTTAATCAACTTCTGGTTGAACGCAACATGCTCTTGTAAGTATGGATAGAAATCCTGCATTAAATCCGCAACAACAGGAACTAATTTATATAAGAATGGTTCATCCAAACCTAATTTTAAACCATAACGAACTGCACGACGAAGAACACGACGAAGTACATATCCACGACCACTATTTGAGAAGTTAGCACCATCACTCAACGCAAAAGTCACTGTACGAACGTGGTCCGCGATAACACGGTAAGCCATCTTATATTCACCTTCATAAGGATGTTTTGCCATAGCTTCTGTTGCACGAATAATAGGCAAGAATAAATCGGTATCGAAGTTTGTTTCTCCATCCTGAACTAAGGCAACCAAACGCTCAAGACCCATACCTGTATCAATGTTCTTCTGAGGAAGTTCCTTATAGTCTTTACGATCAATACTTGGATCACAATCATATTGAGAGAATACGACATTCCATACTTCTACATAACGATCATTTTCCATTTCATCAAAGAATAATTTTTCTCCCAATCCCTCAGGATCATATTTTTCTCCACGATCAAAGAAAATTTCACTGTCAGGTCCACCAGGTCCCTTACCAATTTCCCAGAAGTTATCATCTGTCTTTAAAATATGACTAGGGTCTACACCACAAATTGTAGTCCATACTTCATAAGCACGCGCATCATCTGTATATACAGACACATACAATCTGTCCTTATCAATACCCATCCATTCTTCGCTTGTTAAAAATTCCCATGCGAATTGAATGGCTTCATCCTTGAAATAATCTCCAATTGAGAAGTTTCCTAACATTTCAAAGAATGTGTGGTGACGAGCCGTACGACCCACATTTTCAATATCATTTGTACGAATTGATTTCTGCGCATTCGCAATACGATTTGAAGCCGGTTTTTCACTACCATCAAAATATTTTTTCAAAGCCGCAACACCCGCATTGATCCATAATAATGTTGGGTCATTGTGCGGAATCAAACTTGCGCCCGGCTCAATCATATGCCCTTTAGATTTAAAATAATCCAAGAACATCTGACGAATCTGATTACCAGTTAATTGTTTCATCTTTTCTTTCCTCCAATAAAAAAACGCTCCTATTTCTAGGAACGTATAATTACGCGGTACCATCCTAGTTCATTTTTCAAAAATCGAAAAATGCCCTCAATTCACTCGTTAACGCCGACTACGTTTCAACTCCAAAGTAGCTTCAAACTAAAAGACTCGAAGAGCTTTCACCAAACGCCCTCTCTCTATTCACAAGAACTTTTAATTCTACTTATCTTCTTCACTGTCGAATCGATAAAATTTTAACACTCTTTCCATATTTCTGCAAGACGAATCACACCATCTAACATCAATTCTTTACTCATACTCGCAAAAGACAATCCCACACGCCCATTTAAAATACTAATAGCGACACCATTCGATTCACACAAATCCCTAAAACGTGATATATCCACATCTAATTGTAACCAATACGCCATATACGTCTCATCCAAAATATACGAACACCCCATATACGTATCAATCAATTGCTTTAAATACAAATGCTTCTCCTTATACTCACGAACAAGCTTTCTTAAATGCTTCTGCAAATACCCATCCACAATATACTGCGTAAAAGCCACCTGCTCAATTTTACTCGTCGTTGGACCAAAATAAGAAGCACTATACTTACGCATATACTCCTCATTTAAAATCATATACCCAATACGAAGACTCGGTAATAATAGTCTTGAAAACGAAGAAAAATAAATCACATTCTTACTTTTCGAGCACAACGAAGTCTTGATCTTAGAAGCATACACAAGCTCCCCATTATAATCATCCTCAAGAATCAAAACATTCTCTAAAGAAACCAATTCCTCACGAACCCTTTCACTCATAGACTGTCTATCCGACGTAAAACAGGTCGTATTCACATAGACAACATCCACATTCAATCTTTGAATATCCCTCACAAAAGAATCCGGATTCAAATACTCCACACGAAAACCATACGACAAAAACACCTGCTTAGCCTGATCATCCACTAAAGTACTTAAACCAATCACTTTATTCTTATCTAACATTCCACAAAATATATACAACAAAGACTGATAGTTTGAACCAATCACCATCTGCTCAGGAAAACACAAAATATTCCGATTCTGATACACATACTTACATAGAGCCTGCCTTAATCCATACTCACCCTGCGCTAAACCATAACTTGACATCAAACGCTTATCATTCAAAACACCCTTCATATATCGTTTCCAAATCGTCGTTTCAAACGAATCAAAAGAAACCGACTGAATCCGAAAATCATAATCATACGATTTTTCTTTATGACTCGAAGAATAATCCAGGATTTCCTGATGCAGTAAGATACGCTCCGGATTCATACTCACCACATACCCCACTTTTTCTTGACTCGAAATAAACCCATCCAACACCAACTTATTATATGCATTTTCCACCGTAGTCTTAGACACATTCATCTTCTTTACACATTCACGAATCGAATCCACACGATCCCCATACTTTAAGATCCCGGAAAGAATCGACTCCTTATACAAATCATAAATTACCTGATACTTTTTCATCAACTGTCCCCTATTTATTTTTTATAATTGTATATTTTTTTATATACAGAAACAAGTATAATAGTCACTAAGTTACAGAAAGAAGGAAAGATTATGAAAAACAAACAAACATACGAAATCATACTAACAGGACTAGGTATGGCACTTGTATTTGTCGCAACCATGTTCATCAAAGTACCAAACGCATTAGACGGATACTTCAACCTAGGAGACGGATTCATCCTATTATTCGCAAGCTTTTTAAATCCATTTGAAAGCTTCTTGATTGGCGGCTTAGGAAGTGCACTAGCCGATGTAGCCGGAGGATACGGTCAATACTTCTTCTTTACCCTAATCATCAAAGGACTAGAAGGAATCGTAGTATCCCTACTTATGAAAAACTACTCTAAGCCGAAACAAATCTCAAGCTACGTATTAGGATCTGTCATTATGGTATTCGGATACTTCATTGCTAAATACATATTAAAAGGAAGCTGGATTGTAGCCGCAAGTGAAATTCCAGCCAACGTAGTCCAAGGAGTTGCAGGTATTGTGATTGCACTTATTGCTTATCCAATGGTAAAGAAAATCGTACAAGATAAATTAAATTAAAAGAGAAATCAACATCGATTTCTCTTTTTTATTTACATCGAACTGTCACTCTATTTTTCGCATCCAAAGTACACGTAAATAAAGTCAAAGGATAATCCGAAGAAGTCATATCCTCAACACTATCTGGCGTTAAAGTTTCAATTAAAACAACACGATATTCAAACTGATTTCCAAGTGCATCCGTAAATACGACCTTACTACCCGGATCTAAACTATGAATTCTTCCAAAATGAAACCAAGAATTATGTGCCGCAATCACCATATTCCCCTTATATACACTGCCCGAATATCGACAAGGCGCTAGTTTCATCAAATCATACGTAAACTCACTCGTAACCGGAAGCTTAATGTCCAAAGAAGGAATCTCAATCGTTCCAATACAAGATAAACCATCCAGTTCTACTTCAGGCATATCCATATCTGGATCAATCAATATGTCTGGATCCAAATCATTCTTTAAATTATAGGCAGCCAATATATCTTCTTCACTCTTTCTAGCCCGAAACGTATCATACACATTAAACAAAGCCAGTCCCAAGGCCAGTACAATGCAGATACAGCCAATATACTTTAGAACTTGCTTACGCATATACATCCAAGTCCCACAAACAATAATACAGGTACAGGCCACCACAATTGACCCGTCAAAGGAAGATTTGATTCTGATTTCTTAGAATCCACGACCTTATTCAAACTATTCTTTAACACAATATGATTCCCTTCTCGATAAGAACTTACACTATATCCAGAAGGAACACTTGTCTCAACACAACTCCATCTCATATCACCAGACAAATCATTCCAAGCATATGTCCAATGATTTTCTTCACTTAATACCTGATGATCTACGACTTTGCCATCCCCAAGTAAATCGACACCAATAGAACTTGGACGATTCTTCTTGTCATCATCCTTCCATACTTTTTGAACACGCAAAGAAGTCGTTTCAACTCTAGGCTCATACTTTAATTCAACATCACAATCTTTATCCACATAAACAACAGAAACCGACATTGTATAATCCGCATTATCTAAAGCCTTTACTAAATAAACACCTTTAGTTAAATGAGAAAATAAAGCCTTACCATCCACATCCGATTGAACTTGATCATCATATCCAATCTTATCGCGATCAATATAATCACCAAGAATATTCCAATCCTGTGAAACCGAATAGGATTTAAAAGCACCCACCAAATTATAATCCGCATCCGCCACACGATATAAGCGAACATCGATATCTGAAGCAGGACAAGTCACTGTTAAACTCGAATAATCACTTGCGAAAACAGGAGTACATACAAGAACAAAAAGAAATATACACAATACACTACGAATTATTTTTTTCATGTCCTCTTAACCTCCATATCTTCGAAACAATAATACCAACCAACAATAATACAACACCAACACAAGAAGCCACTACTAAAGTATCCACCCTAGCTGCATCTGAAGTAATATTCGATTCATCATACAAACGATCCACCACACGATGACCACGAACCATCAAACGCTGCGTATTAATCCCATACGGCGTACACGTAAGTAACGTACAAAGATCTTTACCTTCTTCAATCTCTAAAGGACCATAATCTTCAGGCTCTACAACCGAAATCTTATCCACCTCATACGCCAAAACCTTGCCATACACATGCAGATAAAATAAATCCCCCTTTTCAAGACGATCAATATCCGTAAACAAACGAGCACTCGGAAGCCCTCTATGACCAGAAATAACACAATGCGTACTACTACCACCAATAGGAAGTGAAGACCCTTCTAAATGACCCACACCCACCTGTAAAACAGAATCATCCACACTATGATAAATAGCTAGCTTACAACGAATCTCAGGTATCGTGATATATCCCATCATACCCGTACCATCCGCATTTAATAGACTCTTATATACAGACAACTCTGAATCACTAGGCGTAAAACGACCACTATTAGAAACCAACCCTGAATTATAGGAAATAGCCAAATCTATCGCAGCCTGCTTATCCTTATCATCCATCTTAGCTAAAGTATCCGTATAATTTGCCACAACAGCCGTTTGATGTTTAGAATTCCAATAATTACTCACCGTTGGATACAACAATAAGGAAAGACCCGTAATAAAAACAAGTATCGCAATTATAGTTGAAATATGTTTCTTCATTTTACAACCCTCTCCCTATCATCTAATCAATTACTATTTATTCTTAACTCTTCTTTTAGTAGCCAATACAACACCAGAACCCAATACTAGTAAAGCACCTACTAGATAGATCATTGTAGTACCAACACCACCAGTACTTGGTAGTACTGTTCCTGTTTTGTTCTCTACTCCAACTTCATCTACCGGATTAGTATCGTCACCAACAGTAACCACCTGATTCTTAGCATCATTCTGTGAAATTGTGATTTTAATTGGATTTGCTAATTTATTGTATCCTTTAGGAGCTTCAATTTCTTTTAAATAGTATGTTCCAGCTTTTAAACCTTTTATCTCAAACTTACCTAATTGAGGAGAAGTCATGATATTATCACCTGTTTTTGTATTAGTTACCAAATATGTTACTCCATCATTATCTTTTTTAAGATTTACTTCATTAGCACAACTTTCATCAGTAAACAATTTGAATTGTGCATCTTTTAAACCTTCTTGACTTGTACCATTCTTTGTATATTTAAATACTTTAATACCATATATATATGTTTTTGTTTTAGATTCTATCGTTTTCTGATTGTCTCCATAAGATAACCATGTTGTATTATTTATAGCTTCATTAATTTTAGCATTTTCATTAACTGTAGCCGCATAGTTACCAGTTAACACAACAGATTCCGTTAAAGTATTTAAATAACTTTCTTTAAATTCAACATGGAACGTACAACCATCATCCGGTGTAGTATTTACTGTAAAATCTGTATTATACCTAGGATTGTTATTACTTTGATCATGGAAATTTATAGGTGAAATATTAGGCAAAGTTGATGTATTTAATGTTAATCCTTGGTCCATTTTATCATGTAATAAATAGTTTTTAGCCCCTTTACCTATGCTTATATCTATTTGAAAATTAACAATATCCCCATAATTAACTGTATTTGTTTCTACAAGTCTAGTGTCTTCTATAATTTTTTTAGTTACTGTTGGTGCACTATTCTTTTCTGCGATTTCAACTGTCTTATGTGTAGTATCTAAACCACATAATGATCCAGTAGTTGAACCAACCAAGTAATATCCAAGATTTAATCCAGTAAATTCAACAGTATCTTTACCTTCCAGTGGACTTTTCTTTTGTGTGTTAATACCATGACCTTCTCGGGCATATACCAAAGCTTTTTGAGCAAATTCACGTCTATCAGCATCTCCATCCTTGCCTGCTATAAAAGACATATAACCATTTTCATCTTTTTTCATGTATGCAGCACCTTCTGCACCTTCTTTAAAGAAGTCATCCCAACCAGTTGCAATGGTATATGAATAATTATTTCCACTAAAGCTTTCCAATTTCAACATCTCATAAATTGTATAAGTTTGACCTTGAAGGGCACCAGTAATTGTTATTGATCCATCTTTTTGACCATAAACTCCTTCCGTATCTTTCGCTTTTACGTTACAACTCATAGATACTACCATCATGAACGCAAACATAATGGCAGCAATTTTCTTAATTAGTTTCATTTCTTTCTCCTATTCTTTGATTTGTCATTTAAATGATTCTTTTTATTTATATTTGTCAGAACTATCAAGCTTGCTAGTGCCAACATTGCACCTGATATCCTGTAAAGCAGGGATCCATACCCACCTGTGGAAGGTAGTATTTTTGTACGGCTTCTGTTTGTAACAGTCACCGTTTGCCCGTTTGTTGCATTATTAGTAGGTTCACCTTTTTCATTTTTATAATCTACTGTATACCGCAATTTATTTATTGTTACTTCTTCTGAAGAATCAGTAATCAGATTATCATTATCATCTAATTCAAAAACATAATATGTTTTATCTAATTTTAGATTAATAAACTTCGCTGATTCTTCTTGTGTTTCACCTGCAACATAAGTAATCGATTTTTCCTGTAAATACGTGCCTTCTCCATTTTGTTTATCATATAATCTAAATCTATATGTTCCACTTACAGGATTTGTCGATTTTCCTGCTGCATCATTGATAAATTTCTTAACTACAGTAATTTCACCCTTGTGATTCTGAACTTGAATGTCAAAATCTTGTTGTTTGTAACGCACATAAAGTTTATTGTCTTTTACAAGCGTTTTAACCTTCTCTAAATAACTCGTATCCTTTTCCTTGTCTTTTAAATCCAAGATATAGATTGGCTTGTTATCAAGGACATAGCCATCTGGTGCTTTTGTTTCTGTTATTTTGTAAAGTGTATCAAAATCTAAATCTTGAGTAATTAGTCCATTAGCATCCGTAGTTACAGTTGCTATTTTTGTTGGAGTAATAACATTTCCATTTAATTCACACTTTTCTATATCAAACGTTGCCCCCTGTAAAACAGTATTCAGATTATTTTGATCTTGTTTCGTAAGTTTAAAGTTTACTTTTGACAAAGCTTCGATACCTCCACCTACTTTATATGAATAATCAGATTCAACTATTTTACCACTATCTTTAGAATATCCCTTCCAATAAGCTGTGTTAGTTACTTTTACAGACTCTTCTGGTTTGGCATTTACTGTAACTGTATATGTAATCTTAATTGGGACATTATTAGGAACTGTAATTTCCAAAGTATTGTTAGTATATGAAGTTTCACAATTTGTTATTTGTACAGTATCATTCTTAAACACTTTAATTGAAGTCGTATCCAACTGTAGATTTTCACCTAATTCATCCACCAACTTTAATTTGTCACCATCATTTGTTGGAAGTGTTTGACCAAGCTGGTTCGCATTGATTTCAAAATCAATCTTTTGTCCGTTACTTTGACCTTGTTTTTTATCAATATTCTTATTTGTTTCAGTTAATTGAATGGTTTCTGGACTTGTTGCCGTATCAATATCGTTACCATCTTTTTTAAGCGTAACTTTATTTGTAAACGTCTTAGGTTTAGCGCCCAATAACACACTTGAATCTGTCACTCTACAAACAACCTGCACATCCACGGAGTTATTATCTCTTTCTTCCTTCGCTACAAAATCACCTAGTTGTATCATGGCTTGTTTGTTATTTTTATTGACATAATAAATTGTATGCTCATCAGAATTTTTATTATCATTTTTTGAATCATTTTCTACTTTTGTCCAGACAGTACTATCAATTCCTGTAATTTCTTTTGATATAACACTTAAAGCATCTTCACCATGCCATTTAACACGAATGTAACTAAGCTCCATACCTTCTGGTATATCTTCTAAAACACTATATTTCCCATTTAATTTTCCATCATAGTTAACTTTAAATGCCCATGACACAAAGACTCCACGACTTTCTTTTAACAGATCCGTACATATCTTGCTTGTATCTGCAGCTCCTGATTCTGTTTTATCAGCACCTATTTGAAGATTTGTAACTGTTTTTCCATCATATTTAAAAACCTGTCCTAACTCCTTTAAAATATTTGGAGCTGTATATAAAGTCTTTTCAGCCGGTTGTTCAGAAACATAATTATCATCATCCTTGATACTAATACTATTCTTATATGTTTTTGTATCCCGATTATTCGTAGGTGATGGAAGCTCTGCTGGTTCAGATTTAATAATCATATAAACCTTTTCACCATTCTCTAGCTTAATATCTTCTTTTGCAGTGAAAAATAACCCATTGTAATTTGGAGCTGTACCATCAAATTCAGTTTTAAAACTACCATTTATAGGAGTTAAAGCTCCATTATTAGTTAAATCATTTAAATCCTTATAATCAGAAATCGATTTTCCATCTGGAAGCGTTCCTTTATAAATACCCACCAATGAATCATCATGTAAATATGAGCTTGTTGTTTTATCATCTGTTTTAATCAAATCACGGAATGTTGTACCTTGCGCAATCTGTGTACCACCTACATCAACTACCCAATAAAGCTCCCCCTTAGACCATGTGCCTGAATCTTTTTTAGGCTCATTATAATACCAAGACACTTTCTTTGCAGTCATGTTCAAGGTTCCTTTAATAGTTAATGTCGTTTCTTTGGAAACATCATTCTCACTAAAAGTAAACTCTCCATTTCCTTTCTTTACAATTCCCTTCAAAGTAAATTTATTCTTTACTGTAGTTTCCGTAAAGGCACCTAAATTATCTGGCTTAGCATAATACGTAAAACGATACGCATACTTTTGATTTGTCCAACCTAAATCAGAAGGCTTTAAACTAAATGATTTCTTGCCATCTATATTGACCCATTTAGTAGTCTCTACCACTGTATATGTTGGCTGTAATTTATAATTTTGAGATGCCTCATCCCACTGCAATTCTTTAGAAGTAAAATCCGCTTCTAAAGCTTCTACTTTCACATACCCAACATACTTCATATATTTTGAAGTCAAGGTATCTGTCATTATTACATCTGTGACATCAAAATCATTCAATGTTTTATTTGTTTCGACTGTATATTTATAGCTTCCCTTAGGAACTGTAAAGCTATTTTTTGAAGTTGAATCCTTTTCAATTTTATCTCCGTTATACGTATATTTATCACCATCTATTCGTTCTGATGTTTCTTCTGTTGTAGCATTTTGATCTACTTGTTTACCATTCCATTCATACGTTTTAATGATTGGACTAGAATTATACGCTTCAAATCCACCATCTCTAGGAGTATCCATATTATCTGCATGCGCTACAAAACGGTTCTCTACCTTTATTGAATCTGAATGCATCTTCGCAAAGGCTTCTGGCTTTACAATAACGTTATATGTCACATAACAGCTATCACCAGGACTTAAATCAATTGGACTATTCTTATTTCCAGAAAGTATAAAACTCTTTGGATTTGTAACTTCATTCCATTCTTTAAAATCTGTATTATTAGTCTCAGAAGACCATTTCACATTATATTTTGTAGGATCAACCATCTTATCATTCTTATATAATTTAAAAGATGTATGATCAAAAGTAACATATTGTAATAGACACATTAAATAAATTAGGATATAAAGCTAAAATCAACACTCATACA
>OLQT01001916.1_pt1 | contig 12010 bp, 10 predicted proteins | sample 1672651 | NCBI WGS metagenome assembly OLQT01 (sample SAMEA3136709, study PRJEB25190) | human gut metagenome | biome: human gut; feature: human-associated habitat; material: faeces | place: Austria | collected 2013 | reverse complement strand
CAAAGGCTTCCACAATTTTTGAGTCTCATCTCCATTGCACAATAAGTGCCTTCACCCCCATATTTTTTTAAATCTGCCGCTGTAATCTTTGGACGCAGACCTGGGAATCACAAAATTTTAATATTGATTGCTAAACGATGTTGTGAGTAAAATGAAAAGTGCAAGTGTATCCGTATAAAGTTTTGAACGTAAAACGGATTAAAAAATGCAAAATATTTAACAGATTCTGTGGAAAACGGTTGCGTCGGTTTGAAAAAACAAGTATAATACACTTCAAAATGGTTGCACTTTAAAATATTAAAGAATGAATGCGACGAGAGAGGGGCAGCATGAAATGGCTGCGTGTATTTGAAAAATAAAGGAATAAAAGAGGGACCAAGGGATGATTATCAGTACGAAATATCTGATTACAGGAGATGGAAAGACCGTTCTTACGGATAAGGCAGTCTATATTGGAGAGGACGGCAAGATCGGAAAAATCGCACCAAAAGAAGAGCTGCTGAAAGAATTTCCGCAGGAGGAAGTTAAGGAATATGGTGATGCGACACTTCTTCCGGGACTTATGGATATGCATGCGCATCTTGCATACGGCTATTCCCAGCCGGACAGCTTTAATTATGGGGCACAGCTGATCATGTTATATGCGTTGCAGCATGCGCAGGCTGCATTTGAAAGAGGGATCACCACGGTGCGGGATATGTCTTCAGCACATGGTGTATGCAAGAATCTGAAACTGGCAGAAAAGAAGGGATTTATCGTGATCCCGAGAATCGTGCATACGGATACCGGAATCTGCATGACGGGCGGACATGCCTGGGAGGAAGTCGAGGAAGCGGACGGTCCGTGGGCAATCCGTAAAGAAATCCGTAAGCAGGTTCGCGACGGTGCGGAATGGGTGAAAATCCTGACCACCAACCGCGAATCGTATCCGGAGCTTACCCAGGAAGAACTGGATGCGGCGGTGGATGAGTGCCACAGAAGAGGAATCAAGTGTGGCGTGCATGCCGGAACCAATCCGGGGATCCAGATGTGCATTGATGCCGGATTTGACACGATCGAACATGGAACCTTTATGACGCTGGATCATGCAAAGCAGATGGCAGAAAAAGGTATTGCCTGGACACCGACTATCATGGCATATACTTATCTCTATGAACTGTGCAAGGAAAATATCGAAAAGAATGGTGATGCACCGGTCAGTGATCCGGTCATGCAAAAAGAAATGGCAAATTATGAATTCTTTGAACCGGCATACAAAGCGTACCGGGATCATTTTAAAGAATTTTATGATACGGGTGTGACGGTTCTTGCCGGCACCGATATGGTGATGTATCATTCTCCGCTCTTACCGCTTCCGAGAGAACTGCAATATATGGTGGAATACGGAATTACACCGGTGCAGGCAGTACAGGTGGCAACTTCCAATCCGGCAAAGGTTCTGGGTGTGGAAAAAGAACGCGGACTTGTTGCCGAAGGACTGGATGCAGATCTTCTGGTAGTTGGCGGTGACTTAAGCAGGGATATCACCAGATTAAAAGATGTAAAATTTGTTACACTTGGCGGAAAAAGAGTCTTTGAAGACGGCATCCGTTATGTCGGAACAGGGAATATGTTTATGTAAAAAAAAGGCTTCTGCGTTGCAGAGGCTTTTTTACACGTGAAAATTACTTGTCGAAAATTTAACAAAATAAGAGAAAACTTATCAAAAACAGTTGCGTATTGCATAGAAAGCAAGTATAATATACACGGCAGAAAATTTGATTTAATTATTAAATTTATAAAAATGGAGGGCTAGATTTATGAGCAACACAACATCATCAAACCCGGCGAGCTTAAGAATTGCCAATTTGCTCGATGAGGGAAGCTTTGTTGAAATCGGTGGACAGGTAACTGCAAGAGCAACAGATTTCAACATGCAGGAGAAAAAAGCTCCGACAGATGGCGTCATCACAGGTTACGGTGTGATCGATGGAAACCTGGTATATGTATACAGCCAGGACGCATCTGTACTGAACGGAACCATCGGTGAGATGCACGCAAAGAAGATTGCGAACATTTATGATATGGCAATGAAGATGGGCGCACCGGTGATCGGTCTGATTGACTGCGCAGGACTTCGTCTTCAGGAAGCAACTGACGCACTGAACGCATTCGGAAGCTTCTATTACAAACAGGCTATGGCTTCTGGCGTAATTCCACAGATCACAGCAGTATTCGGCAATTGCGGTGGTGGACTGGCAGCGGCAGCAGCACTTTCTGATTTTACATTCATGGCAGAGAACGGAAAATTATTCGTAAACTCTCCGAACACCATTCCGGGCAACACCGCGGACAAATGCGATACAGCAAGCGCAAAATTCCAGAGTGAAGAATCCGGAATCGTTGACGGCGTAGGAAGCGAAGAAGAAATTCTTGGCGAGATCCGCTCACTCGTAGCAATTCTTCCGGCTAACAACGAAGACAACGATGCATATGATGAATGCACAGATGATCTGAACAGAGTATGTGCAGATCTTGAGAATGCAGCAGAAGATGCAGCACTTGCTCTTTCTATGATCTCTGACAATGGTGTATTCATTGAGACAAAGAAAGCTTATGCAAAAGATATGGTAACAGGATTCATCCGCCTGAACGGAATGACAGTAGGTGCTGTTGCCAACCGCTCAAAAGTATACGATGAAGAAGGCAACACAGCAGAAGAATTCGACGGCACACTCTCAGCAATGGGATGCAAGAAAGCAGCAGCTTTCGTTAAATTCTGTGATGCATTCGGAATTCCGGTACTCACACTTACAAATGTAAAGGGACTCAAGGCAACTGCATGCTCAGAAAAGAACCTTGCAAGAGAGATGGCAGCTCTCACTTATGCATTTGCAGATGCAACTGTACCAAAAGTCAATGTGATCACAGGTAAAGCATTCGGAAGCGCATATGTGACAATGAACAGCAAAGCAATCGGAGCAGACATGGTATACGCATGGCCGGAAGCTGAGATCGGAATGATGGCAGCAGACATGGCTGCGAAGATCATGTACACAGATGCAGATGCAGATACATTAAAAGCAAAGACAGAAGAATACAAAGCACTTCAGTCAAGCCCGCTTTCCGCAGCTGGAAGAGGATATGTAGATACCATCATCGAACCGGCAGATACCAGAAAATATGTGATCGGTGCATTTGAGATGTTATTTACAAAAAGGGAAGAAAGACCATCCAAAAAACACGGAACAATTTAGCGAGGTGAAGCAAAGTGAAGAAAAAGATTAGTTTAGTAGTCGCAGTTCTGGTACTTGTGCTCGGCCTTGCAGGCTGCGGGAATGCCAAGACCGTCAGCTATGACAAAGATACACTGATCCAGTCTTGTGATGCTGTTTTTGATATCATTGAGAGCGGATCCATCACAAGCGACCAGATCACAGAGATGTCAGACTGGAATCAGGGATATCTGATGGCACAGTTTGAAAACCAGACCGGTGTGCAGATGGAAGCAGACACTTTTGCAACTGCACTGGAAGGATGGAAAGCATCCCTGGAAGAATGCGGCGATTATGAAAGCCATAAAGACTATGAATTCGAGGCATCTTCTACAGGTGTTACGGTAACTGCACCGGCAACATTTTCTGACAGAAGTGCAGACCTGGAATTCGTATTCGATGAGAATATGACTCTGGAATCATTTACAGTCAATGCTCATTACGGCATGAGCGAAATCCTTGAAAAAGCGGGACTTAACACATTACTTGGTATGGGAACTGTATTCGTAATGCTTATTTTCATGAGCTTTATCATTTCCCTGATCAAATACGTTCCTGCATTACTTAACGGTACATCCAAGAAGAAAAAAGAAGAAGCTCCGAAGGCAGCACCGGCTCCGGCAGTGGCAGCAGCTGTAGAAGAAGCAGAAGAAATGGATGATACCGAACTTGTTGCAGTTATCGCAGCAGCGATCGCAGCAGCAGAAGGAACTACTACAGACGGATTTGTAGTACGTTCTATCAAGAGAAGAAAATCAAACAAATGGAATGCATAGTGCGAATAGAATCAGGAGGATTTAAAGATGAAAAACTATACAATCACAGTTAACGGCAACGTATATGATGTTACAGTAGAAGAAAACGGAAACGGAGCAGCTGCAGCACCAGTAGCAGCACCAAAGGCAGCTCCGAAAGCAGCACCGAAGGCAGCTCCAAAAGCAGCAGCCGGAGCTGGAAGTATCAAGGTAGAAGCAGGTGCAGCCGGAAAAGTATTTAAGATCGAAGCAAGCGTAGGACAGAAAGTATCCCGCGGTGATGCAGTTCTTATCGTAGAAGCAATGAAGATGGAAATTCCTGTTGTAGCTCCGGAAGACGGAACAGTTGCAAGTATCGATGTAGCAGTAGGTGATGCAGTAGAAGCAGGACAGACACTGGCTACATTGAACTAAGGAGCAACATCCTTTTGAAAAACAGGAGGTTATAACATGGAATATATCACTAACACACTGGGAAACCTCGTGCAGCAGACTGCGTTCCTCAACCTGACTTGGGGTAACTACATTATGATCGCAGTTGCATGTTTTTTCCTTTATCTTGCAATCAAGCATGGGTTTGAACCGCTTCTGCTTGTACCGATTGCATTTGGTATGCTCCTGGTAAATATTTACCCGGATATCATGCTTCATGCAGAAGATTCGGCTAACGGAACGGGCGGACTTTTGTATTACTTCTTCCAGCTGGATGAGTGGTCTATTCTCCCGTCACTTATTTTCATGGGTGTCGGTGCGATGACTGACTTCGGACCGCTCATTGCCAACCCGGCGAGCTTCCTCCTCGGTGCGGCAGCACAGTTTGGTATTTTCGCAGCTTATCTTGGCGCGATGGCTCTTGGTTTCTCTGATAAGGCAGCAGCTGCTATCTCCATCATCGGTGGAGCAGACGGACCGACATCCATCTTCCTTGCAGGTAAGCTCCAGCAGACGGCTCTGATGGGACCGATCGCCGTGGCGGCGTACTCGTACATGTCACTGGTTCCGATCATCCAGCCGCCGATCATGAAGCTTCTCACAACAGAGAAGGAAAGAAAGATTAAAATGGGACAGCTTCGTCCGGTTACACAGCTTGAGAAAATTCTGTTCCCGATCATCGTAACCATCGTTGTATGTATGATTCTTCCGACAACAGCTCCTCTGGTAGGTATGCTGATGCTTGGTAACCTGTTCAAAGAATCCGGTGTTGTAAGACAGCTGACAGAGACCGCATCCAACGCAATGATGTACATCGTAGTTATTCTGCTTGGTACATCTGTAGGTGCTACTACAAGTGCAGAGGCATTCTTAAATGTCAGCACATTGAAGATCGTACTACTTGGTCTGATCGCATTCGCATTCGGTACCGCAGCAGGTGTCCTGTTTGGAAAACTGATGTGCGTAGCCACACATGGCAAGGTAAATCCGCTGATTGGTTCAGCCGGAGTATCTGCCGTACCTATGGCAGCCCGTGTATCTCAGAAAGTAGGAGCGGAAGCAGATCCGACCAACTTCCTTCTGATGCATGCAATGGGACCGAACGTAGCCGGAGTTATCGGAACAGCCGTAGCAGCCGGAACATTTATGGCTATTTTCGGAGTAATGTAGCAACAGGAAGCGATTTGCTTGCTTGCAAGGGCAAATCGCGGTTGCTATCGAAATGTCAGACTGTGCCATCAGGCACAGAAGGAAACCGTCAGGTTTCCTTAGCGCTGCGAGCAGCGCGTATCTGACAGTGAGATAACAATCCTGGAGCTTAATAAACCTTATAATAATTGGAGGAAGATATAATGGCAGCAATTGAAAAGAAACCGATTAAGATTACGGAAACAGTTCTGCGTGATGCGCATCAGTCCCTGATCGCAACAAGACTTACCACAGAACAGATGCTTCCGATCGTAGATAAAATGGACAAAGTCGGATATCATTCCGTAGAGTGCTGGGGCGGAGCTACATTTGATGCATCCCTTCGTTTCCTGCATGAAGATCCATGGTCAAGACTTCGTAAATTCCGTGACGGATTCAAGAATACCAAACTTCAGATGCTCTTCCGTGGACAGAACATCCTTGGATACCGTCCATACGCAGATGATGTAGTAGAATACTTCGTTAAAAAATCTGTTGCAAACGGAATCGATATCATTCGTATTTTTGACTGTCTGAATGACCTTAGAAACCTTCAGACAGCAGTAAAAGCAGCTAACGCTGAGAAAGCAGAAGCACAGATCGCGCTTTCTTACACACTTGGAGATGCTTACACCTTGGATTACTGGGTAGACATCGCAAAGAGAATCGAAGATATGGGTGCAAACTCTATCTGTATCAAAGATATGGCAGGACTTCTTCTTCCGTACAAGGCAACAGAACTTGTCGGAGCATTAAAAGAAGCTGTTGATATCCCGATCCAGCTGCATACACATTACACATCAGGTGTTGCTTCAATGACATACTTAAAAGCAGTTGAAGCCGGTGTAGACGTGATCGATACCGCTATTTCACCGTTCGCACTTGGAACTTCTCAGCCGGCAACAGAAGTTATGGTTGAGACATTCAAGGGAACACCTTATGATACAGGATTTGACCAGAATCTTCTGGCTGAGATCGCTGATTACTTCCGTCCGATCCGTGACGAAGCACTTGACAGCGGACTTCTCAATCCGAAGAACCTTGGTGTTAACATCAAGACTCTTCTGTACCAGGTACCGGGTGGAATGCTTTCCAACCTTACTTCCCAGCTCAAAGAGCAGGGAGCAGAAGACAAGTTCTACGACGTACTCGAAGAAGTACCGAGAGTTCGTAAAGACCTTGGTGAACCACCGCTGGTTACTCCGTCATCACAGATCGTTGGTACACAGGCAGTATTCAATGTCCTGATGGGCGAACGCTACAAGATGGCAACAAAAGAGACGAAAGACATCCTGAGTGGAAAATACGGTGCAACTGTTAAACCGTTCAACCCGGATGTTGTTAAGAAAGTACTCGGAGACAATCCGGAAGTTATCACATGCCGACCGGCAGACCTGATCCCGGATGAACTTGCTACTCTTGAAAAAGAGATGGAACAGTACAAAGAGCAGGATGAAGACGTACTCAGCTACGCACTCTTCCCGCAGGTAGCTACAGACTTCTTCAAATACCGCGAGGCACAGGAGAAGAAAGTAGATGCTACAATTGCAAAAGACGGAAGTTATCCGGTATAATAACGACGAACGGACGAAAGCTGTTACAGACAGTATTTTGTGAGCAAAACGTAACCTCAGGAGCCATAAAATTCGAGTTGAATTTTATGGCTCTTTTGCTTATAATAAAAAGGGTTGTGACCTTATTTATAATAGAAGTAAATGATTTTATAAAAAGGCACGTTTCTTATTTGGAGGCAAATTGTGAGCACAAAAAATGAGTTACTGATTAGAATTGATGAGAGATATCCGAAGTTCAGCAAAGGACAGAAGCGGCTTGCGGATTACATCAAAGAAAATTATGATAAAGCAGCCTTCCTGACGGCTGCAAAGATGGGAGAGGCAGTCGGTGTCAGCGAATCAACGGTTGTCCGTTTCGCAACACAGCTTGGATATAAAGGCTATCCCGAATTCCAGAAAGCACTGGGAGAACTGGTGCGTACCAAGCTGAATTCTATCCAGCGTATGGAAGTGACCTACGGACGGATCGACCGGAGCGAGATCCTGGCGACGGTTCTGCAGTCTGATATCGAGAAGATCAAGCAGACATTGAAATCCGTAGACAATCATGCATTTGAGCTGGCGGTGGATACGATCCTTGCGGCAAAAAAGGTTTATGTGATCGGAATCCGAAGCTGTGCACCGCTGGCAAAATTCCTGACTTTCTATCTGAATCTGATCTGTGAGGATGTGGTAGAGGTCGATACCAACAGTTCCAGCGAGATTTTTGAGCAGCTGATCCGGATCGGGGAAGAAGATGTGATCATCGGGATCAGTTTTCCGCGATATTCCATGCGTACTTTAAAAGCACTGGAATTTGCCAGCAACCGGAAAGCAAAGGTAATAACCTTGACCGACAGTGTGAATTCACCGATGAATCTCTATTCCTCCTGCAATCTGATCGCCAAGAGTGATATGGCATCTATCGTAGATTCCCTGGTTGCACCGCTCAGTGTGATCAATGCACTGGTGGTTGCGCTCTGCATGAAGAAGCAGGATGATGTCATCGAGACGCTGGAGACACTGGAGGACATCTGGGACGAATATCAGGTTTATTCCAGAGATGAGCTGGAGCCTGTAGAAGATGAGGTAAGGATCAAATGAGTAAAGTACTGATCGTAGGGGGCGGAGCTGCCGGTATGTTCGCATCGATCTTTGCGGCGAAAAATGGCAATGAAGTCCACGTATTTGAGAAAAATGAAAAACTTGGAAAGAAGCTTTTTATCACGGGAAAAGGCAGATGCAACGTCACCAATGCCTGTGACGTGGATGAACTTTTCCAGAATATGGTATCCAATGAGAAATTCATGTACAGCAGTTTTTACGGATTTACCAACCAGGATGTGATGGATTTCTTTGAAAATGCAGGATTGCGTCTGAAGACAGAGCGTGGCAACCGTGTATTTCCGCAGTCGGATCATTCTTCGGATGTTATCCGCACACTGGAGCTGGAAATGAAGCGAAATAGAGTACACATCCATCTTTATTCCAATGTAGAAAAAGTTGTGGCAGAGGATGGAAGATTTTCCTATCTTGTCATGGCAGATGGAAGCAAAGAAGAAGGGGATGCCTGCATTATCGCAACCGGTGGTGTCAGCTATCAGACAACAGGTTCCACCGGAGATGGCTATCGCTTTGCAGAAGCGATGGGACACAAGATCACCGAACCTGCACCTTCCCTGGTTCCGATGAATGTCAGAGAAGAGTACATTCCGGCACTGATGGGGCTTTCCCTCCGGAATGTCCAGGCAACGGTCTATGACGGAAAGAAAGAGCTGTACAGTGATTTCGGAGAAATGTTATTCACCCACTTTGGAGTAAGTGGACCACTGATCATCAGTGCGAGTGCCTATGTAGGTAAAATCCTGCAGAAAAAGCATGAGTTAAAGCTGGTCATCGACCTGAAGCCGGCACTTTCCGAAGAGCAGCTGGATGCGAGAGTGCTGCGCGAATTTGATGCAAACCATAATAAACAGTTTAAAAATGCAGTTACCGGACTGTTTCCGGCAAAATTACTTCCGGTCATGATCCACTTAAGCGGCATTGATCCGGAGAAGAAGGTCAATGTGATCACAAAAGAAGAGCGGATGAATTTCGTCCATCTGATCAAGCATTTTACTGTGACATTGACCGGGCTTCGGGATTTCAAAGAGGCAATTATTACACGGGGCGGCGTAAAAGTCAAAGAAGTCAATCCGTCTACGATGGAGTCAAAGCTGGTACAGGGACTGTATTTCGCAGGGGAAGTGCTGGATCTGGATGCACTGACCGGTGGATTCAATCTGCAGATCGCATGGTCGACTGCATATGCGGCAGGAAGTAATATCTGGTAGTTTTTGGATTATAGAATTGCACAGCAATCCAGAGATGGCGTAAACAGGAAAATGTGAGTGAAACAGGGAGGATATAAAATGGGATATAATATCGCAATTGACGGACCGGCAGGTGCCGGAAAGAGCACGATCGCAAAACTGGTTGCAAAGGAACTGGGATTCATCTATGTAGATACCGGGGCAATGTACCGCGGACTTGCCGTACATTTTCTGAAAAAAGGGATCGTACCGGGAGAAGTAGAGAAGATCGAGGCAGCATGCGAGGATGCAAAGGTAGAGCTTGGTTATGAAAATGGTGTGCAGCAGGTCTATTTGAATGGAGAAAACATCACTTCACAGCTTCGTGAGGAAGCGGTTGGAAATATGGCATCCGTAAGTTCTGCAGTACCGGCAGTCCGTGCAAAGCTTCTGGATCTGCAGAGGAATCTTGCAAAAGAAAAAGATGTCGTTATGGACGGAAGAGATATCGGAACCAATGTACTTCCGAATGCGGACGTTAAAGTGTATCTGACTGCAAGTGTAGAATGCCGCGCAATGCGCCGGTTCAAAGAACTGGAAGGAAAAGGAGAAGTCTGTGATTTTGAACAGATCAGGCAGGATATCCAGGAAAGAGACGAGCGCGATATGACAAGAAAGATCGCACCGCTTAAGCAGGCTGAAGATGCAACGCTGATCGACAGCTCTGAGATGGGAATTGACGATGTGGTGAAGGCAATTATTGCACTGACAAAGTAGAAAATCTGTCAGAAATCAGATTGCAGCAGCAAAAAAAGGTGATTATTGTATGGAAAGGGTAAAAATCTATAATTGAAAATACAATAATCGATAAATAATTAAAAAGTCATTAGTTTTCAGGAAAAAGTAGATAAAACTAATGGCTTTTTTGTGCGGAAAGTCGATAAAATGTCGAAAAAGAGAATTGTACATGGAGATTGCTTTACCTTTTATACGAATTATGTTATAAATGTTAGAAAAGAAAAATTACGAAAGTAATGTTTAAGAGGGTTGGGTTCACTTATGTACAGAAAGAAAACTTCCAGTTGGCTAAAACACTGGGATTTTATTTTGTTAGATTTAATATTGTTGGAATTATCTTATTTACTTGCTCACTGGTTATATCATGGGACTGGATATTACAGAGAAGCACCGCTTTACCGGAATGTGTTTTTTGCGATAGCGGCGATCGATCTGGTTGTGGGACTGATGATGGGAAGTTACAAGGGCATCTTAAGAAGAGGGTACTGGTTGGAGACTAAGGCAGTCGCAAAGCACGCAATCATCGTGACCGTGTGTATGATTGCTTATTTGTTTGCAATGAAAGAGTCGAGCAATTACTCACGAGTTGTTATATTTGCATTCCCAATCATATCGATCTGCGTATTATATATAGGAAGGATTTTGTTGAAAAAATGGCTTTCCAAGCACAGAGGCCCTACATCAGGGAAAAGAGCGATCCTTCTGATCGGTGGGAAAAAGAATTATAGAGAAATTGTGGAGGCATTTACCAGCAATCCCTACAGTGAGTTTCATGTAATGGGAATTGGAATTATTGATGCAAAAGAAAATGAAATTCCAAATTATCATGGATTCCCGGTATTTTGTGGAGAGAGTGCGATTGAAGATTTTGCACAGTTGAACTGGGTGGATGAAGCACTTTTCAGCATTCCGACAGAGCTTGCGCTTCCGGATAAAATGATCAAAAATTTCGGTATCATGGGAATTACCATACATATCAAGCTGGCAAGAGTTGCGGATGATTCTTCCAATCAGATTGTGGAAAAGCTGGAAGGATATACAGTGCTTTCGACCAGCATCAATATGGTAAGCGCCGGTCAGCTGATCTTCAAAAGGACGATGGATATCTGCGGAGGACTGGTTGGAATGCTACTGACAGGTATCATTTTTATCTTTGTAGCACCAATCATTTATATTAAGTCACCGGGACCGATTTTCTTCAAACAGGTGCGAATCGGAAAAAATGGCAAAAAATTCAACATTTACAAATTCCGAAGCATGTATATGGATGCAGAAGAGCGGAAGAAAGAGCTGATGGCGCAGAACGATATCAAAGATGGTATGATGTTCAAGATGGATAATGATCCACGTATCATCAAGGGAATCGGAAATTTTATCCGTGATTACTCTCTGGATGAATTTCCACAGTTCTGGAATGTACTCATAGGTGACATGAGCCTTGTGGGAACCAGACCGCCAACAGTGGACGAGTGGGAGAAATACGAGATGCATCACCGCTCCAGACTGGCATTCAAGCCGGGACTTACCGGTATGTGGCAAGTCAGCGGAAGAAGTAATATCACAGACTTTGAAGAAGTTGTAAGACTGGATACCGAGTATATTAAAAAGTGGAGTCCGGGGTTGGATATTATGATTCTGTTTAAGACCGTGGCTGTTGTGCTGGGGAAGGTTGGATCGAAGTAGAATTGTTGTAAAAGGTCAATAAAAAGCATACGAAATGCTGAAAAGGCTACTTCTTT
>OLQT01001890.1_pt1 | contig 12128 bp, 9 predicted proteins | sample 1672651 | NCBI WGS metagenome assembly OLQT01 (sample SAMEA3136709, study PRJEB25190) | human gut metagenome | biome: human gut; feature: human-associated habitat; material: faeces | place: Austria | collected 2013 | reverse complement strand
ACCCTTGTGCCGCAGCACTTTCCCCGCAAACCAGCGTAGCGCTGTTTGCGGGCGCGGGCCTGAAAAGGCAATCATTCGTACAGATGGTATTTTTCCTTGCGCCGCGTATAGCGGGCGCGGGCCTCGGCGTAGCGGTCGATGAGCTGCTCGCCGTTGACGTTTCCGGCGGTATAGTCGGGGTCGGCCAGCAGCTTATCCAGATAACGGGTAAACTCCGGCGCGGAAGGCAGTTCCTTCACGTCATGACCGGCAGAGCAGCCGGCCCACTGAATCTCCTCGGGCCACAGCTCCCGGAAGGTATCCAGCAGGGTCATGGCCGTGCGGAAGGATTCGAAATGGGTGCGGTCCCGGACGATGACCTGCACGCCCTTGCACACCTGCCCCTGATAATCGGAATGGCCGGGCTTGAAGAACACGGGCGCAAAGCTCACGCCTTCCAGCCCCTTGCGGTTCATCCGGGCGGCCAGCTCGTAGCCGTCGGCCCAGGGCGCGCCGATCAGTTCGAAGGGCTTGCTGGTGCCCCGGCCCTCGCTGATGGTACTCACGCCCTCAAACACGCACATGCCCGCATACAGCAGGTTGGCGGCGCAGCTGTTCAGGCTGGGCGAGAGCAGCAGCCAGGGCAGATCGGTCTCATCCGCATACCAGCTTCGTTTCCAGCCCTCCGCCGGAATCACATGCAGGTCGCAGCCAATGCCGAATTCGCCGTTCACGTATTGCGCAAATTCGCCCATGGTCAGAGCCGTGCGGGAGGGCAGTTCATAATCTCCCACGATCAGGTGCATGGTAGACGGGCAGACGGTGCCCTCCACCGTCATCCCGTTGATAGGCGCGATGCGGTCCGGGATAACCAGCTTTTTGCCCGCCTTGGCGCAGGCCTTCATCAGCGCGGCGCAGCAGTGCAGATATTCAAAGAAGCGGGTTCCCGCTTCCCGGATATCGAAGACCACCGCGTCCACCTGCGCAAGCATTTCCTCGGACGGGGCGATGCGCTCCCGGTTGAAAATGCTGACGACCTGCCGTCCGGTGACGGGATCCGTGTACTCCGGCACCCGTTCGCCGTATTGAAACTCGCCGCGAATGCCGTAGATGGTGTTCCACAGCGCCACGACGTTATAGCGGCTGCAAAGCAGATCCACCACGGGAACCAGCTCCCGATCGACGGCCCCGCCGCCTGTGACTACGCCCAGCCGAAGCCCCTTCAGTTCCCTGTCCAGCGCTTCCGGCCGGTCGATTCCGTTGAAAACCGTATGCATGGGTGTTCCTCCTGTCTGTCTATCCTTTCACCGTCTCTCCTCGAAACGTATGCATCCTCAAAGCCGCCTCCCGGGTCTTTTCCAGATGGGGCCGGATTTCCTTATAGGTGCGGCTGCACACGGAGGTGTACAGCACGTCGATCATGAACATCTGGCAGATGCGGGAGCTCATGGCGCCGCTGCGCATGAAGGTCTCCGTGCTGCCGGTGAACAGCCGGATGGAGGCCAGCTCGCTGATGGACGAAGAGCCGAATTTGGTCAGGGAGATGATGTCCACGCCTGCCGAGGCGATCTCCCGGGCCACGTTGACCGTGTCGGTGGTCTCGCCGGAATAGGAGATGATCACCGCCGCGTCCCCCTTGCGCAGGGAAAGGGCGGTAATGTACTGATTATGAGGATCCGCATTGGCCACGGTCGTTTTGCCGATACGGCCGAACTTGTTGCTGGCGTCCAGCGCCACCAGACCGGAAGAGCCTACGCCGTAAAAATCAATGCGCCGGGCCCGGCAAAGCAGGCTGACCGCCCGTTCCAGCTCGGCGGCGGTGTTCATCTCCATCGTCGTGCGAAGCGCGCCGAAATCGCTGGTCAGCAGGTGGTTCATCACTGCCTCCGGGCTGTCGCCGGGATGAATATCCTCAAATTCGCGGCTTTCTTCCAGCACGGACAGCTCGCCGCACAGGCTTTTCATCAGTTCCTTGTAGCCGGACAGCTTCAGCGCCTTGCACAGGCGCATCACGGAGGAAACGCTGCTGCCGCAGGCCTGCGCCAGCTCCTCCAGCGACATGCCGGAAGCCTGACGGGGATGCTGCGTCAGGTAATCGGCGATCTGCTGTTCCTTGGGGCTTAACGATTCGTATGATTCTTTGATCCTGAAAAAGCATCCTCCGGCTGCGGCCATGTTTTTCCTCTCCCTTGAGCCGGGCCAAACCGTCCGGCTTCGTTTCACTTTCTTCTGGTTATTCTGTGGTGATGGATGGTTTACTCCTGTTTTCAGTATAGCGGAAGCATTCCGTTCTGTCAAACCAAAAAGAAAAGTTTTATGCAAAAAATCAAAATCAGTATTGACAAATACTTGTCACATCCCTATAATGAAGCTGGCTCTAACTGAGATATTTCCCTTTTGACGAAAAAAACAGGTTTCTAAAGGAGGATTCTTGTTATGATCGATCTGAACCGCCGTCCCCGGATGGGACTGCTGCTGATTTCTCCGGAGCGCTTCCAGACCATCGGCGAGGGCACGGCCCGGGGCAGCTATCTGGAGCGCAAGCAGAAGGAAGCCGAATGGATGGCCAAGGAAGCCTCCGCCATCGCGGAAGTGACCTTCCCCGGCGTCATCTACACCGCCGAGGATGTAAAGCGCGCCATCGACGCTTTCGTGACCGCCAAGGTGGATTATGTGCTGGCGATCTACCTCAGCTGGGCGGAGGATTTCGCCTGGATCCGCTTCCTGCGGGATATGCCCGCCTGCCCGGTGCTGTTCTGCCATCGGATGCGCGACAAGATCGAGCTGAAGGACACCCATGACGACGACGAGTTCGCCGAATATCTCTGCTGCGGCGGTCTGGTGGGCTCGCTGGAAGCCAGCGGCTCCGTCAAGCGCTTCAACCGCCCCATGCTGGAGGTCTACGCCGGTACCTGGACGGAAGTTCTGGCCCGCGCCAAGACCTTCGGCTGCGCCGCCCGCGCCCGCTCTCTCTTCCGGGAAAGCACCATGGGCCTGCTGGCCTGCATGAACGAGGTCATGTGGAGCACCTATGTGGATCCCTACGCCATCTTCCGGGATGTGGGGCCGGAGCTGCGCTTCCTGTCCGTGGCGGAGCTGGAAGATACCGTCAACACCGTCACCGAAGCCGACGCCGCTGCGGTGATGAAGCGCATCGCCTCCCAGTATGAAGTGCTGCCCAATGTGGACGAGGGCAAGTTCCTGGCCTCTGTCCGCGCCTCCATGGGCATGGAGCGTCTGGCGGAAAAGAAGGATCTGGATCTGCTGGTGCTCAACGATATCGACACCGTGCTGTTCCAGCACATCGGCCTGCGGCCCGGCTTCTGGCCCACCTCTCCCGAGGTGAAGACCCTCATCGTGCCCGAAGGCGACATCGGCGGCGGCATCGCCTGCTTCGCCCTGAAGCTGCTGACCGGCGGCCACGTGAACTACATCGAGCCCTTCCATATCGACCTGCCCAACCACGGCTTTGACGGCGGCCACGCAGGCCCCAACGATTACACCGATCCCCGGGGCAAGTGCAAGATCTCGTCCGACGTGCGCTTTGCCAAAACCAAGTGGAAATACGCCGGCGCGCCCTTTGCGTGGTACGTGTTCCCGGAAGGCGAGAAGACCATGCTGCACTGCTCTCAGCAGACGGGCAAGTTCCAGTTTGTGGCCGCCCAGATCGAGGCCGTGCATACCGATCATTTCCTGGCCACCTATTCCCACAGCCACTTCCGTCCCGTGGGCGAAAGCTGCACCGAGCTGTTCACCAAGCTGCTGCGGCAGGGCGTGACCCAGCACTACGGCATCGTGGACGGCAACGTGCAGGCGGAGCTGCAGGACCTGGCCATGATGATGAACTTCGAATTCGAGCGCGTGTAAGGCGCTGAAAAACAAACCAGAGTCCAAAGGAGAGACAACCATGGAACGGATGAAGAAAATCGGAACCCTGCCGCTTCGGAACGCTGCTCAGGTAGGCCCCTCCCGCATCGGCATCGGCTTTGAAAAGCTGGACCGGAAGGTATTCGAGCCGGAAAAGGCCTATGATCTGGTTGCCGCCAGCGGCGTACACTACGTCCGGCTTCAGTCCGGCTGGCAGCGCACGGAAACCGAAAAGGGAAAGTACGACTTCGCATGGCTGGACGACATCGTGGATCAGCTCATCGCCCGGGGCATGGAGCCCTGGATCGACCTGTGCTACGGCAACGAGCTGTACACCCCCATGGCGAAGGAATACTTCGGCGCGGTGGGCTGCGCGCCCATCTACACCGAGGAAGAGCGGGAGGGCTGGCTTCGCTATGTGAAGGCCGTCGTGACCCGCTACCGCGGCAAGGTGAAGTGGTACGAGATCTGGAACGAGCCGGACGGCCAGTGGTGCTGGAAAACCGGCGTAAGCCCCGAGGAATACGGCGATTTCGCGCTGGCTACGGCCCGGGCCATCCACGAGGCCGACCCGGAAGCCAAGGCCGTCGCGGGCGTGCTGTGCTATGTGAATCTGCCCTATTTCAAGCGGATGCTGGACCGGGGTGTGGCGGCGGAGGCCGACGCGGTCTCCTTCCACCGCTATAACGCCAACGAGCTGGACGCACTGAACGAAATGCAGGCCCTGCGGGCGCTGATCGACCGCTACAACCCCAAGGTGCAGATTATTCAGGGCGAAAGCGGCACCCAGTCCGACTCCCGGGGCGCGGGGGCGCTGCGGGGTGGCGCGTGGACGCCCCTCAAGCAGGCCAAGTACCTGCTGCGGCACCGGCTGATCGACCTTTCCACCGATATGGTGTTCACCTCTCATTTCTCCGCCATGGATATGATCGAAGCCCTGAACGGCAAGGTCGGGGACAAGGCCTCCTATCTGGACTTCGGCTATTTCGGCGTCATTCAGGCCGATTTCAACGAAGAGGGGCTGGCTACCGGCGAATACACGCCCAAGCTGTCCTACCGGGCGCTGCAGCATCTCTGCACTCTGTTTGACGGAAAATCCAAGCCGGAACAGCTGCCCATCCGCCGGGTGGTGAATCCCTCCGCCCGGGTGTTTGATAAGGATGCTTCCGACAGCCGTCTGGTCATGCTGGGCTTCCGCCGGGGAAACGGCACGGCGCTGGCCTATTGGGAAGCCGCCGACCTGATGCGGGAGACCTACGACGGCACCGTCAGCTTCCAGCTGGCCGGTGAAAAGGACGCGCCCCGGCTGGTCGACCTGATGACCGGCGACGTTTATCAGGTGCCGGAGACGCTGGTGAAGCGCGACGATCTGGGCGAGATCGTGGAGCTGGTGAACCTGCCCCTGACCGACAGCCCCCTGCTTCTGATGTTCGGCGATTTTGACGACTGAGGTTGATATTTGCATGACGACTGGCAATATTCTGGTGCTGGATGTAGGCGGCAGCTTTCTGAAATACGGCGTTGCCGACGAAAAGGGCGCGCTGCTTCCCGGCAGCGTGGGCGAAGTGCCCGCCCGGGCGGACGAATCGCCGGAGAAAGTCTACGAGGCTTTTGAGGAAGTCATCCGCCGGGCGCGGGAGACTGCGCCGCTGGCCGGAGCCTGCGCCTGTTTCCCCGGCCCCTTTGACTACACCCACGGCGTTTTCCGGATGAAGCACAAGTTTCAGGCCCTCTTCGGCTGCTCCATCCTGCCGCCCTTTGAGCGGGCCGGGCTGCCCGTGCGCTTCCTGCACGATTCCACCGCCTATATTCTGGGCGAAGTCTCCGACGGAACGCTGCGGGACGCGAAGGATCCCTGCTGCGTGATGCTGGGCACCGGCCTTGGCTACACCATGATGAAGGACGGCAAGGTTCTGATCGATGAAAGCCAGACCCCGGCCCTTTCCCTGTGGTGCGCGCCCTTCCGGGACGGGATCGCCGAGGATTACGTATCCACCCGGGCCATTCAGGCCGCCTACGGCCAGCCCCTGTCCGTCAAGGACATTGCGGGGCTGGCCCGTCAGGGCGACGAAAAAGCCCTTCAGTCCTTCCGGAAAACCGGCGAAGCCCTGTCCGAACTGATGGGGATCATCGACCGGCGCTTCCATCCAGACAAGCTGGCGCTGGGCGGACAGATCGCCCGCTCCGCCGACCTGCTCCATCTGAACCTTCCCTTCCCGTGGGAGGTTTCTCATCACCTGGACGACGCCGCTCTGCGGGGCGCGGCCTACTACGCCCTGCATTCCCGGGAGGAATGCACCGCCGTGCTGCCCAAAATCCATCTCTGACCATCCCGCTCTTTTCCCATAACAGCACATCATTAGGAGGAAAATCCCATGAGTTTCATGTTTCATCCCTATCCCTATGTGGATCCCAATGCGGTGAACCCCATCAACGCCCCGGAATCGGTCAAAAAGGGTCTGGTGAAAGGCCCGCAGGCCGTGGCCAAGGAAATCGCCCGGCAGATCAAGGCCGGCAAGACCCGCGTGGGCATCGACTGCTATGCCGGCGCTGAAATCGGCGCTCTGGCCCGTCAGCTGGAAGAATTTGTGGAAAATGCCGAGCTGATCGACGCTGCCGCGCTGGCCATGGACGAAAAGGAACTGGACGAGAAGCTGGCTCCCTACCTGCCCACCGACCGGGACCGCGACCCTGTGCTGCTCTACGGCCGCCGTTTCATGGAGGGCTACGAGGGCCTGCAGAACGCCGCCAAGGTGCAGGCGCTCAAAGAAAAGCTGGAAAAGGCCGAGGACCCCGTGGTGGTGTACGGCATGGGCGCGCTGTGCAAGGCGCTGCGCGGCTGCTACGATCTGAAAATCTGGATGGATCTGTCCCCCCGGCAGACGGCCATCAACTACAAGACCGGTCTGGCCATCAACTACGGCTCCACCCATTCCCGGCCCTTCAGCCAGCTGATGCGCCGCAACTACTATGTGGACTTTGAGACCGCGCTGGATCTGCGCTGGGAGCTGATCCGGGAAAAGGCGCTGGACGGCTATATTTTCGCCGACGATCCCCAGAAGATGCAGTGGCTTCCCTACGGCGCGCTGCTGGATCTGTTCGACGAGCTGAACCGTTCCCCCATGCGGTGCCGTCCGGTCTATCTGGAAGGCGTATGGGGCGGCTTCTACGTCCACAAGCTGCGCAAGCTGCCCAAGGAAATGAAGAACTGCGCCTGGGTATTCGACATGATCCCCATGGAGGTTTCTCTGGCGGCCACCTTCGACGGCAGCGAATTTGAAGTGCCCTTCTACACCTTCGTGCAGGCCATGGGCGAAAAGCTGCTGGGCAAGCGGGCCTACGACGCCTTCGGCGGCTACTTCCCCATCCGCTTCAACTACGACGATACCTATCACGCCAACGGCAACATGTCCATCCAGTGCCACCCAGACGCGGAATATGTGATGAAGAATCACTCCGAGCTGGGCCGTCAGGACGAAAGCTACTACGTCTGCGTCACCGCGCAGGACGCCAAGACCTATCTGGGCTTCAAGCACGAGGACTCCTGTGAAAAGTTCTTCGCCGCCGCCGAAAAGGCGCAGGAGACCCACGAGCTGATCGACTATACCCAGTACATCAACGCCGTTCCCTCCGTGCCCGGCACGCAGGTGATGATTCCCGCCGGTACGGTGCATGCCTCCGGTCGTAATCAGGTCATTCTGGAGATTGGCAGCCTGACCGTGGGTTCCTACACCTACAAGCTGTACGACTATCAGCGCATCGATCCCCAGACCGGCCTGCCCCGCCCCATCCACCTGAAGATGGGCCGCGACGTCATCCACCCCGAGCGCACCGCCGAATTCGTGCGGGACAATCTGGTCAACCACGGCGGCATCGTCCGTCAGGGCGAAGACTGGTGCGAGAAGGTAGTCGGCGAGCACGACCTTCTGTATTTCTCCCTGCGCAATCTGGTGTTCACCACCTCCATGGAGGATGACACCAAAGACGATTTCCACGTGCTGGCGCTGGTGGACGGCGAAAAGGTGCGTGTGGAATCCGTGGAGGATCCCAGCCGTTACTTTGACCTGAACATGCTGGACATCGTTGTGGTGCCCGCCACCTTCGGCAAGTACCGCGTGGTGAACAAGGGCATCGGCGTGGCGGTGGTTCACAAGACCATGCTCAAGCCGTAAGACGGAGGAAATCATCCATGTACGAGCTTCAGGGAAAAACCATGATCTACCGGCTGGACAGCCGGGGCCGCTCCGTCAGCTGCTATCACCGCCAGACCGGGCATGAGTATATCCACACCCCCGGCGCGGTGTGGAAGCTGATCTACGCTGTGAAGAACACGGAACGGGTAGAGGTTCCCGTCTGGGCGGAGGAGCAGCGCTTCTCCGTCCAGGCCGGGGAAAACAGCCTGACCCTTTGCTATGACGGGCTTACCGGCGATGAGGGCCGGAAAATCAACGCATCTCTGAACCTTCATTTTCAGATGAACAATCTGGGCCTGCAGGTCTGGGCCGATCTGGAAAACCGGGATCCGGAAGTAACGCTGATGGAGCTGCAGCTGACCCCGGTTTCCGGGGCGCGGACGCTGGCCGGAGAGCCGGACAATGATTTCATCGCGTGGCCCAACGGACTGGGCCGCCGGGTGCGCCGTCCCGCCTACGCCGACCTGAGCACTTTCGCCGGTTTCCGCAAATATGAGCGCCACGACCAGTATCACACCGACATGGACGCGCTGTATCCTTCGGATGTGGCTTCCATGCAGTGGTACGACTGGTATACCGACGGCGAAGGCCTGTACTGTTCCAGCGAGGACACCACCCATCAGACCGTGGGCCTGCACATTGAGCGGGACGCGAAGCTGAACGTGCTTCGTTTCGGCTTCATCCGCTACCCCATGATCGACGCGAGCGAGCGCTTCACCATGGCTCCTATCGACTGCTATCCCCATCTGGGCGACTGGCACGCGGGCGCGAAGCTGTACCGGGCCTTCATGGAGGAAAAAGGCGGCTTTGTGCCGCCCGTCAATCCCGAGTGGAGCCGGGACATGACCGGCTGGCTGCGGCTGATCTTCAAGCAGCACCACTGCGAGCTGAACTGGAGCTACGCCGACATTCCCACCATGTATGACGAGCTGGAAGCCTGCGGGCTCAAGACCCTGTATCTGCTGGGCTGGGAAGCGGGCGGCTTTGCCCGGCTCTGGCCCGACTTCCGGGTAGACGAGCGCATGGGCGGTGAAAAACTGCTGCGGGAAGGCATCGAATACGTTCACCAAAAGGGCGGCAAGGTGCTGATGTTCCTCAGCTATGCCCTAATCGACCATCACAGCGACTTCTATCAGAAGGAAGGCGGCGACAAGGCCACCATCCGCTCTATCTGGGGCGAGGATATTCCCTTTGCCGAAACCTACTGCGGCGAGGGCACCTATCGGAAGATCGGCAATCCGGCCATGCCCATGTATCTGGCCTGCCCCGGCGCGCCGATCTGGCAGGAAAAGATGAAGGAATCCGCCAAAACCTGTCTGGAGCTGGGGGCGGACGGCGTGCTGTACGACATCGGCTCCTGGTACCCCTACTTCTGCTACGCCGAGGGCCACACCCACGCCAAGCCCAGCCATTCCCATGAAAGCAAGGCCGCCAATTATGCCGGCCTGCGGGAATACATCAAAACCTTCGGACAGGACAAGATCATCCTGATGGAGCACAATACCGATATTTTCGGTCAATCCATGGATATTTCCCACAGCGCCAACACCCAGCCCCCGGTGCGCCTGCGTTCCCCGGAGACGGCCCGGCACGCCACCGATGTGCGCAACGATCTGTTCATGCCGGAAATGTACCGCTACACCTTCCCCGAGCTGGTGGCCACCAACCGGGAATGCGGCGAGGACGAGGAAAGCTACAAGGCCATGGCCGGGTTCAGCTTCCTGTATGGTCTGCGCTTTGACATGACCATCTACCGCTGCTGCGGCTCTCTGCGGGATATTCCCCGGTACGCCGCCTATCTGAAGGAGCTGTCCGCTCTATACGAGCAGTACGGCGACTATCTGCTTCGGGGCCGCTTTGTGGACAGCGACGGCTTTATTTCGGACAGCGAAAACGTACTGGTCAAGGGTTGGGAAGGCTGCCGCGGCGGTCTGGCCGTCAGCCTGTGGAATCCCACCGGCGAGGATCAGGCCGTGACCCTCCGCAGCCGCCAGACCGGACGCGCCGTGACCATCGTCGTCCCCGCCGAGCGCGCCGCCGCCGCCGTGATCGACGAAGCGTAAGACGTATAAAGAGACGTTGGGGGCTTCTCGCCCCCAAACTCCTCGTCAGGGCTTTGCCCTGAACCCTTTTTTGACCGCGCAATGCGCGGTCAATGGTGGGATTGTTAAGGGCTTTAGGCCTTAACTGCGGGGGTTGGGGCCGCATAGGCCCCAACGTCTCTTTTTATTCGTCCGTGAGCGGCAGGGTGCGGCAGAAGGCGCGAAAGGCCTGCCATTCCTCCCGGGCGGCGCAGCCTGCCCAGAGCATCAGGTTCTTTTCCCGGTGGCGCAGCGCCGAGGAAGATAAAAATAGCTTCTGCTGAAGCACCTCCGGCTTTTCGCCCTGAAGCAGGCCGAAAAATAGCTGCCGGTCGGTCGGATCGCAGCGATCCAGCAGCGTTTCCAGCGCCATCAGCCGCAGGGTCTCGCTGTCGCCGTAAAAGTCCACCGCTTCCCGAAGCGGCGTGGAAAGCCCTTCCCCCGCATGCCGCAGCGGCCGGTTTTCCGTGGATTCCCGAACCGCTACGCGGCAGTGTACCTGCACTGCCACGCTGGCCGTCGGCTCCTGCCGGGCCAGAAAGGCATACAGACTCACCGCCCGCCGCCCCAGCTCGTCGTGGTTCAGCGACGCGCTGGTAATCGCCGGCTGCACGGCCCGGGCCAGCGAGGAATCGCCATAGCTGAGCAAATATAACTCCTCCGGGACGGCAATGCCGTCCTTTTTCAGCTGTTTCAAAAGCGCCGCCGCCGCAATGTCGTTGGCGCAGATCACGGAATCAAACCGGCGGATATGGGGCGCGAAGTCCGTATAGCACTCCGTAAGGGAACCGCGGTTCCAGAACACGTTCGGCTCCGCCGCCGCAGGAAAGCAGCGGCTCCACGCGGCAAAGGTCTCCTGCTTGGTCAGGTCTGCCGCTGAATTGGGGTTCAGGGCAAAGAAGGCCGTCTTTCCCCTGCCGCAGTCCCGAAGGTATTTCAGCAGCGTCCGGGTCGCTTCCGCGTGGTTCATGGATACCGTGCCCTCTGCCGGAGCCCCCTGCGAGGGATTGACGCTGATGAGCACGCAGGAAATGCCCAGCGCGCCCAGCCGCGCCTGCGCCGCCGGAACCCAGCTCATGGAAGTGCCCATCAGCATCACCAGACGGCGCTCGCGGTCGAAGAGCCCGTCCCAGTCGATCTGCTCCTCCTGCGCCGCGTCCAGCAGCACCAGCTCATATTTCTTTCGGGCAGCTTCCCGGGCGATGCCCTCCAACGTCTGCCGGGCCCAAAGGGAATTCCGGTAGTCCGGCTCCACCAGAACGGGAATGCGCATGACGGCAGCCTCCTTGGACAGTTTTTTCTACCGTTATAATAGCACATTTGGGAAAAGGCGGTCAACAAAGGCATTCAAGACGCTTTGAGAAGGCATGTCGCTTTGCGTTGCTTGCCGCAACGGGCCGTTTTCCGTACAATAAAGAGCGTTTCCGGGAACGAATTTCTTTCCCAAAAACAAAAAGAACGGGAAGGAAAAAGAAAGAAGGAATGCCCAATGCTGAGTGAAAATATCAAAGCCCTTCGAAAAACAAAAGGACTTTCGCAGGAAGAGCTTGCCGCCCGGCTGAACGTAGTGCGGCAGACCATCTCCAAATGGGAGCAGGGGCTGTCGGTTCCGGATGCCGATCTGCTCATTGCCCTGTCGGAGGCGCTGGAAACGCCCGTCAGCACGCTGCTGGGCGAGACCGTCGCCCCGGAAAAGCCGGACGAAATACGGATTCTTGCGGAAAAGCTGGAGGAGCTCAACGGGCAGCTGGCCCGGCGGAAAGCGAGTCGAAGAAAATGCCTCTTCTGGGCGCTGCTGGGTCTGTGTCTGATCGTCGTTGCCCTGCTGGCAGGGCTGTACACCGCGCATAGTCCCTATCTGGGATGGAATGTTCAGGATCCCGAAACCGCCGTGGCTACCGCGTCGCTCCACGGCTTTGAGTGGGTGTTTGTCCGTGCGGCTCCGCTGCTTCTGGCGGGGGCTGTCGCCGGTTTGATCCTGCTTCGGAAGAAAAAATAGAATCCCGAT
>OLQT01001889.1_pt1 | contig 12139 bp, 8 predicted proteins | sample 1672651 | NCBI WGS metagenome assembly OLQT01 (sample SAMEA3136709, study PRJEB25190) | human gut metagenome | biome: human gut; feature: human-associated habitat; material: faeces | place: Austria | collected 2013 | reverse complement strand
CAGAGATTTGAAAAAACAGTATGGCACGGGGGAGACCGCCGTGCACGCGCTGGCGGGGGTAAACCTGTCAGTGGAAAACGGAGAATTTGTCGCGGTGGTAGGAACCTCCGGATCGGGAAAATCGACGCTTTTACATATGCTTGGCGGACTCGACCGGGCAACATCCGGCAAAGTCTATGTGGACGGCAAAGACATCTTTGCATTAAAGGATGAAGAACTGACGATTTTCCGCAGAAGAAAAATCGGATTTGTCTTTCAGTCCTTTAATTTAGTTCCGGTGCTGTCTGTCTATGAAAACATTGTGCTGCCGCTGCAGCTTGACGGAAAAACCGTGGACAATGCATTTATCGGGGAGATTGCAGAGGCACTCGGACTGAAAGAAAAATTAAACGTGCTGCCAAACCAGCTTTCGGGAGGACAGCAGCAGCGCGTGGCGATCGCGCGGGCACTCGCAGCCAAACCGGCGATTTTATTAGCAGATGAACCGACCGGAAATCTCGACAGCCGTACCTCACAGGATGTGATGGGGCTGCTCAAAACAACTAGCACCAAATTTGCGCAGACCATTATGATGATCACACACAACGAGGAGATCGCACAGCTTGCAGACCGGATCATTCGTATCGAGGATGGACGGATTGTGACCGGGAAAGCAGGTGAGGCATTATGATGCAGGTAAAAAACCGTGCCTGTGTGCGTACCGTTGCCGTGCGCAGTCTGCGGGCTTTTAAAATGAGAAACCTGATTGCCGTGATTGCAATTATGCTGACCACGATGCTGTTTACCGCGCTGTTTACGATTGCAATTTCCATCAATGATTCGTTCCAGCAGTCCAACTTTCTTATGGCCGGAGGCGATGCGCACGGGTCTTTTAAGAAACTGACGGAAGAACAGATGGAAACCTTAAAAAAAGATCCGCTCATTCGGGAGACAGGTGCGCGGCTGTTTTTAGGAATGGGAACCGGGGATGCATTTCGCAAGACACAGGTGGAAGTCAGCTATATGGATGCGCATGAAGTAAAACATTATTTTTGCACACCAACGCACGGACACCGTCCCAAAGAGGGAAGCAATGAGGCGATGACAGATACCCGGGTGTTAAAACTGTTAGGAGTACAGCCAAAAATCGGCACCAAATTTACCGTGACGTATCAGATCGGAGGAGGTCAGTCAGAACCGAAAACGGTGACGCAGGAGTTTGTTCTCTCCGGCTGGTGGGATTACAACGGAGTTTCCCAGGCAAGCAATGTGATCGTGCCGGAAAGTTATGTGAAAAAGACATTGCAGCATGTGGATATCGGGGAGGATGAAGAGAGTGGAAAATGGTCACTTGACGTTATGTTTGGGAATGCACTTCATATCGAAAAAGATATGCGGCAGGTGATCAGAGACTGTGGATTTCAGTCAGAAGATGCTTCCAGACCGGGCTATATTGCATTTGGTGTAAACTGGGGATATACCGGTGCGCAGTCGAGCAGCAATCTGAATCTGGAAAGCATTGCAGCCATTGTGGCATTGCTTGTGCTCATTGTATTTACCGGCTATCTGGTCATTTACAATGTGTTTCAGATTTCCGTCACCAACGATATCCGTTTCTACGGACTGTTAAAAACGATCGGCATGACCGGGCGGCAGCTCAAGCGGATCATCCGGCTGCAGGCAGTCCTTTTATCAGGCATTGGAATCCCAGCGGGACTTCTTCTGGGATTTGGAATCGGCGTGGGACTGGCACCGGCTGTCATGGCACAGACGAGTTACACGACAGCGGTTATAAAATTGCATGCGTGGGTATTTGTGGGAGCAGCACTTTTTTCACTGGTCACCGTATTTTTATCCTGCAATAAGCCGGGGCGGATCGCTGCAAAGGTATCCCCGGTCGAAGCGGTGCGCTATACGGAGGCAGACTGTGGCCGAAAAAAAGCAAAAACCGCAAAAAAGCCGGCGTCTTTGGGGCGTATGGCATGGGCAAATGTGGGACGAAACCGGAAGAAAACGGTTCTTGTTGTCATTTCCCTCTCCCTTGCGGTTGTTCTTTTAAATCTGACCGTTATGTTTGTAAACGGATTTGATATGGATCTGTATTTGAAACACTTCTGTGTGAGCGATTTTGTGTTTGCCAATGCGGATTATTTTAACGTGCAGAAACGATTTCGTTTTTCCGATGAAGCGGTGGAAGATTCTGCAATGCAGACCGTGCTCGCGCAAAATGGCATCAAAGAGAGTGGGTGTGTCTACGGGCAGACAACCTGGGTTTTGGAAAAAATAAAGAAAAAAGATATGCTGGCGTATTTTACATCCATGGGACATACCATGACAAAAGAGCAGGAAAAGGGTTATTTCAATTGGAAGGAACAGGCAGATGATGGCAGTTATTATGACGATATTCAGTTGTATGGAATGGATGCATTCCCGCTTCAGAAAGTAAAGGTGCTCAAAGGCGATGTCGCGTCACTGGATCAGGAGAATGCCATTGCGGCAGTCTATATGCAGGATGATTATGACAAAAAAGTTGATCACAGTAACTGGGCCGGGGTGGGCGATCAGGTGACACTCAGGTATGTAAACAGTTGGAAATATTTTAATGCAGAGACTGGAAAAGAGATCCCGGAGGAAGAGATTGACAGCTACGAAGGTGCATGTGACGTGGAAGCAGATGATTATACACAAAAAACCTATACGGTGGTGGCGGAGATTCTGGTGCCTTCCGCGATGAGCTGCCGGTATTATGGATCACCGCAGTTTGTGCTTGGAAGCGATACGTTTATCAAAGATACCGGGACAAAAGATGTCATGCATATGATGTTTGATATGAAAAACAATCAGAGTGCAAGAGCAATGGAAAGTTTTTTGAAAAATTATACGGAACAGGTCGAGCCGCTGTACAGCTATGAATCGAAATTTTCCTACGAAAAAGAGTTTGATTCGTTCCGTGGGATGTTTCTGCTGCTTGGAGGTGTTCTCTCCGGTGTGATTGCCGTGGTCGGAACATTAAATTTCCTGAATGCCATCCTCACGGGGATGATTGCAAGGCGCAGGGAGTTTGCTGTGCTGCAGTCGGTTGGAATGACCAGACACCAGTTGAAGCGGATGCTTGTGTATGAGGGACTGTTGTATACGTTTGCGGCGATTGTCATTTCGCTTATTCTTGTTGTGGCATCTGAGCCGTTTATGGGAAAGATGATTGAAAAAATGTTCTGGTTTTTCCGGTTTCAGTATACCATCGGTCCGGTCGTGCTTGCGGCACTGATCTTTACCGTGATCGGCGCGGGGGTTCCGCTTGTGGTCTATTGTGTGGTTGGAAAGCAGACGATTGTGGAGCGGCTGAGGGAGACGGAGTAAAAAAGAATAACAAAACATTTCCGAATAAAGCCTGAATCCATGTGGCATAAGAAGCAATTCATTCGGTTACTTTGCTTTTCAGGACAGATGTGATATCTGCCGAAAGCGTTGCTGAATGTTCCACAAACAGAGCAATAAAAATAAATATTTCTTTAATTTTGAAACCATACTATTTACATAAATGAAACCGTAAGGTAATCTTAAAAAATATGTAAAATATGCGGATCATAAGAAAGAGGTTTATGGATGAGGAAGAAACGGATCACAGTTATAATTGGCAGGATGTTTTGTGGCGGAGCGTTTAATCTATGGAACAGGCAGAATAAAACCAAAACGGCAATGAAATTATCAGCTGTTGTTATGCTCCTGTGCCTGATGCTGGGGGCATGTGCACAGAAACAGAAGATACCGGCTGCAACTTATATGGGAGGAAACTATACCATTACAGAAATTTGCAAAGAACTGGATACCGCGGGAGCTTCCCATGTAGATACATTCCGGGAATGGGTAACTGATTTTGCGGATTCGGCCGGGAAGAATGCAAAGCTTGAGGATGTCTGGTCTGATCCGGAAAACATGAAAGCAGATATCGGCAAATGTATGGATGGCTGGGAACAGAATCATGATTACTCCGACACGGACTGCAGAATGACAGCCTTTCTCTTACTGGATGGTCTGCTTCACGCAGAATCAACGGAAGACAATTATGAAGGTACTTATCTAATGTTTGATACAGAAGCAATAGATAATGTGGAAAGGTATGAAACCATAAAAGAGAACCGGGATATGTTTACCACACTCTATGGAGAAAAGAGTGTTGCGGATAAAAAACATCCGGAAACAGCATTTTCGGATAGTTGGAAACATTATGGATTTCAAATAGACAGTGACAGGATATCGCTCCTTAGTATCGTGATATATGACCCGTATTCGGATGTTACTTTCGTGGGTCATACAGGTATCCTGATAAAGGACAGGGACGATTACTTATTTGTAGAAAAGATTGCATTTGAACAACCATATCAGGCAACAAAGGTGAAGACGGTGGATGAATTGCTCAATATTCTGTCATTGAGACCGGAATATTTCGGAGAAGAGGGAGAAGCCGGACCGTTTGTTTATAATAATGGGGAATATATTGGAACATTAAAGGCGAAGGCATAGTAGCAAAAAACATTTGACATACCGGAAATATTCCTCTATAATCGTTCTAAAAAGAACGATTAAGGAGGAAGAGAAGATGTACTTCTGGGATAAGCATAAAACAATTACAAGTTATTATGAATTGCTTTCCGGAGAGGTATGTGACCGGTATGGGCTGACACAGATGGAATACGATATACTTATGTTCCTTCATAATAATCCGCATCACAATACCGCAGCAGAAATAGTAAAGGTTAGAAAATCAACGAAATCCCATGTTTCAACTTCGTTGAAAAAATTGGAAAATAAAGGACTGGTTGAAAGAATACAAAGTAAGGATAATAAAAAGCATATAGAGATTATTCTGCTGGATCGGGCGGAACTTATAGTGGCGGCAGGAATTAACGCACAGAAACAGTTTGCAGGAAATGTTTTAAGCGGATTGACAGAAGAAGAAAAGCACATGTGTATCCAGATATTTGACCGGATCTGCAATAATGCGGAAGAACATTTAAGGGAATACAAGGAAAAAACGAATGAAAACGAATCCCTGGATATGAAGAGTACCGGGAATCATTTGTTTTACAGTCAATTGATGGAAAAGGAGCAGGATTAAAAGGATGGAAGAGAACAATTACAAACCACAGATTCCGGATGTGATGGAAGCAATCTTTGATGCTGCGTATCTGATTTTCGATTTAGTTGCCGCAATTTTATTTTTTACATTTTCAAAGGGAAATATCTTATTTGTACTTTATGGAATATTAACATTGACACTTTGCGGAGGGGATGCTTTTCATCTGGTGCCAAGAATTATAAGGGCAGTGCGTGGAAGCGATGAGAAGATAAAGAGGCAGCTGGGAATTGGATTGCAGGTATCGTCTGTTACAATGACGGTGTTTTATATTATTTTAATGTATGTCTGGAAATTTACATTTCCGGAAATGATAATACCGACAATAGTGGAAGCGGTCGTGTGGATATCAGCGGTTGTCAGAATTGTGATATGCATGTTTCCACAGAACAATTGGTGTACAGATGAAGGAAATATGAAATTATCAATTGCCAGAAATGGTGTCTTTGCGGTGACGGGGATCGGAGTGATTATTCTGTATATCATTTCCGGGAATGCAAATGGGTATGGTATGACAAGAATGGTTGCGGCGATCATTCTTTCTTTTGGCTGTTATCTGCCGGTTACTTTATTCAGTAAAACGAAACCAAAGGTGGGATTATTAATGATTCCAAAAACCTGTGCATATATGTGGATGATTGCAATGGGACTACAACTGTTATTTTAAAAACAAAAAAATTATAGAGGCAGGGTATTATAATGAAAATGGAAAAATTTGTAAAGCTTATGACGGGACATTTTGATAACAGAGAACAATTTACAGAAATGAAATCTGCAGGAAAATTATTTCCGTATGCCCGACATGTGAATACAGTCTGTAATGATAAGATAAATAATATTCCGGAAAATTTTACCGGAATATTTATTGTAGAAGAAAGTTATTATGAGACGGATGGAAAATGCCATGCATCACCGCATTTATTTCTTGTTACGGATTGTGACGGTGGAATTATGCTTTCTTCCTACGAAATTCCGGCAGGAGAAGACAAAAATACGTTTTCTTATGCTTCCATGAAGAACGTAGAATATAGTGACCTGAAAAGATCTGAGAAGTTTACCCCGGCATTGTATCAGGAAAAGGATGGTGTCTGGGAAGGGGGAAGTGTGAGTCAGTTTACCCCTGTGATGACATTCCGGTTATGGGAGAGATTCTCGGAGACATGTCTGGAGGTGTCAGAAAGTATGGAAGTGAATGGAAAGAAAACTTTCGGATATGATGTGCCGGTCATTTATAAAAGGGAACGAGGTGCCTGACACCAGTTCCGTGGGAAGCATAGATGCTGAAACGGTAGCGCTTGCACGATCAATTAAATAAGCACTAGATAAAAGGGGCTGTAAAAAAACTCCCCTGACAGAAAAATCGCCCAGACCGTGAGGTCTGAGCGATTTTTTGGTATAATTAATTATGCTACTAAATAACAATACCAATGGTAATTATACTATGCGTCAGCTGAAATTACCATTAGAAATCGAAAAATTGATCGATATTTCCGATCCGGTATACACTTTTTGTGAGGTTATGGATCACATTGACCTATCCAGATATTTTGTAGAGAAAGGCTATAAAACAGGTCGCCCAAGATGTGATGCTCAAAAACTCCTTAAAGTAATACTTTTTGCCTTTATGGAAAATGGCATCTGCTCCTTACGAGAAATAGAAAAGCTCTGCCGTAATGACATTCGTTACATGTATCTTCTTGATGGCATGAAAACGCCTTCTTTTGCTACATTTGGAAACTTAATCCGAAACGAACTAACCGATTCTATCGAGCAGATATTTGAAGACATTAATTCATATATTTTTGCCAAAGATCACGTGGATCTGCAGCATACATACATTGACGGGACAAAAATTGAGGCAAATGCCAATCGATATACCTGGGTATGGAAAAAATCGTGTGTGAAAAACCGGCAGAAAGTCTTTGACAAGATTTCACTCTTGATTGATGCTATGAATCGGGAAGTACTTGGATATCTCGGAATAAAATTTGAAAAGCGTGAAGCGTACGCGGTTGACTATGTCTCTGAATTACTTACGATGTACAAAGAAACAACCGGACTGGATGAAACTTCTTTCGTTTCCGGACGTGGTCATAGAAAAAGCATTCGACAAAAACAATACGAAGAATTGCATGAATATCTGGAACGTTTGAAATCCTATGCATATCATATCGAGACCTGTGGAGAAGAAAGAAACAGTTATTCCAAAACAGATCATGATGCAACTTTCATGCGTTTAAAGCGTGATTACATGGGAAACGATCAGCTACTTCCGGCATACAACCTACAGGCAGCCATCTGTGATGAATACATAGCTGTAATCGACGTAAAACCATATGCATCCGATATGGAATGCTTTGTTCCTTTGATGGAAAAATTCAATCGCACATATGGTCACTATCCGAAATATCCGGTTGCTGATGCCGGATACGGTTCTTACAATAATTATCTTTATTGTGAAGAACACGGCATGGAAAAATACATGAAATTTACCATGTACAAAAAAGAAACGACGGACAAAAAGTATCATGAGAATCCGTATCGTGCTGTAAACTTTGCAAAAGATGCAGATGGAAATCTCTTATGTCCAAACGGTCGAAAATTCCTCTTCAAGAGAACACAGCATGTGAAATATAATAAATATGGAAGAACGGAAGAATTATACGAATGTGAATCTTGTGAAGGGTGTCAGCATAAACAAGAATGTTGTCCGAGAGCACACAAAAACCGAACGATCCGAATGAATCAGGAATTAACTGCTATCCATCAGGAAGTGCTGCAAAATCTTGAATCCATACATGGTGCTCTCTTGAGAATGAACCGAAGTATTCAATCGGAGGGAACTTTTGGTGTATTAAAGTGGGATAAAGCGTATAAAAGATTATTGCGAAGAGGCGAGAAAAATGTAATTCTCGAGCTTACACTGATTTCATGTGGATTCAATCTTTATAAATATCACAACAAAAAGCAACGACAGACGAAAGTTGCATAAAACTTAAGCGGGCGTGATTAGCCGAGCTTTATTAAATGCACCATTTTTTATACCCAAAGATGCAGACTTGCTTAGAAATAGAAAAGTTAATACAAAGAAACGCCAAAACCGACATTTGCCGGAATTGGCGTTTCTTATATTAGGGACTTATTTTACAGCCCCTTTTTTTATCACAGAAATATAGCTCTCCACCCAATTGGCAGAGAGCTATATTTTACTATTTAATATTTCACAGATGTTATAATAACTTAGATCAAATAATTTCTATATTATTTTGCTGTAATAACACCAGGTACAGCAACTTCAACATTCATTGAGATGCCATCTGCTACTGTTACAGTAACTTCCAGTTTAGAAATATTGAAATCATGACCTTTAACCTTGGTATCCTTTGTCTTAAACTCGGTACCATCATTAAGTTTTCCTTCAACCTTAGAAATTACTAATGTTTTAGCATCTTCTGCATTACTATAAACATCATCTCCATAAGTTACAACTAAAGCAGCTTTTAATGCAGCTTCAACAGTATCCTCTGTCGGCTCAACTGAATTATGCTTAACTTCAGCAGATGCCTTAGTCTGAGTATCTGTTACTGTAAAGCTGGAAGTAATAGTTACGTCATTATTCTTTGCATCTTTGCATGTAGCAGTTACAGTATAAGTACCAGCTCCAAGATTCTTTGTAGCTACTCCTTTAGATACATCTACAAGTTTGATATTTAAATTAGAACCTGTAGTTTTATTATCACCATAGTTAGCATCAACTCCGAACGCTGCTCCTGTAACAACCTTTCCATTGTCATTACCAAAAACAACTGTTCCATCAGATTTCTTTACAGTATAAGTTACACTCTGTACTGCGTTCAAATCAACACCGTTTGAACGTCCCATTAACTGAGCAGTAATGATTTTGCTATCTTTATTATCATTATCAACTTTAACATCTACAGAAGATTTGTCAAGATCAAGGCGATATGAATCAACTGCAGAACCAGGTTTCTGAACATTAACAGTAAGAGTCTTAGCTACAATTTCCTTATTATCTTTTGTATAAGCTACCTTGTATACATAAGCTCCTGTTTTAGAAGCATCAAATGCTGAACCTGTAACAACAACTGCTTTCTTGCTTGCATCAAATGCTACAGCGGTCTCATTCTTAACAGGACCACTTAAATAAGATACATGTACATTTGAGTAATTGCTTGCAGCTACCTCATCACCATACTGATCCTTTACCTTAACACTTACTGTCTTAGCAGCTACAGTTTTTGATGTAGAAGCATCTACGCTATACTTATCTAACTCAAGAGTAGCAGCTTCTCTACCAGCAGTAACATCAATTGCTACAGAGTTTACAATTTTACCATCCTTATCTTTAAATAAGATATATGCTGTACCCTGCTTAACAGGAGTAAGACCAACGCTCTTGCTTGAGATAGTATTGCTTGCAAGCATTAAAACTGTCTTGTCTGAAGATTCTACAGTATAATCATACTTAGAAACCTCTGTTCCTGTTGCATCCTTGATCATAAAGTATGCATATTTGCCAGTTTCTCCGGCAGCAATCTTATTAGTATCTTTTGCCTTATCAAACTTCTTGTTTGCGCCATCAATTCTTACTTTGAAATCATTGATAGCTGACTGATCTGCAGCAGTAATTGTCACCTTGTTAGGACCAATATTGCCTTCAGCCTTACCATTCTGGTCATACTTTCCAGTCTTGTACTCGATAGTTGCTTCAGCAGTATCGCCAATCTTGTTTAAGTATAACTTAGAACCAGTTGTATATCCGTTACCTTTTGTATCAATTGTAAAGTTATAACTGTTATCAGTATCACCATATTTAAGTTCTTTTATGATAACACCATTAGCATCTTTGGAAACCAACTTAATTTCTGTCTCAGTAGCATATGGGATTGTAGCTTTATCAAGTGCGATAGAAGCAACCTTTCCATCAGAAGCTACGAATGTCTTTGTGATTCCATCAAGAGTCACATCATATGTAGCTGCATCCTTTAACTCACTGAACAGAGTTAATGTAACCTTAGAAGCGTCCTTAGAATCAACTGTTACCTTAGATACTGGGTAAACAACGTTTGTTGCTTCACTCTTTACTGTGAAATCAGAAGCCTTAAGGTTCTTTGTATCACCAGCGACAGTAGCTGTAAGCTCTGTTAACTTGTTCTGTGCTACTGTAGAAAGAACATAGTTCTTTACTTCTACTTCCTGAGTAGCTGTAGCTGTATCTTTACCAATTGTAAGCTTAGCTGTGATAGTAGCCTTACCAGCCTTAACACCCTTTACAGTTCCGTCTTCAGAAACTGTTGCGATTGTCTCATCACTGGATGTGTAAGTGATCTTAGCTCTTGAAGAAGCCTTCTTAGTTGTTGTTAACTTAGTTGTGCTTCCAACTGCTACTGCTGACTCTCCAGATAAAGCAACGCTTGCCTTAGCAACTTTCATTGTGTAAGTAAGTTTCTTTGTCTTTGCCTTAGCACTCTTCTTTGTAGAAGTCTTGTAAGTTACCTTAACCGGAAATATAGATGGTATTTTCCGTGGAAGGGTTTGAAATACTGGGTTTGTAAATAGCAATTGATGCAAAATTATTGCTACAAGTAACACGTAATCAACATATAAGAGACTGGCAAGTGACAAAAATGAGGAACCACTTATAATGTAGAATATCAAATTTCAACAACAGCGCAAAACGAAATATGTAATACAAAAAGTGCCAGCATTCAGCAATAAATCGAATACTGACACTTTTGAGTGATCGCAAGTAAAGTTTTCCGTTCCTCGGAATATTCTTTTTTAGTTCTTCCGCAAGACCTTCCTTTATATCTCTACCGGGATTTGATATCCGGCTGCAGACATTTCCTTTTCAAATTCTTCTACGGAAAGATTCAGTTTCTGAGCTCCCCGCACAACTCCATAATCACCCTCCTGTACGGACACAAATACCTCTATTTTGCGACCTTTTGCAAGCCCCTTTTCAAGCCCTTTTTCAAGTCCTTCTGCAAGTCCTTTCTCCCGGCCTTCCTCCCGAAGAACATCTTCATATTTCTTTTCATCAAATTCAGTAAGACACATATCACACACCTCCCTGCGATGCTGTTCCAAAAAATCTCTGAGAATATTTTCCTCTATGCATTCCCTGACGGCAAGATCAATGGCTTCTTTTAATTCCATGGAATCCCGGTATCTTTTGATCTTTGCAACAAAGACCGCGTATTCATATAAAACGTGGCAACTGTCCATGATGGACTGATTTTTCCCACTGTTTATGTTGATCATTGTTGCTGTCCATTCATATTCACCAGCTCCGGTATCTGTTTCAAAAGCATCCGACAACCGCAGAGTCCTTCTTTCTTCTTCCATATCTTTTTCGCTTCCGTTGTAAAATACAATGTAATGGGGACGCGGAATTTTCAACAGATGCTTGCTATACAGCCGCTCGGAACGGTGAATCAGTTTCCGGTACAGATCCGCATAATACAAAAATCCACGGAGCGGCATATTCGGGTTATAGGAACTCTGATGTTCGTAAAGACTCAATGTTTTGTCAACCAGAAATGAAACATCATTTTTGTATTTCATGTAAATGACATCTTCCAGAGTTGTGTACTCCAGATCATCCGGATTGGTATATGAGGTATGGTTTACCGCATTATAAAGACTCAGGGCATTTCCTTTGTTTTCGCCAAACAGTTTCCGGAATACGGTGTCCTTATATTTTTTATTTACATGAATGTCATCATTTGTTTTTGTCATTGACCGTCGGGATTTTTTTCGTTAAAATCCTTTGTTTATCTACCTATATTATAGCATATGGCACAAGGATTACAACTGAAACAATTTGTCACTTATCTGTCTCTTATGTGTTAATTGTGTGTTACTTGTAGTGCTAATATTGCATCAAACCTTTTTCACAAATCCAGTATTTCCAACACTTCCGCGGAAAATACCATGCATATTTCCGGTTAAGGTAACTTACAAGACTTCTACAAAGAAGAATGCTAAGGCAAAGACAAA
>OLQT01001885.1_pt1 | contig 12148 bp, 10 predicted proteins | sample 1672651 | NCBI WGS metagenome assembly OLQT01 (sample SAMEA3136709, study PRJEB25190) | human gut metagenome | biome: human gut; feature: human-associated habitat; material: faeces | place: Austria | collected 2013 | reverse complement strand
AATTATTTTATTCACAGGAAAGCGAGGACAAAGGAAAATGGGTACAATTATTGGTGAGGGCATTACATTTGACGATGTGTTATTAGTTCCACAGTATTCAGAAGTAACACCTAATATGATCGAATTAACAACACACCTTACAAAAAAAATCGTTTTAAATATTCCAATGATGAGTGCAGCAATGGATACTGTAACAGAGCACCGCATGGCGATCGCCATGGCTCGACAGGGCGGTATCGGTATCATCCACAAGAACATGTCCATTCAGGCACAGGCAGAGGAAGTTGACAAAGTAAAACGTTCAGAGAATGGTGTTATCACAGATCCATTTTTCCTTTCTCCGGAACACACTTTACAGGATGCTGAAGATCTCATGAGAAAGTTCCGTATCTCCGGCGTTCCGATCTGTGAGGGTGGCAAATTAGTTGGTATTATCACAAACCGTGACTTAAAATTCGAGACAGATTTCACAAAAAAAATCAGTGAGAGCATGACCTCTGAAGGTCTTATCACAGCTCCGGAAGGAATCACTTTAGACGAAGCAAAGAAAATTCTTGCAAAAGCCAGAAAAGAAAAACTTCCGATCGTAGACAAAGACTTCCATTTAAAAGGACTTATCACCATTAAGGATATTGAGAAACAGATCAAATACCCACTCTCAGCCAAAGATGATCTCGGCCGTCTTCTCTGTGGCGCCGGCGTTGGTATCACAGGAAATATGATGGAACGTGTCGATGCTTTGGTAAAAGCCCACGTTGATGTGATCGTGGTTGACTCTGCACATGGTCATTCCCGCAATATCTTAGAGGCAGTCAAGAAAATCAAAGCTGCCTACCCTGACTTACAGGTGATTGCAGGAAACGTTGCCACCGGTGCTGCTACCCGTGACCTGATCAAAGCCGGAGCTGACGCAGTGAAAGTTGGTATCGGACCTGGTTCTATCTGTACCACACGAGTTGTTGCCGGTATTGGTGTTCCTCAGATCACAGCTATCATGGACTGCTACGCTGCTGCAAAAGAGTACGGTATCCCGGTTATCGCCGATGGCGGTATCAAATACTCCGGTGATATGACAAAAGCTCTTGCTGCCGGTGCTAACGTATGTATGATGGGAAGTCTCTTTGCAGGATGTGATGAAGCTCCTGGTACTTTCGAATTATATCAGGGAAGAAAATACAAAGTTTACCGTGGTATGGGCTCTCTCGCCGCTATGGAAAACGGCAGCAAAGACCGTTACTTCCAGGAAGGTGCTAAAAAATTAGTACCAGAAGGTGTCGAAGGACGTGTTGCTTACAAGGGAACACTTGAGGACACTGTTTTCCAGATGATCGGTGGTATCCGTTCCGGTATGGGCTACTGCGGCTGCCCAACGATCGAAGACCTGAAAGAAAAAGGTCAGTTTGTCAAGATCTCTGCTGCAGCATTACGTGAAAGTCATCCACATGACATTCACATTACAAAGGAAGCGCCAAACTACAGTATCGAAGAATAGTTTCCGCTTCTTAATCATAGTTTATTAGATGAGGTGAATATTTTTGGACTCGGGTTCCATATTTCAGATTATTATTTTAATCATTCTGCTTTTACTTTCCGCATTTTTTTCTTCTGCGGAGACTGCACTTACGACCGTAAACCGGATCCGTATGCGCTCTCTCGCAGAAGACGGGAATTCCCGTGCGGCATGCGTACTTAAAGTTACCGATGACTCCGGTAAAATGTTAAGTGCAATCTTAATCGGAAACAATATTGTCAATCTTTCTGCATCTTCCATTGCAACTTCTCTTGCTCTGGATTTGTGGGGAAGTGTTGGTGCCGGAATCGCAACCGGTATTCTGACACTGTTGATTTTGATTTTCGGGGAAATTTCTCCAAAAACAATTGCAGCCATTAATGCAGAAAAAATATCTCTTTCCTATTGCAACATCATTTACTGGCTGATGAAACTTCTCACTCCGGTCATTTTTATTTTAAATAAACTTTCCATTGCATTCTTATTCCTTCTGCGTGTTGATCCGAATGCAAAAGACAAAGCCATGACCGAAGAAGAGCTGCGAACCATTGTTGATGTCGGGAAAGAAACCGGCGTTATTGAGTCCGAAGAACATGAGATGATCAATAACGTATTCGATTTCGGTGATGCCCAGGCAAAAGAGGTCATGGTACCTCGAATTGATATGACATTTGCAAATATCGACTGCACTTACGATGAACTGATTGAAATATTCAAAGAAGACAAATTTACACGTCTTCCGGTTTACAAAGACACTACCGATAATGTCATCGGTATCATCAACATGAAGGATCTGCTGCTTTATAAAGACCGGGAACATTTCTCTATTCAGGACATTATGCGGGAACCATATTTTACATATGAGCATAAAAATACCGCAGAGCTTTTTATGGAAATGCGTAAATCTTCCATTTCCCTTGCCATCGTCCTTGATGAGTACGGTGCTACTGCCGGGCTTATCACTCTCGAAGATCTCTTAGAAGAGATCGTGGGTGAAATCCGTGATGAGTACGATACCGATGAGGAAGATCCGATCGTAAAACTAAGCGACCGGGAATATCTTGTCCTCGGTTCTACAAATCTGGAAGATTTGTGTGAAAAGCTTGATCTTGATTTTGAATCCGACGATTATGACACCATCGGCGGTTACCTGATCGGCTTATTAGATCATCTTCCGGAAAAAAATGAGATCATTATTACAGATGATGATGTACTGCTCCGTGTTGAACAGATGGATAAAAACCGTATTGAAAAAATATACATCAAAAAACCTGAACCAAAGGAAGAGGCTTAGTCCTCTTCCTTTTTTACAAGTTCTGCCCCACTAAGCGCATAACGTATCTCATCGAGATCAAACATTTTCGTCCATGGATACCGCTCGGTATCCGGCATTTCCAGAAAAGTGTAAAATCCATGATTTTTCAGATTCTGTGCCCATTCCTCATGTTCCGCTTCCGGGAACAGCATCAGATATGCCATATCAGTAAGCTTTGACCTTTGATTTGTGATGTTCTCCATCTGCATTTGAATTTTCCTGCTCTCCTCCACGGATAAACTTTTCCCCTTCTCATTTACCAGTTTTCGCAAAAGAACAAGTTCCTTTAAGTTTTCCTTTTCTGTCTCTCCTGTCAGATCCAGCACATAGGCAGTCTGCTCAAAAAATCGGTTCTGTACTTTCTCTTCATCTATTTTCAGGCTGCCATCCCAGTACTCCTCCTGCAGCTGATCAGTCAGCGCATCATCTGCTGCCCGGTCAAAAATCCGGTTGTACTCCTCCATGGTATACTGTGCCTCCATCGTATAGCGGAATCGCAGATCTGTATACAATATCATGCCACAGAAAAGTACCGAAAATAAGATACACCAGTTAGAAATCTTCATACCGTACTGTGCCTCCATATAAAACATTGACCGAAGAATCCCTGTTTCCCACGAAATCCATCCATCCCTTCTTCTTTATGATCGCCACTTTCAGATAATCCCCACGTTCAAATTCATACACACGATTTTTCTCCAGTTCGGCTAACATATCTTTTTCATCAAAGAAAATACTCTCATAGGAATAATCTCCCTGCTCCAGTACAATGTCTTTCTGCTCCCGATACATATGCACCTCATAAATACCTGAAGCGGCAGATATTTCTTTATAAAACTGCTGATACATTTCCATCGTCAAAAAACCGGTATTGCAAATGCTGTCCACAAACTCTGTATTGACCGTCAAAAGATACATCTGTTCTGCTGATTTTGCCTGCTCACTCATGTACAAAAGCGGCATCCCCATAAACACCGCTGCTGCAAATAAAATCGCAGTCACTCTTCCAAATATTTCATCCATCCAAACACATCACTCTCTTTTTCTGAAATTCTCTGTACCGTAATGGTTCTCTGCTCCATCATCCGCTCTTCCACCGTCTGTTCCAACGCTTCACTGCTGTCCACCACCTGCAAGGCTGACTCCATTGCGATCAGAAACATCACAAGCACAGCTCCCATCAACAACCCCTGCAATCCTTCTTCCATTGCTGGCCTCCTATCTTTTTGTACTCTCCGGATACACTGCGTACTATACCTGTGCGAACACGATCCCGATGATCGTGCCATTCACATCCTTTACGATACTGCCCTGAAAGCGTGCAGTCGGATTGATATACTTGTCACTTGCCACATCCTGCGCATTTTTGTAGCTGTTATCTAACGCTTTTCCCAGCTCCCCCTTATCCACGTCAAAATTATAATTGTAGTACGTTTTATTTTTATTCGTCTGTACAAGAATTCCCATTGTCTCATCACTGAATTTCCTGATGACATTCAGCACTTCGCTTCCTGACACTTCCGTGCCGTCATACATTGTTTTGGACGCATCCGTAAACTCCGCCTGCAGCTGATTGATCTGCCCAGTTCCCTCCGAGGCAGTATCTCTCGCCTCTCTTGCAATATAAAATCCGAGACTGATAATAATGCAGGTAATGATAATTCCTGCTGCAAGCATTAATCCTTTTAAACTATTTTCCATGATCGATACCTTCCTTTTTCATTTTAATTTCATTTATTTTCGTATAACACTTTTCCCTAAAAAAATCCCGTCATGCTCTGGCTGTATGCATGAAGTTCGCTTAATCCCTCCGCCACAAACGGCACGACCAGCTTTAATATAATGAGTAAAAACATCGGCAGATACGCTGCCATTTTTGCCAGTGCAATGCATTCTCCCTGATAATTCTTCCGCTCTTCCATATTCTTCTTCAAAAAATATTCGCGCTCGTCTTCAAGGTTTAAAAACGCTTCCTCCACAGGCAGTTCCTCGCAAAACTCCAGTGCATCACAGATTCTCTGTACCGGTTCATCCGGGATCTCCTGTTTTAATTTTTGAAGTGATCTGATCCGGTCATAAGAAAAATGATCCACCGCTTCTGCCATCTGGCTTTGAAATAAAACCGCAAAATTCTCCATCTGGCATAAAATTTCTTCCACCGTTGTCTTCTCATAATGAATGAGTAAAAGTACTACCGTCTGCAGCCTCAGACATTCACTCATCCTTTTTTCCCTAGACTTCCACTGTTCTGCCACCAAAAAAAGTTCCGGAATCTGAAACGCCAGAATTGATACCACAGCGATAAATAAAATGTGATACCAGACAATCCGGATCTCATGATATGCCCGCACCTGTAAAAAAAGTGCCTCCGCAATTTCTTCCGTCCCCTGCGTATTATCTGTTAAAGAAAGTTCCTGTTTTAACTCCTCCCAGACTGCAGACTGTTCCAGATGCTCCTGAAATGCCTCCTGATCCATTTTCAAACCCTCAGTTGCCATTTGTGCTGCCAGCTCCTGATATTGTCTCTTTACCTGCTCCCTGGCTCTCTCCGGCAGCATCATAAGCTGATAAGACGGAATTTTTATCTGTGTCAGGATCTGGGAACGCTCTGCATTCTGATACACCGTGAGAAACAATACGCTTCCAAGCAATGCCGCTGCAAAAAAGCAGACCTTTTTCATCAGAAAAGCCCTGACATTTCCAAATCCCTGCAACTGTTTGATCTGTTCATTTTTCTTCAGACATTTTGTATAATGCCGTTCAATGAAACTGGTGTGCTTCATATGCTCCATTGCCCATAAATCACTGTGAATATTATTGCCTTCTACCTGGTGGGCAGCGGTGGCTGCGCCAATCAAAAAGTTCTCTGGTAATTTCATAAAATTTGTCTCCTTTTTAAAGTAAAGTATTTTTCGGTTTCGGGTGTCAAAAGGTGCTATTTCAATTTTTGATTGTCAAATTGCACAAAGCCGATCTTTCGTTACCTTAATAATAGAATATTTTATGAAATCATACGTTCATAAAATCAGTAAAATGTTAGAAAATTATTACAATGTATTTATATAACGCGAATTTTATTACATTTCCACGAATATGTAAACACATGAAAGCATAGAAACAGATACAATAGGAGCAGATAAAGAAGTTAACAAAAGAAAAAGGGAGGCAGAGGAGATGAAGTATTACTGTAATCCGATTAATGTTCCTTACAGATATCAGTTTAATGCGGACCCGCGGAGCACTGGCATACAGGTAGACAGAGAAGCGGCAGACCCGTCAATGATTTGCTTTAAAGGAAAGTATTATATTTTTGCATCCATGAATTTGAGTGTCTGGGTATCGGAGGATTTGGTAAACTGGGAAAGCCACAGGCTACCGGAAAATCTTCCATTATATGATTACGCACCGGACGCAAGGGTGAACGGGGATTATGTTTATTTTTGTGCATCGAAAAAAGGTGAGGTCTGTGATTATTATCGGACAAAAGATATCATAAACGGACCTTATGAGAAAATCGAAGGAACCTTTGATTTCTGGGACCCGAATTTGTTTTTCGATGAGGATGGAAGAGTTTATTTTTACTGGGGCTGTTCGAATGAAACACCTGTCTGGGGCGTGGAGTTAGACCCTATCACAATGAAGCCGCTTGGAGAGCGGATACCGCTTATTTCCGGTAACCCGTTCGAAAGAGGATATGAACGAATGGGCGTTGACAACAGCATTTTCCCGAATTCCCAAGAAGCTGTGGAACAGCAGTATCAGGGATTTTTGAAAATGCAGCATATGACAGAGGATATGCTGCCAAAAGAAATGATACCGCTTGTGAAAGGAATGTTTACAGAGAAACCTTTTATCGAGGGACCATGGATGGACAAATACAATGGTAAATATTATTTGCAGTATGCGTGTCCGGGAGCAGAATACAATGTCTATGCAGACGGAGTTTATGTTTCCGGGTCACCACTTGGACCATTTACACTGGCAGAGAATAATCCATATTCGTATCATGCGGGTGGATTTATGCCGGGCGCAGGACATGGCTCTACGATGTGGGATTTGAGTGGAAATCTCTGGCATACGTCCACGATGCGGATCAGTGTTAATCATCAGTTTGAGCGCCGCGTCGGTATCTGGCGAGCCGGTTTTGATGCGGACGGAGAACTTTTCTGCAATCAGCGTTACGGGGACTGGCCGGTTGCTGTTTCGGAAAAGAAAACAGATGCCTGGGAAAATCCACAGTGGTATTTGTTAAGCTATAAAAAATCGGTAGAGGCATCTTCTTATGAAAAAGGAAAAGAACCGGCGCTTGCGGTGGACGAAGATGCGACAACCTGGTGGCAGTCAGGGACAAAGGACGGCTGGTTAAAGCTGGATTTACAAAAAGAATACGATGTCCGTGCCATTCAGATTAACTTTGCAGACGATAAAATCGATATTCCGGTGCCGGGAGAAATTAAGGGAACCAAAACCCAGCCGCGTTATATTGAAGAGAGAGATTTGGTGACAAGGTGGAAGTTAGAAGGCTCCGTTGATGGAATAACTTACGAAGTGATTGAGGATAAAAAAGATGCCGTGACCGATTTGCCGCATGATTTGATTGTGAGGGAAGAAGGAATAAAAGTCCGGTACTTAAAGCTTACGGTTTATGAAGTACCATATGGACAGAAGCCATGCATTTCCGGCCTCCGGGTATTTGGAACTGGAGCTGGAGAAAAACCGGGTAAAGCAGAGTTTACGGTAAAACGAAGTAAAGACGGACTGGACATGTTCGTGACTGCAAAAGCAGAAAATGCGATTGGATACAATATTTTATGGGGACATAAAGAGGACAAGCTGTATCACAGCTATCTGGTCTACGGTAATGAAGTAGATGCAAAGAGAATTGGGGCGCTTGTTAAGGATAAAAATTACTATGTACGCGTGGATACATTTAACGAAGGCGGAATTACAGAAGGAGACAGCATAAAAACCATATAAATTCCCGAAAAAAGACCTGTAACGTCAGACAGACGGTGGGTGTCCATAGTATACAGATGTAGGAAAATGAGAAAAACAAACGGAGGAGAAGGAAATGTTTGGAAAGAAAAAAGAACAGAAAATAGAAACAGGCGGTGTAACTTACCGGAGGGCGAAAACATGGCAGATTGCACTCGCGTCTTGCAGTTCCGGGATTGGAATGAGCTTTTATGTACTGCTTGGTCTTGCAAGCTATGTTGCAAATGAAGGATATGGAATTGCAACCGCAGTAGTAGGTTTAATCCTTACAGCAACAAGAATTTTAGACGGTGTCACGGACCCAATCATAGCAATCATCATTGATAAAATGAATACAAAATTCGGAAAAATCAGGATTTTAACAGCACTTGGCTGGGCAATTGAGTCACTGGCAGTTCTTATGATGTACTGCTGGGCAAGTGGAAAAGGACATGGAATTGTATTATTTGTTGTTTTATATTGTGTCTATATTATTGGATACACACTCTGCAACGTAACCGCACAGATTGTTCCTGCAATGCTTACAAATGACCCGAAGCAGAGACCGATGGTAGGTGTCTGGAGCACAGCCTATAATTACCTTATACCTATGATTTTAAATATTGTAATTACTGTTATGTTACTTCCACAGTATGGAAATGTATATTCTGTTGAAATGCTTGCAGCAGCATGTAAAGTCTGCGTTGCAGTTTCAGCAGTCGGACTGATTTTATGCTGTATCGGTGTTACAAACATTGACAAGCCGGAGAACTTTAAAGGTGTGAGCACCACAAAGAAAAATGAACCGGTCAAATTTAAAGATATGGTCGAATTAGTGAAATCTAACCGTGCTTTACAGACCTTTATCGTAGCAGCAAGCTCGGACAAAATCGCAAGCCAGACTGCAAGCCAGGCAGTTGTAACAACGATGCTTTTTGGTATTATTATCGGCAACATGCAGCTTGGTACCATTTTAAGTGTAATAGGAATGCTTCCGTCAATTGTTTTTGCTTTTATCGGTGCAAAATATGCCGGAAAGCATGGAAACAAAGAGTCTATGGTAACCTGGACTTATGTCTGCATGACAGTGGCAGCAGTTCTTATCGTATTGTTTATTTTCATTGACCCGACTTTAATTGCAACAGCAGTACCTATGATGATTGCATATGTCGTTCTTACTTTAGTGTTAAATGGTGCAAAAATGTGTGTTACCATGTCAAGCAATGCAATGATGGCAGATATTATTGACTATGAGTTAGACCGAAGCGGTAAATTTATTCCGGCAGCAGTGACAGGAACGTATAGCTTTATTGATAAGCTGGTTTCTTCCTTCAGTGCAGCAATCGCAACCGGACTTGTCGCATTAATTGGATACAAAAACAGTATGCCACAGCCATCTGACCCGTCTACACCGGCAATTTTCTGGATGACGATGAGCCTTTATTTCGGACTGCCATTGATTGGCTGGGTATGTACACTCTGCGCGATGCGGCACAGTCCTCTTTCCAAAGAGAAAATGGAAGAAGTACAGAAGAGTATTCAGGAGAAAAAACAGGCAGAAGTTGAAAAAGTGATTGACGAGATGAAATAAGCCGCAGAAAAAAGCAGTCAGTAAAGTGAAAATAACTGGACAAAAGAAATAGAAGAAAAATGCTTCAGGAAAGGAAACTGGACAGATATGAGAAAAATAATATTATTGGACAAAAACTGGACCTTTTATAAAAATCCGGACAGTACGCAGGGAGAGGAAGTTTCCCTCCCACATACCTGGAATGCAGTAGACGGACAGGACGGCGGAAATGATTATTACCGTGGAACCTGTAAATATGAATGTCACTTTAGCAGACCGGAACTTGAAACGGACGGAAAAGCATATCTTGAGTTTGACGGCGCAGCAATGACGGCAGATGTAGTTATAAATGGAACAAAAGCAGTGCACCACGAAGGCGGATACGGAGCCTTCCGTGCAGACATTACACAATATTTAAAAGACGAAAACAAGCTGGAAGTGTATGTAGACAATTCCGATAACACAAAGGTATATCCGCAGAAAGCAGATTTTACATTTTATGGCGGACTGTATCGTATGGTGAAGCTTGTAACTGTTTCGAAAAATCATTTTGAACTGGATTATGCAGGTGGAACTGGCATCAAAGTAACACCGGAGGTTACTTTGACAGATGCCGCAGCCAAAAAAGCGGATGCAAAGGTAACGGTTGAACTCTGGATGGTCGGAGATGCAGAAGCAGTAACGGTAACAATTGACGGGCAGCAGAAGGAAACTCCAGTTGAAAACGGTTACGCAAAAGCAGTGTTTGATCTTGCCAATGTACATCTCTGGGATGGCGTGGATGATCCGTATTTATATACGGCAAAAGCAGAACTGTCTGATGGTGACATTGTGGAGACAACCTTTGGCTGCAGAAGTTTTTCCATTGATCCGCAAAAAGGATTTTTCTTAAATGGACGGTCTTATCCGCTTCGCGGTGTGAGCCGTCATCAGGACCGCGCCGGAGCGGGCAATGCGCTGACGCACGAGATGCACCGGGAGGATATGGAGATCATAAAAGAGCTTGGAGCGAATACCATCCGTCTTGCACATTATCAGCATGCACAGGAATTTTATGATTTGTGTGATGAAAACGGCATGATCGTATGGGCAGAAATTCCGTACATTACGATGCACATGTCAGATGGAACAGAGAATACATTAAGCCAGATGAGAGAGCTGGTCGTTCAGAATTACAATCATCCATCGATCGTCTGCTGGGGACTTTCCAATGAGATCACTGCCGCAAGTGCCGTAAATGAGGAATTATTGGAAAATCACAGGAAATTAAATGATCTGTGCCATGCACTGGATATGACACGGCCAACGGTTATGGCAGATGTGTTTATGTTAGAGACGGACAGTCCAATGTTGGAGATCCCGGATATGAACAGCTATAATCTGTACTTTGGCTGGTATCTAGGAGAGTTAGAACAGAACGACAGTTTCTTTGATGCGTATCACACAACGTACCCGGATCGTGTGATCGGACTTTCCGAGTATGGCGCAGACGCCAATCCGGCTTACCACAGTGCAAATCCGGAACGGGGCGATTACACAGAGGAATATCAGTGTATTTATCATGAGCATATGGCAAAAATGATCGAGGAGCGCCCGTATCTGTGGGCAACACATGTCTGGAATCTGTTTGATTTTGCGGCAGACGGAAGAGATGAGGGTGGAAAACACGGTGTGAACCAGAAAGGTCTTGTGACCATCGACCGTAAGCTGAAAAAAGATGCCTTTTATCTGTATAAAGCATATTGGAGCAAAACTCCATTTGTCCATGTATGTGGCAGAAGGTATGTGGAGCGTACCGAAGATGTGACGGAGATCAAGGTTTATTCCAATGAGCAGAGCGTCACACTCTTTGTGGATGGCGTGGAGAGAGAAACATCCGAAGGTTCCAAAGTATTTAAATTCAAAGTTCCAATCACAGGAACACACAAAATTAGGGCAGTGTCCGGTACCTGTGAAGACGTGATCACTGTAAAAAAAGTACAAAAATCAAATCAAGATTATATATTTAACAAACAGGGAGATGTTGTCAACTGGTTTGACAGGGATGATTTTAAGGCAGACCATTATTCTATCTCGGATACGCTCGGCGAGCTTGCACAGAACGAGATGGCAAATGCGATCGTACAACGTCTGATGGCGCAGGCATCAGCAAGCCGTGGCGATGTGGCAGAAAGTGTGAAAGATAACCCGGCATTGCAGCGCATGATGCAGCGGATGACATTAGTCAGCCTTTTAAAACAGGCAGGTGATGCGGTGAGTGAAGAACAGATGAAAGCGCTCAACGACGCATTACAGAAAATCCCGAAAAATCAGGCATAGGAAAGGGCTGGTTACGAACATGACAAAAGCGATACAGCAGATTATGCTTGGAACTGTGACAAAGAATGAAAAACAGGCTGCAGAATCTTTAAAAAGGATTAAGGCAGCCGGATATGATGGTATTGAACTGAATGGGTTTATGATAAAACCGACCTCTTTTCTGGTCAGAATGCTCACAAAAGCAGCCGGTATGCCGGTCGGAAAAGGAGGGAATTACGACTGGAATGCCCTCGTGAAAGAGGCAGGACTTGTCGTGACAAGTATCCATGAGGATCTTGGCACGATAAAAAGAGAGCCGGAGACCATTATCAGGGAGGCTGAAAAATTTGGCACAAAATACGTGGTCATCACTGGAATGTACCGTTTTGACTATTCAGATAAAAACGCAGTGCTTGGCTTGTGTCAGGACTTAAATGCTTCCGGAAAAATTTTAAAAGAGGCGGGTGTGGAACTTTTATAT
>OLQT01001881.1_pt1 | contig 12157 bp, 9 predicted proteins | sample 1672651 | NCBI WGS metagenome assembly OLQT01 (sample SAMEA3136709, study PRJEB25190) | human gut metagenome | biome: human gut; feature: human-associated habitat; material: faeces | place: Austria | collected 2013 | reverse complement strand
TTCGAGGTCAGCCGCGAGAAGCTCGCGAAAGTGGCGCGCCTTATCGGGCTTCGCGTCGTCGTGTCGGCCGTGGCGAGCGTTCTCGCGTTCTCGTTCCTGCCCTTCGACGCGACCACGCGCATCGTCATCGTGATGCTCCTGTGGGCACCGGCAAGCGCCATGGGGCCGACGTTCACACTCTGGTCGGACGGCGATTTCGGCCTGGCGGGGCTCGCGAACGCGCTCACCATCATCCTCGGCGTCATCGCGACGACGACCATCGTCCTTGCAAGCGGCGTCGTCGCATAAAGAAAGCGCCCTGCCGACGGTAAGGTCGACAGGGCGCGGGGGAAGGCAATGTGCGGGCGACGCTCAAGCAGCGTGCCGCAAAGCGAAGCACCGTTAGAACTTCATGATGCCGAGCGACTGGGCGAGCGCAGTCACAAGGATAACCACCACGAGCACAGGCGCCACGTACTTCACCATGACCGACCAGGCTTTGGCCGCCTTGAAGGGCGCAGAGATGCGCACCTCGTCGATAATCGTCTTCGGCTTGATGATCCAACCAACGAACACGCAGGTCAGAAGCGCAACAATCGGCATGATAACCGAGTTGGATATGAAGTCGGCAAAGTCAAGCAGCGAGGAGCCTTCGCCCAGGGGCTGGATGAACGAGAGCACGTTGTAACCCGAGTTGATGATAAGCCCGGCCACCACGATGAACACCACAGTGATCACCAGCGACTTTCGGCGAGAGAAGCCCGCACCGTCCTGAATGATGGAGACACAGGTCTCAGTGAGTGAGATCGCGCTGGTGAGCGCCGCGAAGAACACCAAGAGGAAGAAGACGAATCCCACGATGGTCGCCACCTGCCCCATGTCCGCGAACACTTCGGGCAAGATGATGAACATGAGCGAGGGACCGGAGTTCTGAGCGACAGCGTCGCCCGAGCCCATCGCGACAAACGCGGCAGGCACGATCATGAGGCCCGCGAGGAACGACACGCCCAAGTCGAAGCAGCCAATGCGCGTGACGGACTGCGTCAGGGACGCCTTCTTCTCAAGGTAGCTGCCGTAGGTGATCATGATGCCCATAGCGAGCGACAGGCTGTAGAACATCTGCCCGAGCGCACCGATGACCAGCTCCGGGGAGAACTTCGAGAGGTCGGGCTTCAGGTAGTATGCCGCGCCGTCGAGCGCCCCGGGGAGCGTCAACGTGAAGATGGCGATTGCGATGGCCATCACGATAAGCGCAGGCATCAAGATGAGGTTCGCCTTCTCGATGCCGCCCTTCACGCCGCGCGCCACGATGATGAACGCCGCAGCCATGAAGATCAGCATGAAGATCGAGCTGTCGACGCCGTCGGTGATAAAGCTCGAGAAGAACGTGCCGCCATCCGCCATAGCCGCAGGTCCAGCTGCAATATAGGCGAAGGCATACTTCGTCACCCAGCCGCCGATGATGCAGTAATACGGCACGATGATGAAGGGCACGACCGACGCCAGCACGCCGATGAACATGAACTTCTTTCCAAAATGGCGGAACGCGCCGATGGCCGAGAGGCCCGTCTTGCGGCCGATCGCCGTCTCAAGCAGCAAAAGCGACACGCCGAACGTGAACACCAGCACCAGATAGGTGATGAGGAAGGTGCCGCCGCCGTACTTCGCCGCCAAATACGGGAAACGCCACATGTTTCCCAGGCCGACCGCCGAGGCGGCAGCGGCCAAGATGAACGCCCATTTGCCCGACCACGACGAGCGCGATCCGGTTTTCATTGATGCCATACTGTTCCCTTTTCCAATCAAGAGCGCAAGCAAAAGCGTTGCGCAGGCTGAAGCCCTCCAATTCGCGTTATTTTACCTGAACGAAACGAATTCACGCACGAGAGAAGGGTATTCGGCTGTTCCCCTTCGCCCAGCTGCGGTATCGCAAATGCAAGGGGCGCTCGATAGGCCCCTCGAAATGGGGCGGATATTTGTCAAAGCGCGTTGCATATGGCTAACTTTTGCGCTATAAGTTAGCTGAATGCAACCTTAAAGGGCCCCATTCACCCCTAAAACGGCCCTTCTTGTCCAGATAACCCTCGATTCAATGCCAGTCAGGGATCGCGTGCGGGAAGGGCGCCGAAGGTTGGCGTCGCGACTCCACTTAAAAGGTACGCGGGTTTTTGCCGCACGCCCCTTGACAGCGCGATTGGCATTCCTATACTTATGAACAGTTGCTCATATGTTTACATGAATGAGCGAACACAAGTCGCGAAAGGATTCATCATGACGGAAAGCCCCAATCACATCGTGCAAGAGGCGGAGTCTATCGTGAGCTCTGCGGAATCACCCCGAACAAGCATGCTCTCCCCTTCCGAAGAGGCTTGCCCCTGCGGTTGCAATCGCGAGGAGACATCCTGCCTGTTCGACGAGATGCCCGACGAAGAGCTCCTCTACGACCTGGCCGACCTGTTCAAGGTGTTCGCGGACACCACGCGCATCAAGATCCTCTACGCGCTCATGGGGCACAACCGCTGCGTCGCAGACATCGCCGAAATCGTCGGCGCCACGCAAAGCGCTGTGTCGCACCAGCTACGCACCCTGAAGCAGGCCCGACTCGTGAAATTCCAGCGCGACGGCAAAAACGTCATCTACTCGCTTTCCGACAACCACGTCTACACCATGCTCGCCCAGGGCATGACGCACATCTGCGAATAATGAGGAACCGACCGAATTCCGGCTCACATAAACCCCAAGGAAAGGACTCCCCCATGCGTAAGTCGTTCAAACTCGAAGACCTCGATTGCGCCAACTGCGCCGCCAAGATGCAGGACGCCATCAGCAAGATGCCCGGCGTCGAAAAGTGCACCGTTAACTTCATGATGCAAAAGATGACGCTCGTAGCTGACGATGCCCGTTTCGACGAAATCCTCGACGAGGCGCAGAAAACCATCCACAAGTTCGAACCCGACTGCAACATCGTCCGCTAGCTCGCGCAGCCAAGCAGCAGACCCGCTCGTTTTCAAAGCAGCTCCACACCGAGAGGCCCATCACCCATGAACAAAAAGCAGATCAAATGGCGCAACCGCATCATCGTCGCGCTCGTCATCTTCTTCATCGTCTTCGCGGCAACGGAGTTCCTCCCGCTTGACGCGTGGCTCGGCAGCGAGACGAACGCCGTCTACCTCGAGTTCGCGCTCTTCCTCATCCCCTACCTCATCGCCGGCTACGACGTCATCGCCGGCGCCCTGCGCGGACTCGTTCACGGACACGCGCTGGACGAGGACTTCCTCATGACCGTGGCCACCTTCGGCGCGTTTGCGCTGGTGCTGTTCCCCGACACCGAGCCGCACATGGCCGAAGGCGCGGCCGTGATGCTGTTCTTCCAGGTGGGCGAGCTATTCCAAAGCTACGCCGTGGACAAGTCGCGCCAGTCCATCGCGGACATGATGGATATCGCGCCCGAGTACGCGAACGTCATGGAGGAGGGCAAGCTGAAGCAGGTGGATCCCTTCGAGCTCGCCCCCGATGACGAGTTCATCGTCATGCCCGGCGAGCGCATCCCGCTTGACGGCACGGTGCTGACCGGCGAAAGCCAAATTGACACGGCGGCGCTCACCGGCGAGTCGGTGCCCCGCACGGCGCGCCCAGGCGACGAGGTCATCTCCGGCTGCGTGAACCTGACGGCCAAACTCGTCGTACGCGCCACCAAGCCCTTCGAGGACTCCACGGTAAGCCGCATCTTGGAATTGGTGGAAAACGCCGCCGAGAAGAAGGCACGCACCGAGAACTTCATCACCCGCTTCGCCCGCGTGTACACCCCCATCGTCGTGGGCGTGGCCGCTGTACTCGCCATCGCGCCCCCGCTGTTGTTCGGCGGTCAGTGGTCCGACTGGATCCTGCGCGGACTCACCTTCCTCGTGGTGTCGTGCCCCTGTGCGCTCGTGATTTCGGTACCGCTGTCGTTCTTCGGCGGCATCGGCGGGGCGTCGCGCCTTGGCATTTTGGTGAAAGGGTCGAACTACCTGGAAGCTTTAGGATCTACCGAAACCGTCGTGTTCGACAAGACCGGCACCTTGACCGACGGCACCTTCTCCGTGACCGAGCTCATCGGCGCCCCTGGCGTAAGCGAGACCGAGCTTATCGACATCGCCGCCGCAGCCGAGACCTTTTCCACCCATCCCATCGCGCAATCGGTGCGCGCCTATCGCGACTCCCTGACGACCGACGCGCGACCGGACAGCGACAACGACGCGAATCTGGCGCAACCGGACAGCGACTCCACCACGACTGGCGCGCGGCCCGGAAGCAGCTCCACCACAACCGCCGAACGGGTGCGCGACGTCCGCGAGATCAGCGGCCAGGGCGTGGAAGCGGTCGTGGACGGACGAAACGTGCTCGTGGGCAACGGCAAGCTCATGGCGGCCCATGACATCGCCTTCACGGCCACCGACGTGCCGGGCACCGTGCTCTACGTGGCCGCCGACGGCACCTACCTGGGCGCCACCGTCATCGCCGACACCGTGAAGCCCGACGCCGCCCGCGCCATCGCCGATTTGCGCGCGGCCGGCGTGAAGAAGACCGTCATGCTCACGGGCGACCGCACACCCGTGGCCCGGGCCGTCGCCGCCGAACTCGGCATCGACGAGGTGCACGCCGAGCTGCTTCCCCAAGACAAGGTGGCCGAGGTGGAGGCGCTTCTCGCCCAAACCGAGCGCGACACCAATGGCAAGGGCAAGCTCGCCTTCGTGGGCGATGGCATCAACGACGCACCCGTGCTCACCCGCGCCGACATCGGCATCGCCATGGGCGCCATGGGTTCGGACGCCGCCATCGAGGCCGCCGACATCGTGCTCATGAACGACGACCCCGACGACATCGCCCGCGCCATTCACCTGGCGCGGCGCACCATGGGCATCGTCTGGCAGAACATCGTGTTTGCCCTGGGCGTCAAGTTTGCCGTGCTGGTGCTGGCCGCCTTCGGCATCGCCAACATGTGGATGGCCGTCTTCGCCGACGTGGGCGTGGCCGTCATCGCCATCTTGAACGCCATGCGCGCCATGAACGTGAAGCGCTACCTCGACTAAAGGCGAGCGGTCAAATCAACTTTAAACTGCATTTCGGCAACCGCCCGTTCACAGGCTGGCTCATAGCCCCCGATTTTCCCAGTCGGGGGCTATGCTCTTTCCAGCACATCAGTTGCACCACGCGCCGTCGCCTTCCAACGTCAACGGCGCGGCGACACTGCTGCGCGCACTTTGTGTTCCCGACCACTTTGGAGGTTCGTCATGAAAGACGAGAAGGAGACCTTGCGGAAGACCGCCGATAGCATTCACGTGATGGAAAAGTTCGATCCGGCCATCCTCGCTGATGTGACCGCGCCCGTCGTGTCGCTCTATATTCCCGTGCACCACACCGAGCGCGAGGAGCGCCGCGATATCTGGGATCGCGACATGTTCAAGGATCTGATGAAGGATGCCGAGCGCACGCTCGCCGAAACCTACGACAAAGATGCCTATAAGGGCATCGTCGAGAAGGCCGACTACCTGCTCGAGCATCCGGACATGCCGCTTTGGCTGCATGCCGGCGAGGGTCTGGGCTTCCTCATGAACAACGACGACATCTACGTGTACAACCTGTTCTTCGCCCCCGAGCCCATGGTGGCCGCCGGCGACACCTACTTCGTCAAGCCCCTGCTGCGCAACTTCCAGTACGGCACCGAGTACTACGTGCTGGAGCTGGGCAACGACCGCTTCAGCTGGGTGAAGGGCGACCGCACCCACGTGGAGCGCCAGCAGCTGCCGCAGGAAGTGCACGACTTCTTCAGCGAGCTGTTCGCCAACAGTGACGACACCGCCGCCGACGCCCGCAAGGGCGAGAAGGGCGCGCTGGACTACATCTCGCTGGAGGGCCACATGGGCCAGTACCACGACCATCAGTCCCGCAATGAGGTGAAGAAGGACGACGCCCTGCCCTGGTTCCGCTATGTGAACAAGGCCGTGAACGACTACCTCGTGCGCGATGACACCACCCCCATCATCCTGTGCTGCGACGAGGAGTACGAGCACGCCTTCCGCAAGCTCTCCACGCTGCGCCACCTCCTGCCCGTCGGCATCAAGAAGGATCCCGCCGGTCTTGACGGCAAGGCGCTTCTGGAAGAGTCGCTGACCGTGATGGACGGCATCCGCGATGCGAACATCAAGGAAACCGCCGAGAAGTTCGGCGCCGATGCGGCCCACGGCAAGGCCTCGGACGACTTCGACGCCATCGGCATGGCACTGGCCGAGCGCCGCGTGGGAGCGCTGTTCCTCGTGAAGGGCAAAATCCTCCCCGGCGGCTTCGACATCAACACCGGCACCGTCACCTTCGACGGGAACCCCAACCCAGTCGACGACGGCTACATCGACCCGGCCGCGCCCGACATCACCGACGCCTTCGCCCAGGCGGCACTGGCCCAAGACGCCCACATCTACATCGTCGAGCAGGATCAGATGCCCACCGACCAACCCGTCGCCGCCCTCTTCCGCTACGCGGAGTAACTCGCCCGACATCGCGACGAATAGCTATACTGAAAGGGAGCTCTTATGGGCTCCCTTTTTTCGCGCCTCGAAGGAGTCCTCATGACCGACCCCGCCAAATATGCCGGCCTCACCATCAACCAGCCCGATGTGGCGCTCATCTTCGAGGGCGGCGGCATGCGCAACAGCTACACTGCCGGCATGGTGGTGGAGCTGCTCGCGCGCAACCTGAACTTCGGGCGCGTCTACGGCATCTCGGCCGGATCCAGCCATACGGTGAACTACCTGGTGCGCGACGCCACCCGTGCCCGTGCCTCCTTCGTCGATCTGGTGAAGTACCCGCGCTTCGGCGGCTGGGGCAGCTTCTTGCGGGGCACCGGCTACTTCAACAGCCCTTACCTTTACGAGGAGCTGATCGAGAACGCGGCCGCCGGCGACCCCATGGCCTTCGACTGGGACACCTTCGCCGCCAACCCGGCCGAGATGCATATCGAGGCCATGGATTGGAACACCGGCGAGACCGTCGCCTGGACCCGCGCCGATGTGAAAGACGCCCACGACCTGGGACTGAAAGTGCGCGCGTCGTCCACCATGCCCATCTTCATGCCGCCTACCACCATCGATGGGCGCACCTATATGGACGGCGGCATGGGAGATAGCTGGGGCATCCTGCTGAATGCCGCCCGCGCCGACGGCTACGAGCGCTTCTGCATCATCCGCACCCAGCCGCGCGGTTATCGCAAGCGCCCCATGAGCCGCGCCGCCCAAGCGCTCTTCCGCGCCGCCTTCCGCGCGCATCCCATCGTGGCCGAGCGCACCATCGCGCGCTGGCAGCCCTACAACGAGCTCTGCGACGAGATAGAGCACCTGGAAGAGGCGGCCGCCGCCTGGGTCTTCTACCCCGACACCATGGACGTCACCAACAAGACCACCGACTACGACGCCCTCGTCCGCTCCTACGAGACCGGCCTCGCCCAGGCCAAACGCGATATCGGCTCCCTCATCGAGTGGCTCGGCTAAACCGCCTATAAAGCAAGAGCACCCCGCAAAGGAGAGTACAGGCAAATCGCCAGGTGCTCTTTCGGAAGCCGAGAAGACGCCATCCTAGGGGTAGAACGAACGACCTTTTAATATTGCTCAATGAACGAAGCTAAGTCACTGCGGCTATGGACATCAAGTTTTTGGTAGATGTTCTGTACATGGGTCCGCACGGTGTTCAGCCCCATACAAAGCTCTTCCGCGATTTCTTTGTTCCCACGTCCCGCAGCCAGCATTCCCAATACCTCAGCTGTGCGTGGAGGCAAGTGATACTGCGCCGCAATGCGCTCGCATTTGTGGTTGAGATACTCTTCTCTGGCTTGCTGAAGATCAAACGCAGAGCGATCAGTTACCTCAGGGGCTTCCTGAATCGATACCTGGGTCAGCTCCACAAGGTTTCCCCCCGAGAGAACTACCGTCGCGCAACACACCACGACTAGAACAAGAGCAACCCAAAGATATTCGCCCCCTTGGAAGCTGTAAATCGACTTTAGATAGCCTGCACCGAGCAAATACCCCGCTATCGACCCCGCCAAAAATGCGGCGCGGCCAAACGCAACGATACAAAGTGCCCGCTTTCGACCCACGAAGGCAGCCGCGGCAATGAGGCACCATGACAAAACATCGAGAACCAGGTAGAGCGCATTAGTCAGTTCGAACATCCAATGAGCGTCTACCCCGACCGCAAACACCAGAAGTAACGCAAAAACGCAGCTGACCACAACCAAATAGTAAACTCCACGTAGCATGGATACCGAGAGACCCTTAACTGCCAGCAGCATAAGCGACAAGCAGGAAACCAGGGCGAGGAACATCATCGAATGGAGATAACCCTCCTGAGAGGCGTCTAGGAACAGCACACGCCCCATGCCAGCCACAGCCGCAAACACGAAGAACGCCGAGAAGAACCGCCAGAAATCGACAAGCGATACGCGCAGTCCCCTCTCGCCTTCCTCAGCCTCGTCAGCTCGCTTCCCTCCCTTTCTATAAGGGCCAGTGAGCACCAGCGCCGTCGTTGTCATCGGGAGCAAAGCCAACACGAGCCCTGCTGATATCAGAGTGACGCACGAAACCACAAACCAAATAAGCATTGAGAGAACCGACGATGCCGAGATAAAGAGAAACGCACGCTTGGGCCCCTCTTCAGCAAGATCAAGACCAATCCTCACGGCAAGTGGAGCCATTCCCGCAGCCGAAACGCATGAGCCGAGGCCGAAGAAGAAGGGGGTCAAAAACCCTACGGAGAACAGCATGAGCAGCGATCCCGCAGTCGCAACAAGAGCGAAGCCGGAAATAGCCAGCGGAAGCGAAAGAACCCTCAACGTTCGACGAGGAAGGACCGCCGCTGCTACGAAAGCTGCCACAAGAGTCAGAGAGGGAGCCACGAAGAGAAAGATGCGCTCTACGGGACCCGCCGCATTGAAGCGAATCCACGACTCCCCGAAAAACGTCATATGGTACCAAGCCATATAAAACGCCAGGGCGAAGCAATGAATGCCGGGCCACTTCTTCCCCTCGTCCGACAAAGCCGCAAACAAACCGCCCATGCTCTTTGTAGATGCCGCGCCTCTCGCCAATTTGCCAGCACCTCCAAAGTATCGCCGGCTACGCACACTCCTTCAGGACGAGGAGACATGCCTCCAGCCCCTTCGCCCAATTAGCATAATACCCCGTTTTGTCCCGCTCCTGCAGCGACTTCGAAAAAATGGGAGTCCAGCGGGCAAGGTGCTCATCGGCAAAACGGGCCGCATCTGCAACGAGAGCACGGCCCTCCTCCTCTTCGTCGGCTAAGGCGGCTCTTAGACAGAGGGCGGAAAGAAAGCCAAGCTCGATGGCGATATGGTCATCGGCCACCTGTTGAAACTTATCGGCTACATAGCCAAGTGACTTATAGAAATTGCGAACATCGAGGGTACTTTCCTGAAAGAGGAGCTGAGGGTTGCCAACATACGTGGATTCCCAGGGAGAAACCTCGAGCGAAGGGCTTACGAATAAGCGATAGTATCCCTCCCCGATGCGCTGGAAGTCATTCTCATCTGTCAAAAACTGGTCCATAGCGCAGGCAATAGCCTCGTTGCCTCCCAACCCAAGAAGGGCAAGAGCTTCCTGGAAGGTATCTTCGCGCAACGCATTGACCTGTCCAACACTGGGCTCTGCGCCGAATACGCTCTGTAACACCTTCAGCACCAAACCGAAGGCAGCCGCCTTTTGTCGATCAAATACGCTTACGTCTGTGCTCATTGGCCTTTCCTTTCCTTCGGCTCGGTAGACAGTTCTCCGAACATTTTCAGATTTGAAAACTTCAGCATATGGAAGGCGACCGCGCACAATTGCAATCGCCTTCCATCTCGCACGCTCATTTCGCGAACACTCGCCTTCGCGGCTTTTCAAATCGCATCTTTCCAGCAAGCATCCCTATAGACGAACGCTGGCGATTCTCTTAATAGACGCTCTGAACAGTGAATTCTTCTTCAAGAGCACAGGCACGCGGGTTTATAAGCAGCGAAGGGTTCGTCTCGCTAGCGGAGGGCAGCACCGGAATCTCCGACACCAAGCCTTCGCCATGAAGAGCGCGCAGATCGTCCAAATCGCCGAACTCCAAGCAGCGCATCAGGCAAGAATCGACACAGACGGGGTTCCCTCCAGCGGCAGTTAAATCCGAACAACCGTCGCACTTACGGCTCACACTTGCCTCCGCGTCATATTGGGGTTGGCCATAGGGGCACGACATTACGCAAGACCGACAACCAATGCATACCTCTTCATCGATAGTTACCAGTCCCTGCTCGTTCTTCGCGCAAGCTCCCGAAGGGCAGTTGCTCACACACGCAGGGTCTTCGCAGTGATTGCAGCCTTCGGAAATGTGGAAGAATGACCCCTCGGGGAAGCGTCCCGCTTCTACCGTCACCACACGGCGGAACAACATTCCCACCGGAAGAGCATTCTTGTCCTTGCAGGCAATCTGACAGGTTCGGCAACCAATGCAATTGACTGCGTCGAAGTAAAATCCCATACGTCCCATCGTTACTCCTCCTCGTCTTTCTGGCATTCGGGCATCGCCACAGGACGCTCCCAATCTTCAGGGCTGCCATCCACCTTGGTCACCGAGCAAATCTGGGTGTTGTATCCCGAGACGCCCGTGCCGCCCGTCACCGAGCCGCACAGCGTGGCGCCGGATCCGCCTAGATCGTTTCCTTGCTCGTCCATCTCAAACCATCCTCCATGGGGTAGCCCAACCACGCCAGGCATGATGCGGTTGGTCACACAAGCCTGACGCACCACCCGACCGTAATCGTTCTCAACGAGAACCGTGTCGCCGGTCTCAATGCCTAACGACTCGGCATCTTCCAGACTTATGAACAGCGGGCGTTTGAATGCCTCGCGAAGCTCCAAGACGTTATCGAAGTGAGCGTGCGCTGTACGGGGGGAGTGAGGATTGAAGAGCTGGAAGGGATACGGGCCTTTTTCGCGTGCCTCATAGTTCGCAAATGTCGCCTTATAGCCGAACTTCTGATCATCGACGTATTCGGGCACGGGGGACACGACGCCCCATCCTGCGCGAGAGGTTTGCTCTTCCAGGCGACGACAGTACAGTTCCATCTTGCCGCTTTCGCTCGCGAGGGGATTTTTCTCGGGAGCAGTTCGGAACGCCTCGTATGCGATGTGCCCGTGATTGTCAGATTCAGAACGGGGTACGGTTATCACGCCCTGCTTTAGCGCGTCCCGGTAGGAAATCTTACCTTCTTGGGGCTCACCTTCCACGCCGAGGGCTGCGATGTCCTCTGCGGTAAAGGTAACAAGGGGCGAGAAGGTCTTTCCGTCGTCTTCAATAATCTGCGTCCCGGAAATCTGATAGAACGATTGCTGCTCGTCGGAGTACGGATAGGCCAAATCGGGGTCGATGCCCCAGCGCGCGAGGAGTTCGCGTCCAATCCACGTGACCGACTTCGACTCCCAGAGCGGATCACACACCTTATCGCCCAAGAAAGCCGCCTCTCGCCCCGTGAACATACCCAACTGGGGCGGCAGCTCCCAGGGCGAGCACACGGGAAGTACGATATCGGAGTACTGGGCGTTCGGATTGAACGTAAGCGCATGGGTCACCACAAAATCCATCTTTCGGTAGGCCTCGATACCCTTTATCTGGTCTTCCGTACGGCTGAGCATATTGAGCGAATAGTTGTAGATACAGCGAACATCAATCTCGCGCTCTTCGCCTTCGAGAAATTGGCCAAGGCCGTTGTACACGTAGCGATCCTCCAGAATCGCGGGCCACAGCAGCGGATCCTGAATGCAATCATCAACGGGGTCGGGCACGCATGGCAACTTTCTCCAGCCCGGGTTGATGAGCGCATTGCCGCCACTTGCCGAGGTGTCGCGCAAGCTGCTGCCGGTCATATGGCCCGACTTGCCGAAATGTCCACCGAGCACGCACCCCACTGCCATAAGAATCTGAGGAAGGTTATCTACGTCGTTGCAGCGCCCCGGACCCCATCCACAAAGCAGGGCCGTCTTGTTTTCCATACCCAGCACATAGGCAATCTCTCGAATCTTGCCTGCAGGAACGCCGCAAATCTCCTCTGCCCACTCGGGATTTTTGGCACAACCGTCATAGATTCCCAGAATATGGTCTTTGA
>OLQT01001878.1_pt1 | contig 12190 bp, 6 predicted proteins | sample 1672651 | NCBI WGS metagenome assembly OLQT01 (sample SAMEA3136709, study PRJEB25190) | human gut metagenome | biome: human gut; feature: human-associated habitat; material: faeces | place: Austria | collected 2013 | reverse complement strand
CCCGCGCCGCCGCTGCGCTCGGTGGCGACATAGCTGTTGACGATTTCGGCATTGTTGCGGCCCGCAATGCCGCCCACATGGCTGGCACTGGCGAGCTTTTCGTCTGCGGTCTGGGTCGTGGTGATGTTGCTGATACCGCTGACCTGCAGTTTGATGTATTTGACCTCACAGCCGGTGATTGTGCTGTTGTTCAGACCGGCAATGCCGCCCACCGTGCTGCCGGTGCTGCGCGCACCGACGGAGACAAGGCCGTCCGTGTCCGCGTTGCCGCCCATCGTGCCGGAATAGGTACACTGCTTCAGGGTACCGTCGTTCTGGCCTGCGACGCCGCCCAAATTTGTATATTTATCAAGATTTTGTGTAAGGTCCAGCCGAACGTTGGTGCTGCTGACCTTGCCGTCCTTCGTGGTGCGGCCCACCGCGCCGCCCAGCGTGACGGTGTTGGTGCCCGCGCGCAGGCCGTTGTTCAGCGTCAGCGCGCCGTTTTCGACCTGACAGCCGGTGACGGTGCCCTCGTTCATGCCCGCAAGACCGCCGATGGTGACCGCCGGGGTGCTGAACCGCACGTTGGCGTTCTCCGCCAGCTTCACATTGCGCATTGTCGCGCCCGCGCGGTTGTACGCCGCAACAGCGCCGATGCTCTCCGACGTGCCGGTGATCGTGCAGTTGCTTACGCTGCTGTTGTTTTCCAGCCCGGTCTCCTGACCGATGATGCCGAAGTTCGTGGCCGTGACGCCGCCCGCCGTGCCGTTGGCCGCGGTGACGGCGGCGCGGACCTGCACATTCTCAATCAGCGCGTCTTTATTATTATTGCCCGCGATGCCGCCCGCCTCGCCGTTGGTGGCGTAGACCTGATTCTGGGCATGGACGCAGGCGCTGATTTTGCCGCCCGCGTCGTTCACGCCCGCAATACCGCCCGCATATTGTGTGCTGGCGCGCACCGAGGCGTGGTTCTCCACACGGGTGATTTCGGCGCTGTTCGTACCGGCCACGCCACCCGCGTATTTGGCGGCATTGACGCTGCCCAGGACCGTGCCGTTGGTGTTTTCAGTGCCGTAAATGCTGCCCTTATAGGCGTTATACGTCGTATTGATACCGGCCACGCCGCCCGCATAGCCGGTGGCGGTGACACTGCTTTGCAGCTGGCCGGACAGCGAGATATTGCCGACGTTGGCACCGGCCACGCCGCCCGCGTACTGGTTGGCCTCCACCGTGCCAGTGCTGTTGTTCTCTGTGCAGATGATGAGGCCCTTGCTTGCCGTAGCGTCACCGCCCAGGTTGACGCCCGCAATGCCGCCGACATAGCTGTCGCCGCGCACGGCGCAGCCCTGCGCCGGGTAGGCAGACTGAATAAGACCGCCGTTGACGCCCGCAACGCCGCCCAGATAGGTATATCCGGTTTCACGGTTGCCGAGGGACGCCGCCATGCTGCCGCCGGTGATCGTGCCCTCGTTCCAGCCCGCAAAGCCGCCCGCGGCGCACTTGTGAGCCACTGTGCCGTAGTTTGTGCAGTTTTCCAGCTTCGTGTTGGGCGTGGCATAGCCGATGATACCGCCCGCCAGTGCGCCGTGCACGTCGTCGAAATCATAGCGGCCATCGGCCAGCGCGTTCAGCGATACGCCGCCTTTAAACGCGCCGTTGTTGGACGGGTTCAGGCCGCCGACGGACAGGGCGTTCTGCGTTGCACCGTTGGTTGCATTTTGAATCGTCAGCTTCGTATCGGCGTCGTTTGCGCCGACGATGCCGCCGACGTAGATGTCGGCCTGCAGGTTGAGCTTGTTCCAGAAGTTGGCAAGGGTGACCTCGCCGTCCGCCGTTTTCACGTCGGTGCTGTCGGTCAGCACGCCGGTGCTCTCGTTAATCGTCGGCAGCAGCGCCTCCAGCGTGCCGCCTGTGGGCTTGGCCGCCAGCAGACGGTTGTAGCCGATGATGCCGCCCGCGACGGCGTCGGCCTCGACGCGGCCCGAGGCCACATTTGTTATAAATGCGCCGTCCGCCACGGTGAAGCCGCCCACCGGCAGGTTGGCGCCGATGACGCCGCCGACAAGCTGCTGACCTGCCACGCGGCTGACCTTCACAGTGGCGGAGAGCAGTTCCGGCGCGCAGTTCAGGCCGATCATACCGCCGACAGCCTTGCCCGCCGCCACGATCTGGCCGCTGATGGACAGCTTCTGGCCGGAGGTGTTGGAGATTGTCGCCTTTTCATCGTTATAACCGGCCACGCCGCCCACGTAGTTGTTGCCGTACAGGATGGCACCCAGCGTCGGGGTGCCGCTCTCATCCCACGTCACAACGCCGTTTTTGCCGTTGTAGCCCGCGATACCGCCGACGTAGTCGGCGTAGCCGCCCGCGGAGATGCTCAGCTCCTTTAACAGGTTGATGCGGCGGGTGTCGGTGGCGTTGTCGCCGGACATACGGTTGGCGCAGTTCTGCACGGTGGCTGTGGCTTTCGGGTCTTCACTGCCGCCCCAGTCGGCATCATTGACGCCGACGATGCCGCCGACGTAGGCCGCGTTCTTTCCAAAGGCCGCGACCAGACCCGTATTGGTCATGCCGTTGATTTGGCTGTTGCTGCCGTTGACCGACACGATGCCGCCGACGTAGCGGCTGCCAAAGACGTCACTGCTGTTCGTATCGTTCTTTTGTATGTGTATGCCGCTGCCGGTAAAGCCACCGGCCAGACCGCCCACAAACCGGCTGCCGAGCACGTAGCCCTTGCCGGTCTTGCAGTCCTCCAGCGTAATATCCTTGCCGTAGCCGACAAGGCCGCCGACGAAATCGCCCTTGAGGGGGCTGGCGTCGGTCAATGTGCCGGTTTTTTTGTCAAAGCCCGCCTCGACCTGCTCCTTGAGCTGGGTCTCGGTCAGGTCGCTGCGGGTCACGCTTTCGCAGCCTTGCAGGGTCACGCCCCTGCCGTAGCCCGCAATGCCGCCGAAGAACTGCCCCAGCACCAGGCTGCGCGCATTGCCCGCGGTATCGCCTTTATAGTTGGCGCCCGCGCTGACCGTGCCGTTGTTCCTCAGGCCCGTCAGGCTCGGGGCGCTGGTATTTGCGCCTGTCGTAAACAAGTTGCCGACGATGCCGCCCGTAAAGCCGTTGCCGGTCACAAAGCCGTTGTTGACGATGTCCGTTTTACTGTCTGTTTTCATCTGGGCCGCGTCCATCGTACCGAACACGCCGCCCACGCCGACGCTGCGCCAGAGAGAGTTCTTTTCACCCGGCTCGGCTGCCGCGGCAGCGTAGCGGGCCTTCTCGGCCTTCTGGTCTGCCGCTGTGGTCTCTACAACGGATTGCGTGTCCTTGTCCACAAGCAGACCCGCTACCGTCACGTCCGACGCAACGGTCAGATCCTGCATGACGGACTCGGCTTTGGGTATGGCAACGCCGACGAGACCGCCAATGCCGCGCGGCTCGTCTGTATAATAGGTATAGTTTTTGTTATTTACGGTCTTGTATGCTGCTGTTCGCTCTGTCGCGGTGGTGGAGTCGCCAAACGTCAGCGCCGCGGCCACCAGCGCACTCGCCGAGGAGTTCGTGCCGCGGGTTAGGGCGCAGTTTTCCAGCGTGCCGGTGTTGACGCCGCAGAGTGCGCCGACAGCACGCACATCGCGCCAGTTCTCGTCGTCCTCCTCCAGCGCCGTGACGAATTTGGTCGCGGTCAGCTTGAGCTGGTTTTCGTTCGGCAGCGCATCGGCGGCGACGGTCTCGGTCTTGACGTTGACCTGAATGTCCGGGTCGCGCAGTGTGATGTAAGAAATGTCGCCCTTATTCTCGCCGATAAGGCCGACATAGTGGTCGGCCAGCACGTCCTGCTCTGCCCTGCCGGTTTTTGCAACGGACTTGCTGCTCAATTGCAGATTGAGGATGGGCACACGGGTCGTCTTGGTTGTAAGGACCGTTGTCTTGCTCGTAAGTACGATATTTTCGCCCAGCTCCGGGATCGTCGGCCAGGCGACAGGGTCATTGAGGGACGGCACCTTGGCCGCAGGCCATGCGCCCGCGGCGCAGTAGACCGTGACGCCGCCGCCCGTCCAGTTCAGGCCGGTGCTGTTGCCGGCCTGGGGGGTCAGCGTGTAGGTGCCCTTGTCGGCAATCTTCCAATCCGCAGACCAGCGCAGGTTGTACAGATGGCGGAAATATTTCAGGTCTGCCGTAACCGCCGTGCCGCCCTTGGCCAGCAGGGTGTTTTCCTCGTTCGTCATTTCCTCTTTGCTGGCTGTGTAGGTGTCGCTGTAGTTCTCCCGCGGCTCGGCGCGCATGGCAATGTAGATGTCCTTCGGGTCGTTCAGCAGGCGGGTGATGCTGTACAGGCTCGTGGCGGCAACGTCAGCGTCGTTCTCACACGCGCGCAGCAGCGCCGCGTCCGCCATGGCGTCCAGCGTCAGCACAAAGCTGCCCTTGTTGTAGCTTAGCGGGAAGTAGAGTTTCTTCTCCTCGGTGCCGGTCTGCTGGCCTTCGTCGTCGTATTGGTAGATAACAACAGGCATCTTGGTGATGACCTGCTTGTTATCATCCGCCGCACCCGCGGTGTCGCGTTTGATCGTGATGGTAAACAGCGGCTTCGTCTTGCCGGTATCCTTGGCATCGTAGGCCGTGGCCGTGTAGGAGGTATCCAGATCGCCAAGGCTGGAGTTGCCGCTCCAGCTCAGGGTCAGCGTCTCGCCGTTCGTCAGGCGGGGATTCTTGACCTTCAGCTTCGTCTGCACCAGCTGCACAACGTTGACGCGGTCCTCGGCAGAGTAGTAGCCGACAAGGCTGTCATTGCGGCGGTGGTCATAGCTGCGGTCATAAATATTCGTAGCACCGTCCTGATTGAAGCGGAGCTTATCGGATTTGGTATCGTAAAAGGCCGAGTAGACCTGCCCGCTCTGCACGTCGATCTCGACGCAGATCGAGGCATTCAGCAGCGAGGCGTCGTAGATGTAATCGCCCAGCAGCCGCTCCACCAGCGCGTTATGGTTGCCCGCGGCAGCGCCCGTGCGGTCATAGTAGAGCGCGGCCACGTTCTGGTTCAGTTCGGTCTTGGTGCGGCTCACAAGGGTTTTGCCGTCCGCGTCGGTCACGGTGGCGTCGTTCTGGAAGTGTTCGCCCGTGCTGCCCTCCTCCATGACCTGCCGGCGGAACGCATCCAGCTCCCCCGCCGTCTCCATCCGGGTCAGGGAGATCTGCGCCGTCTGGAACAGCGTGCGGGCGTTGGCCTCGTTCTTTTCAAACCGGGCCAGCCGCGTGTAGGCGATCAGCCCGCCGCCGACCAGCGCCGCCAGAATGGCCGTGATAGCCAGAACGACCATCAGCTCCACCAGCGTAAAGCCTTTCTTTTTGTTTTTTATATTTTTATTGTACTGCACCATAGATGCTCCCGTCGTTTCTCCGGTGAAAGGTTACAATTAGACACAATATCAGATTATATATATTGGCATTATACTCGGAATGTGACGTTTTCGCAACAAAGTCCGCGAGATTTCAGCAAATTTACACCAAATATAGTGGGTCAGCGGCAGGCTGTGCACGATTTCGCCATAATTTCCGTTAGCTTTGAACAAAAAAACAGAGTATTTTTCGCGAAATTTCTTGCAAATACAGGCCCGGCACGCTATACTAAATAGCGTGTTATTATATGGTAGAGGATGTGTAACAATGCTGGCAGCACGACTGGGCGCATGGCTGCGCCATACCGGGGAACGCTGGGCCAAGGCTGCGTTTGCGGAAAAGCTCGCCGTACTGCTGGCGCTGGGCGCTGTCCTGTATACTATTGTGACCGGCGCGGCGGAGCTGCGCTATCAGGCCCGTGCGCGGGAGGCTCTGGCTCAGGTCAAGGCTGCGCGGCTGGCGGCCAGTGCCGTGTCTGCCCAGTGCTACTCCGCCGGGCAGACATTCGCCGACCAGACAAGCGCGGACGGCTTTGCGGACGGCATCGCTGAGGAAATCCGCACGCTGGGCTCACTGCCCGGCACAGTGACGCTTTTGCAGATCGACCCGAACGGCTACACCGTGCAGCGGCTCCTGTATCAGGAGAACGGCATGTACGCCATCTATGATGCCGACCGCGGTTACCGCGTTTTCCGCGCGGAGGACCGGCTGCAATACGGTGCGGGGGTGGGCCATGCTGCTGCTTGAGGTTCTGCTGGGACTCATTCGTTTTCTGCTGGGCGCGGCGCTGTTCAGCTTTATGAACGTCGTCGCGTGGCGGCTGCCGCGGGGCATGGACCCGCTGAAGGGCCGCAGCGTATGCCCGCAGTGCGGCCACACGCTGGGTGCGCCGGACTTAGTGCCTGTGTTCAGCTGGTTATTCTTGCGCGGACGGTGCCGCCACTGTGGTGCGCACATTCCGGCGCGGTACCTGCTGGTGGAGCTTTTGGGCGGCGTGCTGGCGCTGGGCTGCACTTGGCGGTACGGCGCCGCCTACGCCCTGCCGGGCGGGCTGTTCGGCATGAGCTGGGCCGCGCTGCTGGCGCTGGCGGTCTGCGGGATCTTGCTGAGCGTTTCACTCATTGATGCCGAGACGCAGACCATCCCGGACCGGCTGAATCTGGCGCTGGCGGTCTGTGGCGCGGTGAGCGTGCTGCTCTCCCCTGCCGACTGGCTGCCGCACATCATCGGTGCGCTCTGCGTCAGTGTGCCGATGTTTCTGCTCTGCCTTGTCATCGACGGCGCGTTCGGCGGCGGCGACATCAAGCTGATGGCAGCCGCCGGGCTGTTCCTGGGCTGGCAGAATACGCTGCTGGCGATGTTTTTCGGCATTGTTTTTGGCGGCGTGTACGGCATATACCTGCTGGCCGCCAAAAAGGCAGGGAAAAAGGACCACTTCGCCTTCGGCCCGTTTCTGTGTGCGGGCATCGTGATCGCGATGCTGTTTGGCGGGCCCGTTTTGGAATGGTACTGCGCGTTTTTGTGATACTCCTTGCCTCCCTCTGCGAGACAGGCTCCCCCGGTACGGGGGAGGTGGCGCTTGCGCCAGAGGGGGAGCGACGGCCCCGCAGGGCCGGAGGGAGAGAACCTTGCCACAAACCGAAATATTTCGGTTTGCCGCAAGGTTCTCTCCCCCACCGCCTGCGGGCGGAGCCCCCTCGCAGAGGGGGCCAAGGGAATCAGCCTTTCATCTATTTCTTTCGGAGGAATCTCCCTCATGCCACGTTTTCGTTATACTGCCACCAATGAGAAGGGCAAGACCGTCCGCGGACTGCTTGAGGCCCCCAGCGAGGAGGCGCTCTACGCCAAGCTGCGCAATGACGGCCTGTACATGACCGACGCGCAGGAGGCCCAGAAGGCCCTCGCGACGTTCCGCCCGCTGAAAACTGCCGTGCTGGCGGATTTCTGCCGCAACCTGGGCACCCTGCTGACCGCCGGTGTACCGCTGGTGCGTGCGTTCCGCATCATGGCGGACGAGCGCACCATCGACGCCCGCCAGAAGGCCCTGTACGAGGCCATCCTGAGCGACCGGATACCCCTGAGCGAGAGTCCCGCTGTCCGATGCGATGGAGTCCTGCGCACCCGCGTTCCCCACCCTGCTGCTGGCCATGATCCGCAGCGCTGAGGGCACCGGCAGCATCGACCACGCCTGCGCCCGCATGGCGACCTACTATGAGCGCGAGCACAAGATGAACCAGCAGGTCGGCAACAGCATGATGTACCCCATTATCCTGTCCGTGCTGATCGTCGGCGTTATTGCGATTTTGATGACCTTTGTTCTACCGCAGTTCAAACCGATGTTTGACCAGATGGAGACCCTGCCGTTCCTGACCCAGCTGCTGTTTGACGTCAGCGACTTTGTCGGTGCCAACTGGCCGGTGCTGCTCGTCGTGGCGGCGCTCATCGTCTTTGGCGGCAAGCTCCTGCTGGCACAGCCGAAGGTCCGCCGCCAGTGGGACCGCTTCATCCTGCACGCGCCGGTGGTCGGCGTGCTGAACCGCAAGATCTGCACGGCGCGCTTTGCCAGCACGCTGTCCAACCTGTACGGCAGCGGCGTGCCCATCATCACGACACTGGCCGCGGCACGCGACGCCATCGGCAACCGCTGGATCGAGAGCCAGTTCGGTGACGCACTGGACAGCATCCGCGCAGGCCACAGCCTGTCGGAGGCGATTGCGGGCATCGACGGTTTTGAAGTGAAGCTCTCCTCCTCCGTCGCTGTCGGCGAGGAGACCGGCAAGCTGGACAGCCTGCTGGCGACCATCAGCGAGACGCTCGACTATGAGGCCGAGATGGCGACCAAGCGCCTTGTCACGCTGCTGGAGCCCGTTATGATCGTTGTTATGGGTCTCGTGGTCGGCGGCGTCGTAGCCGCGGTCATCGTGCCCATCTACCAGTCCTACGGCACCATCGGCGCGTCGAGCGGCGCGATTTAAATTCTATTCCGGGAGGCCCACCATGGCACTTCTTACCTCTTTATATCTGTGCAGCCGCACGGTGTATGCCGCCGTCGGCACGCCCACGGGCAGCGGGGCGCGCGTTGTCGCCGCCGCCCAGACCGAGCTGCCCGAGGGCTGCCTGATCAACGGCGTCATCACAAACGAGGCGGACCTGACCGCCGCGCTCAAAGAGTTTTTCACCGCCAACAAGCTGCCGATGAATCGCGTGGCGCTGATTGCAGGCGGCAGCCAGTTCATGCACCGCATCCTGACGCTGCCCGCCATGAGCGAGAAAAAGCGGATGGCCGTGCTCTCCCATGAGCTTGCCAGCGGCGGCGCCGAGGTCAAGGCTCCGCTGGATGACTACATGCTGCTCTCCCGCGATGCCAAGACCCGCGTGGATACCGTCCTGGCCACCCGCGTGGAGCAGCGCGTCATTGCCGGGTACGACGCGCTGGCCAAGGCCGTCGGCTTCAAGCTGTACAGCATCGACTTAGGGCTGGCCGCGCCGATCAAGGCCGTGCGCACGATCCCCGATTTGCAGCAGAAAACCTTCGTGCTGCTGCAATTTGACGATGACACGATCTCTGCCTGCCTGTTTGTGCAGGGGCAGTACACCTACTCGACCCGCAGCCGCCTGTTCAACCCGCGCGGCTCGGCGGAGTCCGGCACCGAGATCGCGCAGAAGCTCTCGGGCCTGATCCAGTTCCACACGACCAGCAAGAGCGAGCACCGCATTGAGACGGTCTGCTTTGCCGGCTCCACGGCGGACGACCTTGCGGTCTGCCGCCCGGGCTGTGAGGCGCTGGGCCTGCAGGTGGCCCGCTTCCCGGATTCGCCCACCGTCAAGCTGCCGTCCGGCACCGCGCTGGCCGATGTGCTTTACGCGGCGGGCAACCTGATCGCACGCTGATTTTTACCTGCAAATACTTGCCCCGGGGGCTTATCATTATGGCTATGAAACAGAACAACTTTTATCTGCGCTGGCAGAAGGCCGCCGGTGCGGCCAAGTCGGAGTCCCGCAGCCAGGGCCTGCGGACGCTGGTGCCCGGCCTTGCTGTCGTGGCTGTCTCCATGCTGGGCTGGGGTGTGCTGACGCTGCACACCTCGATGCTGAAAAGCCAGCGGGAGGACATCCTGAACTGGTGCAGCGACAATACCGAGCCATACCGCGCCGCAACGCAGGATTCTGAGTCTGCGGCGCAGTTCCGCTCACTGACCGACTATTCCGACGGGATGACCGCGCTGCTGAACAGCTACCCCGACGTGACCAGCAGTCTGCTGCACCGGGTCGAGGCTGCCGGCGGGTCCGGCATCACGATCCAGTTCACCGACTACAACGCATCGACGGGCGAGCTGCTCTTTAACGCGAACTCCTCCCAGGTCATCGACATTCCGGCCTACATCCGTTCCCTGCAGAACTGCGGGGTGTTTTCCACCGTCAGCTACACCGGCTACAAGGCCGATGACGACGGCTATTCCATCGATCTGCGCTGTGTGCTGGCAGCGCCGCAGCAGTAAAGGAGGGCGCTATGGAAATTGCACCAATGACAAAGCGCGATAAAATTCTGCTGTACGTCGTTCTGATGCTGGCGTTCGTTGTGCTTTTTGTCCGGTTCCTGCTGATTCCGGGCATTGAGAACCACCAGCAGGCCGACGCCGATCTGCGCGAGGCGCAGGACGCCCAGACCTCCATGCAGGATGCGATCATGCTGGCCGGCACCTACGCCGCCGAGAAAAGCAGCAACTGGGGCGAACTGCAGACCGCCAACGCCAGCTACTACAGCCTGCTGAGCAGTGACGAGCTGGACACGCTGGTGACAAGCCTGGAGCTGAACCACAATTTACAGCCCGACTCGCTGACCATCGGCGAGCCCGTGACCCAGAGCCTTACCTATTATACCGCCAGTGAGAACGCCGGACAGAGCGCTGCCCCCAGCGCAGCCGCGTCCGTCTTTGCCGGTGACGACAACAGTGACGACGACAGCATCACCGCTGACACCGCCGACACGACGGCCCAGGGCAACGCCATTTTGCAGCAGATCTTAGCCTCCGACCTCATCCCGGACTATGACCAGCCGGGCTATTACCGCAGCGTGGCGATCAGCTTCTGCTGCACGGGCGAGGACAGTGATTTTCTTTCGATGCTGGACGACATGGCCGCGAACTACCCGTCCGTACAGCTTGTATCCTTCTCCATCGATACCCGCAGCTTCGCCGACACCGACGGCAGCGCCGTGACGGCCACGGCGTTCAATGTATCCCTGAACGTGATCCTCTGTGACAAAGGAGGCGTACAGCCGTGAAAAACATCCGCCTCGGCGACGTTCTGATCGAGTTCGGCTATATCACGCCCGACCAGCTGAACACCGCCCTTGCCTACCAGAAAGAGCACCGCGACCTGCGCGTCGGCCAAGCTTTGCAGGAGCTTGGCTACGTCAATGAGCGTCAGGTCCTGGAGGCACTGGCCCAGCGCCTCCAGCTTACAATGATCGACATCGAGCATACCAACGTCGATGTGACCGCCGTTGAAAAGGTCCCGCAGGAGCTTGCGCAGAAGTACGATATGCTGCCGATTGCGCAGAGTCCGCGCGCGCTGACGATTGCCGCCAACGACCCGCTGAACTACTACGCCCTTGAGGACATCCGCCAGCTGACCGGTCTCGAACCGGAGATCGTGCTGGCCGAGCTGGAGCCGCTGCGCCGCGCCATCCGCTACTATTACGCCGAGGTCAGCGCCCGCAAGGCGGCCCGCACCGCCAACGACAGCGACATGGCCGCCGCCCAGACCGAGGATCTGGCCATTGACATGACTGCCGAGGGCGGCGACCTCGACGCGCCCATTATCCGTCTGCTGAACAGCCTTGTGCAGCGTGCCGTCACGACGACGGCGTCGGATATTCACATCGAGCCGTTTGAGGGCGAGACGAAGGTCCGTATGCGCATCGACGGCGTCATTATTGACTATGTGACGCTGCAGCGTGCTTTGCACCAGCCGCTGATCGCGCGTATCAAAATCATGTCGAACCTTGACATTGCCGAGCACCGCATCCCGCAGGACGGCCACTTCCGCGCACGCCTCGAGACCGGCCCCGACGTCAACGTCCGTGTTTCGATCCTGCCGACGGTCTTTGGCGAGAAGGCCGTTCTGCGTATTCTGTCCAGCAACACTTACATCAAAAATGCCAGCCATTTCGGCATGAACGACGAGACCTACAAGCGCTTTCTGCCGCTGCTGAACCGCCCGAACGGCATCGTCTACCTGACCGGACCGACAGGCTCCGGCAAAACGACGACGCTGTACATGGTCCTGCAGACGATTGCCGAGCGGCAGGTCAACGTCTCGACGATCGAGGACCCCGTGGAGCGCAACCTGGCCCGCATCAACCAGACGCAGGTCAACAACATTGCCGGCCTGACGTTTGAGAGCGGTCTGCGCGCCCTGCTGCGCCAGGACCCCGACGTCATCATGGTCGGCGAGACGCGCGACGCCGAGACAGCGTCCATCTCGGTGCGTGCGGCCATCACGGGCCACATGGTTTTCTCAACGCTGCACACAAACGACGCACTGTCGTCCATTGTCCGTTTAGAGGATATGGGTGTCGAGCGGTACATGGTCGCAAACTCCGTCGCGGGCCTCGTGGCTCAGCGTCTGATGCGCCGCGTCTGCCCGCACTGCGCCAAGCAGATGCCGGTCACGGCGGAGGAGCGCACCTATTTAGGGCCCGACATCCCGTTTGTGCGCCGCGGCACGGGCTGTACCCAGTGCAACGGCACGGGCTACCGCGGGCGTATCGCCATCCACGAGCTGGTCATCATCAACCGTGAGCTGCGCGAACTGA
>OLQT01001877.1_pt1 | contig 12193 bp, 10 predicted proteins | sample 1672651 | NCBI WGS metagenome assembly OLQT01 (sample SAMEA3136709, study PRJEB25190) | human gut metagenome | biome: human gut; feature: human-associated habitat; material: faeces | place: Austria | collected 2013 | reverse complement strand
GGGAAGCGGCCCTGCGGCAGTTGGTAACCAGTTATCGCAATACCGTGGAGATCATGACCCTGGCCAGCCGAGTGGCCGCCCGCCATCCCGTGGAGGGGCAGCTGGAGGCCCGGCCGGTGCTGCGTCACGGGGAAGCGCCCCGGGCATACCCTTGCCGGGATGAAAAGGAACGCATCCAGCGCATTGCCGGACTGGCCAAGCAGTGGCAGGAGGAAGGCTATCACACCGTGGCGGTGATCGAGAAAACCAAGGCCCGGGCCGAGGCCACCTGGCGGGCGCTGAAAAAGCAGCTGCCCGTGCGGCTACTGGCCGAGGGGGACACCGCCTACGCCGGGGGCCTGCTGGTGCTCCCCGCGGCACTGGCCAAGGGGCTGGAATTTGACTGCGTGCTCATCGCCGACGCAGAAGCGTCCCAGTACCCGGACGAACGCTTCTATGCCAAGCTGTTTTACGTTCTCTGCACCCGTCCCCTGCACCGACTGGGCTTCGTCAGTCTCGGCGAACGAACCGCCCTTCTGACAGGGGCCGAACTGCATCAGCCCGAAGCAAACGCGAAAGACGCTTCTGAAAAGAAAAAGGGCGGTGCGAAGGAATGCTGAACATAGAAAGCTATCTTTCCAGCCTGTTGACGCTGCTTCAGCAGAACTTTGGCCCCCGGCTCGTCTATGTCGGCCTGCAGGGCAGCTATCTGCGGGGCGAGGCCACCGAAAACAGCGATATCGATATCATGACAGTAGTGGACGGCCTGAGCGTCTCTGATCTGGAACAATACCGCGCGCTTATTTCCTCGCTGGAAGAGCCGGAAAAGTCCTGCGGCTTCATTTGCAGCAAAACCGATCTAAGTCACTGGAATCCGTTGGAAATCTGTCATTTGCTCCACAGCACCCGGGATCTTTTCGGGCGGCTGCGCCCGCTGGTTCCTTCCTATACGGAACAGGACGTCCGGTCTTACGTGAAGCTGAGCGTAAACAATCTGTATCACGAGCTTTGTCACCGGTTCATTCACGGGGAACGCGGCAAAGCCATCGCCGCCCTGCCCGCCCTCTACCAAATCGCCTTCTTTCTTCTGCAAAACCTGTACTATCTGGAACACGGCCTTTTTCCGCAGACGAAGGCGGAGCTGCTGCCTCTTCTTTCCGGCAGGAACCATTCCGTGCTGAAATGCGCCATGACCTTCAAAGCGGACTCCGACTTTGACTTCCATGCCTGCTTTGAGCTGCTGTTCCTCTGGTGTCAGGAAACCCTGACATCCCTCTAAGACAAAAGCAACCCGGCGCTTGAGCCTTTTGGGGCCATGCGCCGGGTCGCTTTTGAATGGCGGTTTTGATTATACGCCGCTTGCGCCGTAGTTGGCCAGTACGCGGGCCGAGGGATCGTCCACGTTGCAGCCGGGCCAATCCCGGTTCGGCATCCAGAAGCCGGAAACCATATGGGCCTGACCGGGATAGTACTTTTCGAAAAGCTGGCGGTACAGCAGGCTTTCCTTGGTGAAGGGCCGGGTAAAGTCGTATTGCTCGCATCCGGCGCGGAATTCTTCGTCCGTATAAAGGGACTCGGCATAGGCTTTCAGATCGTCCACCATGGAATGCCCCACCGCGTCGCTGAACGCGGCCTTCTGCCGCCAGAGGATCTCCTCCGGCAGGATGTGATCGTCGGCAAACGCCTGACGGATCAGGTATTTGCCCATGTCATGGCGGTTCATTTTCAGCGACGGGTCAATGGCCATGGCGTAGCGCACAAAGGCCAGATCGCCGAAGGGCACCCGGGCCTCCAGCGAGTTGACGGAGATGCATCGATCCGCCCGCAGCACGTCGTACATGTGCAGCTCCCGGATGCGCTTTTCCGCCTCATGCTGGAACGCGGCAGGGTCCGGCGCGAAATCGGTGTACTTGTAGCCGAACAGCTCGTCGGAAATTTCGCCGGTCAGCAGCACCCGAATGTCCGTGTGCTCGTGGATGTACTTGCACACCAGATACATGCCGATGCTGGCCCGGATAGTGGTGATGTCATAGGTGCCCAGCAGCGCCACCACCGGCTCCAGCGCTTCCAATACCTCCTCTTTGGTGATGATGACTTCCGTGTGGTCGCTGCCGATGAAATCCGCCACCTTGCGGGCGTATTTCAGGTCGATGGCGTCCACGTCCATGCCGATGGAAAAGGTGCGCAGCGGCTTTTTCAGCTTGCGGGCGGCGATGGCGCACACCAGCGAGCTGTCCAGCCCGCCGCTGAGCAGGAAGCCCAGCGGCGCGTCCGCATCCAGCCGTTTTTCCACGCCTGCGGTCAGCAGATCGTGCAGGCCCCGGCAGACGGTATCTTCCTCCGCCATCAGGTACTGATCCACCCGGGCCGGATCGGCGTAGCGGACGAACACGCCGCCCGCCCAGTAGCAGCCCGGCGGGAAGGGCAAAATCGTCTCGCACAGGCCCACCAGCACCTTGGCCTCGCTGGCAAAAATCATGGAGCCGTCGGCCAGCGTGCCGTAATACAGCGGGCGGATGCCGATGGGATCCCGGGCGGCAATGAGCTTGCCGGTTTTCCCATCGTACAGGATCAGGGCGAACTCTGCGTCCAGCACCTTGAACATTTCCAGACCATATTCTTCGTACAGGGGCAGCAGAATCTCGCAGTCGGAATCGCTCTGAAATGCGTACTTTTCTTCCAGCCGTTTTTTCAGCGGCCGGAAACCGTACAGCTCGCCGTTGCAGACCACGCTGCTTCCATCCCGTTCAAAGGGCTGCATGCCCGACTCGTTCAGGCCCATAATGGCCAGCCGGTGAAAGCCCAGATAGCCGCAGGGGATCTCCGTCATCCGGGACATATCCGGCCCCCGGGACAGGGTACGGTCAAAATGTTCCTTCAGCGTCTCTACCGGGATCGACTTGCTTTCCACACCAAAAATCGAACACATAAAAAAGCACCTCCAAAGTTTCCCGCGGCATTGTCTGATGATTTCAGGACGAATGCCGCGCTCCGTGGTGCCACCTGATTTGCTTCTTTGACGGGTTCTGGCAAACCCCGGCCGCTGTAACGGGCAGCCAGCCCGCCGCCCCTACTTGCGCCGCAACGCTTTCAGCTTGGACTCGGAAGGGTTCTTTCACCCAGACCGCCCGCGGGCTTTTCAGCTGCCGCCCGCTCTCTTTGGGCGCGGCTTCCGGGGTACTTTGCTTCCTCAACGCTTTCCATCATATAAAAAGACAAGGGTACACAACGCTTTCGCGTGTCAGGCACCCTTGCCTTGATGGAAAGTATACAACGGGTCGTTTCTCCCGTCAATGGGACAGATTGTTTTTTTGCTGTTTTACAAAAGCGGCTTCATTTCGACCAACCGATACCCTTCCGCTTCCGCCGGGTCGTGGGTGACCAGCACCACGGTTTTGTTTCGGGCATACTCCCCCACCGCGTCCTGTACGGCCTTTTTGGTGTCCGCGTCCAGACCCTTATAGGGCTCGTCCAGAAGCAGCACGTCGAACGCTGCCAGCAGCGCCCGGGCAATCGCGGCCCGCCGCTTCATGCCGCCGCTGAATTCCCGCACGGGCCGGGAAAGGCTTTCCTTCTCCAGCCCCAGCCGAAGAAGCAATGTTTCCGTTTCTTCCGGCAGGCTGCCGCATACGAAGCGAATGTTTTCCGCTGCCGTCAGGTGTTCCAGCAGCCGATCCTCCTGAAAAACAGCGCTCATGCGCAAGCCTTCCAGCCCCGTGATGCTGCCGCCGTCCGGGCGTTCCAAGCCCATCAGGAGCCGCAGCAGCGTGGTTTTTCCGCAGCCGGAAGGGCCCATCAGGCAAAGATGCTCCCCCGCTTCCACGCGCAGCGAGAAATGTCGCAGCACCGGCTTGCCGTCGTAGGCCTTGCTCAGCCGCTCCATGGCAATCATGCGCAAAGCCTCCTTTCGACCAGCTCCGTCAGCAGGGACAATAGCTTTTCACAGCCCACGCTCAGCAGCACAATGGTCAGCGTCCAGCAGAACAGATCAGGCGTTTCCAGATAGACCTTGGCCTGATAGAGCTTTTCGCCGATGGAGCCGGAGGGCATGCCGATGACCTCCGCCGCCACGCCGCTTTTCCAGCACAGACCGATGGCGATATTCATGCCGGAACGCAGGTACGGCATGGCTGAAGGCAGATAAACGCCCCTTAGCCGCCGGGCAAAGGGGACCCGGAACAGTTTGGCCATTTCCAGAAGCTGAGGGTCGGTGTGGCACAGGCCGGTCAGCGTATTCTGATACAGCACCGGGAAGGCGATCATCAGGCTGATGAGGATGGACAGGTTCCGGCTGGACACCCACAGAAGCGCCAGGATCACAAAGGAGGCCACAGGGATGGCCCTCACAGTGGCGGTCAGGGGACTGAGCAGCTGCCGCACCCAGCGGTGACGGTAGCTGAGCACCGCCAGCACCAGCGCCAGCGCCAGACTCATAAAGAAGCCCAGCAGAATATGCCCCAGCGAAAAGCCCACCGATTGCCAGAACTGGGGCTGCCACAGGAGCTGAAAAAAGCGCTGGATCGCCTGAAGCGGCGACACCAGCAGAATCGGTTCATCCACCCATCGGGCGGCGGCTTCCCAGCAAAGCAGCCAGAAGGCCGCCGCCCAAAGGGGGACGGAGCGCTTTTTCTTAGCGCTGGAAGTAGAAGGCGTCATCCGGCAAAGCGCCGCCCACGGACTGAGGATTCTGGTCAAAGAGCACCTTCAGATAACCGGAAAGCTGCTCCTTCATTTCCGCCCCTTCGATAAACACGATCTGGCAATAGGGCAGAGCCTTCTGAGCCACGGCCTCGGGCACGATGTCAAAGGCGGCGATCAGCTTGGCGGCGTCCTCCACGTTGGCGTTCACATATTCCACGGAAGCCTTGTAACCATCCAGGAATTTGCTGACTTCTTCAGGATGCTCGGCTACATAGTCGGTACGGGCAATGACGATGCCGGTCAGCATGGCGCTCGGCTCGTCGCTGCCTTCCTGCAGCTTGGCCCATTCGGCGGTCAGGTCCAGCGCCACATGGACGCTTTCCTGCTTCATCTGGGCGGTGGTCACGAAGGGCTGGGGCAGCACGGCCACGGAGCCTTCGTTGCTCAGAAGCGCGGCCAGACATTCCGCATGTTCGGACTTGTATTCCACGGTCACGTCCTTTTCGGGGTCGAGGCCGTTGCCCTCCAGCAGGTAGTTCAGCGCGTACTCAGGGGTAGCGCCCTTGCCGCTGGAATAGATGGTGCGGCCCCGCAGATCCTCAAAGGACTGGACGGTCTGCTCGCCGTTTTCCACCACGTAGAGAATGCCCAGCGTGTTGATCGCCAGCACCTGCACCTTGCCCTGCGTGTTGTTGTACAGCACGGAACCCAGATTGGCGGGCACGGCGGCAATATCGATCTCGCCCTTCACCAGCTTGGGGGTGATTTCATCAATGGCGGAAGCAATGCTGAAATCATAGCTGGCGGCTTCATCGGTCATCAGCTTGCTCAGGCCCATGGCGGTGGGGCCCTTCATGGCCATCACCCGGGGCAGGGCTTCGGTTCCCTCGGCGAAAGAAACGGCGCACACGGACAGCGCCATGCAGGCTACCAGCAAAACGGAAAGCAGCTTTTTCAAAGCGTTCATATCAGATATTTCCTCCTGTCAGTTTGATTTCTTGTTTAGATTGGGTCAGATTGGGTTGGATCTGGACTGCACCAGAGCGCTCTTGACCTGTACGCCGGGCAGATTGCCCAGCTTGCCGGTCATGGCCCCCACTTGATCGTTGGTGCTCCGGACGATCAGGCAGATCACGGCCTGCCCCCGGGACGGGCTGGGCACGCCCATGCGGCCGTCGATCATGGCCGCAAAAGAAGACAGAATTTCATTAACCTTCGGCACAGACTGCCGGTCCTCGATCACAACGCCCACGAAGCCCAGACGTTCTTCCGACACCCGGGACGCCCCCTTTGCTCAATGCTCCATAAATAAGAAAAAACCGTCGGACGCGCCTGTGCGTCTACGGCTCTTTTCGTCGATTCAGCATAGAATTCCCCCTCCCTCTTCTTGGACGTTGACGCATCCCCGCCCGCAAATAAGAATGATGTTTCCGCAACTGGCCCTCACGCTGCCGCTCGGGTTTGCCGCTAAGTCCAGTATACCCCTTTTTTTGCAAAATGAAAAGCCCGGACGAAAAAATGTCCGGGCCAGCGTGTCAAAAAGCACGAAAAAGGATGGTATTTTCATCCATCCTTTTCCTATTTTCGATTTTTCCTTACGGCAGTTTTTCCACGGCCACATCATAGGCGATTTTCAGCTGAGGGTCGTTCATATCGCCGATGTCATACATAACGTCCTTATTTTCCTCGGGCATTTCGGCGATCACATCCGGCGTGATGCCCTTGTGATGCACCTCGTTGCCGTTGGGCGTGAAGTACTGGGCCACGGTCAGCTGCATGCCTGCGCCCCGGGTGCCCACGGGCAGCACGTACTGCACCACGCCTTTGCCGTAGGTGGTCACGCCTACGATGGTCGCACGGCCGTAGTCCTGCAGGCAGCCGGAAAGGATCTCGCTGGCGGAAGCGGAATTTTCGTTCACCAGCACCACCAGCGGAATATCGTTCTTGCCTTTGTGGAGCTGATAGGTCTCCTCGCTGCCGTCCCGGTAGCGCAGGGAAGCCACCGTGCCGTCCTCCAAAAACAGGTCGGCTACCTTGACCGCGTCGTCCACCCAGCCGCCGGGATTATCCCGCAGGTCGATGAGCAGCACCTTCGCGCCCTCGTCCAGCAGCTTGTTCATATGCTCCTTGAACGCCGTGGAGCAGTCGCCGCTGAATTCGTACAGGGAAATATAGCCCACGTTGTTTTCCAGCATGCAGGAATTGACATAGTTCACATGCACCTGCGCCCGGTTGATGACGAAATCCAGCAACTGGCCGTCCCGGAGCACCTGCACGTTCACAGGCTTGCCCACCTCGCCGCGCATGATGTCCACCGCGTCCTGCAGGTTGGTGGCGGTCACGTCCAGATCCTCCACCTTGGAAAGAATGTCGCCCTTGCGCAGTCCGGCTTCCAGCGCCGGGCTGTCCAGAAAGACCCGGGTGACGGTGCAGATGCCTGTCTGATAATTGGCCATAATCTGAATGCCCACTCCGGCGTAGTTGCCCTCGTCGTCGGCCCACATCTTGGCATAATTTTCCGGGGTATAATAGAAGGTGTAAGGATCGTCCAAACCGTAGAGCAGGCCCATGGCCGCGCCGTCCAGCATTCCTTGGTCGTCCGGCTCCTGATAATAGTACTGATCCACGATCTGCTTGATCTCGTCCAGTTCTTCATACTGTTTGAGCCGCTCGTATTCTTCCCGGGAAATCGTGACCATCTCGCTGCCGGAGGCCGCAGCCCCATCGCCGGTCAAAGCGTCGGTGATGGTGGTGGGCAGCAGAGAACAGCTGGTCAGCAGCACCAGTATCAGCGTCATCAGCACCGTCAGCTTGCGGGTCTTGGTCCATTTCATTCGCTCACCCCGTTTCCATATCATTCGGAAATCACAGAATCTCTCTGGGCTTTTCCTGTCCACAGCGCTTGAGCTTGTACAGGATCTTGAACGTGACCGCGTCGTCAAAATGACGCAGATCCAGCCCGGTCTGGCGCTGCACCTTATCCAGCCGGTACACCAGCGTATTGCGGTGGATGAACAGCTGCCGCGCCGTATCGGAAAGGTTCAGATCCTTGCGAAAGAACATTTCGATGGTTTGCAGCATCTCTTCGTTGAAGAGCTTGGCCGTTTTGCGGTTGAACAGCAGCGAATGATACCGCAGGCTGTCCTCCCGGGGCACGCTCATCAGGAAGCGTTCCAGCATCAGGCGGCTGAAGAGGAAAATATTCTCCTCCGGGTTGAACAGCTGGCCTACCTCGATGGCGCGTCTGGCCTCGGCATAGCTTTCGCCCAGCAGGGCCAGGTTATTCTTGCTTTCCCCAACGCCCGCCGCCATATTCAGCGCCGTTTCCTCCATCAGCGTCTCCTGCACGGCCAGCACATACTGTTCCAGTTCCGCCGTTCCGTCGATGCCGTTCATATCCTTGACGAGCGCCGCCTCCCGGCGGTTCATTTCAATCAGCACGTCTGTTTCGCCCAGCGGCAGCAGCTCGCCCAGCGTTGTGTAGGCGCTGGCCTTGTCCGTGTCCTCCAGCCGGAACACGATGACGCAGCGGTTCATTTCCACCGGGATCTTGTGCTCCGCCGCCCGGGAAACCAGCTCCGCGCCGGTCAGTTCCTGCCGCAGCGCCTTGCGGTATACATCGGAGTAGCCGGAAATGGAAAGACTGCTCTTGAGCAGGCTCATGACCATGGCATCCGCCAGACAGAGGACGTCCGCCGCGCCGGGCGCGGAGGCCTGCGCCGCCAGATACAGGGAGGGATGAATGTCCAGAACCCGCACCAGCGCGTCGCCCACATGATGGTTGATGCCGGACGCCAGCGCGGAAGCGGGCACGGTCAGGGACGGGCCGTCCTCCGGCACGATGCAGACGCCGTCCGCGTCCAGCAGACGCAGAGGAAGACTCAGCTCCTGAAAAACTTTTGCGATTTTGCGAAGATACCGCTTTTCAATATACACGCGAGGGTTGCTCCTTTCCTGTTCCGGCCTGCGCCGGAAAGCCCGAGGGCCGCATTCATTATAGCGGATTCCGACGAAAAAGTACAGTCAAAACCCTTTGGAAAAGGAGCGGAAAACGTGTAAAAACATAGAAAGGCCCATTTGTAACGCAGCGCTGCTGGGCGCTCATTTACCCGCTCAGACTGGATAGTCCTCCAGTCTTTCGATATCCGCGCCCAGAAGCCGAAGCTTTTCCGGCAGATTCTGGTATCCCCGCTCGATATGCCCGGAGGGGTCGCTGAGCAGCGTTTCGCCCTCCGCCATCAGTCCGGCCAGCATCAGGGCCGCTCCGGCCCGAAGATCGGTGCTGCGCAGGCTGGTTCCCCGAAGCGGGCAGCCGCCCTCCACCAGCGCCACGTTGTTCTCGACCCGGATGCGTCCGCCGAGGCGGCACAGCTCGTTCACGTGCATGAAACGGTTTTCGAACACTGTTTCGTGAATCAGGCTTCGCCCATGGCAGTGCAGCGCCACCACGGTCATGGGCGCCTGCATATCGGTGGGAAAGCCCGGATAGGCCAACGTCCTCACCTCAAAGGGAGACACAGCCGATCCGCTGAGACGGATGCCCGCGTGGGTCTCCCGAATGCCCACGCCCGTTTCCGCCAGCTTGAACAGCAGGGAACGCAGATGCTCCGCGCAGGCTCCCCGCACCAGCACGCTGCCCTCGGTGACAGCGGCGGCGCACAGCAGCGTTCCTGCCTCGATTCGGTCGGGAATAGGCCGGTATACCGCGCCATGTAGGCGCTCTACGCCCAGAATGGTGATGGTCTCCGTGCCCGCGCCGGATATGCTGGCCCCCATCTGGTTCAGGCAGTTGGCCAGATCCACGATCTCTGGCTCCTTGGCCGCGTTTTCCAGCACGGTCAGGCCCCGGGCCAGCGCTGCGGCCATCATCAGATTTTCCGTTGCGCCCACGCTGGGCAGATCCAGATAGACGCGCGCCCCGGAAAGCCGGCCCGAAAGCTGACGCTTGCCGCCCAGCGGGTGAATCTGCGCGCCAAGCGCCTGCAAGCCCTTCAGATGCAGATCAATGGGCCGCTGGCCGATAGCGCAGCCGCCGGGCAGACCCACGCAGGCGCTGCCGCTGCGGGCCAGAATGGGGCCCAAAATCAGAATGCTGGCCCGAAGGCGGCGCATGTTCTCCTCATGCAGCGGGCTCCGGGGCTGCAGCGCGCAGACGGAAACCTCGCTGCCGCTGCGGGTCACCTGAGCGCCGCAGTCCCGCAAGATGGTCAGCAACGTTTCCACATCCGTGATGCGCGGCACTTCCTTCAATACCAGTGGTTCCTCCGTCAAAAGCCCCGCAGCCAGAAGCGGCAGCACCGCGTTCTTGGCGGCGTGCACCTCCACCTCGCCGCTCAAAACGGGGCTGTGACGGATGAGATAAGTTGCCATGTTCATCCCTCCTGTCGCGGTCATTTTGACCCCGGTGCAAAAGCAGCATGAGGGGTGGAAAGGTTTTTCAGCCTCCGTCAAAAGCGCCTTTCAGCCCTTCCACGGCAGGGTTTGTCAGCATAGCGTCCGTTTGGGCCTGCAGCGCCGTTTCTTCGCTGGCGGCATTTGTCTCATCCGTCCTTTTCCGAAACGGGAAAGCGTGCTATAATACAACCAGTTTTTGGAAAGGATCATGTTTGGATGGATCGATTTGTCTTGAAAGCGCCCTACCCCGCCGCCGGCGATCAGCCTGCCGCCATCGACAGTCTGGCCCGGGGCGTGCTGGAGGGCAAAAAAAATCAGGTGCTGCTGGGCGTGACCGGCAGCGGCAAAACCTTCACCATGGCTTCCGTGATCGAGCGGGTGCAGAAGCCCACGCTGGTGCTGGCCCACAACAAGACGCTGGCCGCGCAGCTTTGCAGCGAGCTTCGGGCCTTCTTCCCGGATAGCGCGGTGGAGTATTTCGTGTCCTACTACGACTATTATCAGCCCGAGGCCTATATCGCCGCCAGCGACACCTACATTGAGAAGGACGCCTCCATCAATGAAGAAATCGACCGTCTGCGCCACAGCGCAACCGCCGCGGTGCGTGAACGCAAGGACGTGATTATCGTCGCCAGCGTCAGCTGCATTTATTCCATGGGCGACCCCAGCGAATACGAGGGCATGATGGTCAGCATGCGCCCCGGCATGCAGCTGAGCCGGAATCAGCTCATCGCCCGGCTGGTGGACATTCAGTACGAGCGCAACGATATGGATTTTTCCCGCGGCAGCTTCCGTGTCAAGGGAGACGTGCTGGAAATCATCCCCGCCAGCGAGCGGGAGCACGCTCTGCGCATCGAATTTTTCGGCGATGAGATCGAGCGTATCCGGGAGATCGACGCGGTCAGCGGCAACGCCATCAGTACGCTGGAACACGCCGCCGTCTTCCCTGCCACTCATTATGCGATGGACAAGGAAAAGATGCTGCAAAATCTCGGCTGCATCGAAAACGACCTGGCGGCGCGGGTCAGGGAGCTGGAAGACGAAAACCAGCCCCTCTACGCGCTGCGGCTGAAGCAGCGCACCAACTACGATCTGGAAATGATGCGGCAGATCGGCTACTGTCAGGGCATCGAGAACTACAGCCGCTACTTCGACGGCCGCAAGCCCGGGGACGCGCCCTACTGCCTGCTGGACTACTTCCCCAAGGACTACCTGATGATCATCGACGAAAGCCACGTGACGCTGCCGCAGGTGCGGGCTATGTACAACGGCGACCACATGCGCAAAAAAAGTCTGGTGGACTACGGCTTCCGTCTGCCCTCTGCCTACGACAACCGGCCTTTGGTGTTCGATGAATTCACCCAGCGGCTGAATCAGGTCATTTACGTCAGCGCCACGCCCGGCGAATATGAGCTTTCCCTCAGCGAAAACACGGTGGAGCAGATCATCCGCCCTACGGGCCTGCTGGATCCGCTGATCCTGCTGCGTCCCGCCACCGGTCAGGTGGACGATCTGGTGGGCGAGATCCACAAGACCATCGAAAAAGGCGAGCGGGTGCTGGTGACCACGCTGACCAAGCGCATGGCGGAAAGCCTGACCGAATACCTGAAAAATCTGGGAATTCGGGTGCGCTACCTGCACAGCGATATTCAGACCATGGAGCGCACCAAATTGATCCGCGACCTGCGGCTGGGCGAATACGACGTGCTGGTGGGCATCAACCTGCTGCGCGAGGGACTGGACATGCCGGAGGTCAGTCTGGTGGCCATCATGGACGCGGACAAGGAGGGCTTCCTGCGCAGCCAGACCAGCCTGATCCAGACCATCGGCCGCGCCGCCCGCAACGTGGACGGCCGGGTGATTCTCTACGGCGACATCCTGACCGAAAGCATGGAAAAGGCCATGAACGAAACCAACCGCCGCCGGGCCCTGCAGCAGGCCTACAACGAGCTGCACAGCATCACGCCCAAGAGCGTCCAGAGCACCGTGCAGGCCCTTCTGCGCATTACCGACGATATGAAGGCGGGCGCGCCGGATTCCATGAGCGAGGAAGAGCTGCAAGCCCTGATGAAGTCGGTGGAGGATCAGATGCTTTCCGCCGCCAAGGCGCTGGATTTTGAAAAGGCCGCCAAGCTGCGCGACCAGGAGTCCGCCGTGAAAGACGAGCGCGCCGCGGCCG
>OLQT01001866.1_pt1 | contig 12243 bp, 12 predicted proteins | sample 1672651 | NCBI WGS metagenome assembly OLQT01 (sample SAMEA3136709, study PRJEB25190) | human gut metagenome | biome: human gut; feature: human-associated habitat; material: faeces | place: Austria | collected 2013 | reverse complement strand
GCAGAATGCGATTCGTACCGAATTGATGAACCGCGGTGTATACCGTACCGTATCCACACTTTTGACACAGGTTATCGTAGATCCTTATGACGAGGCTTTTTACAAACCGAGCAAGATTATTGGTCGTGTTATGACTGAGGAAGAAGCGGAAGAAGAAGAGAAAAAAGGAAACCATGTTGTTAGAACCGAGGAGGGCTATCGTCGAATCGTTGCGGCACCGATGCCACATCAGATTGTGGAACTGGATGCTGTAAATACCCTGATGGATGCGGATCAGGTTGTCATTGCAGCCGGTGGCGGAGGAATTCCGGTACTGGAGCAGGGCACTGTTTTAAAAGGCGCAAGTGCAGTCATTGAGAAAGATCTCATTGCAGGATTGCTGGCAGACGGTGTAGAAGCGGATATGCTGATCATTCTGACCGGCGAGGAGAGCGTTTATAAGAATTACGGAACAGATAAACAGGAATCGATTCGTGAGATGACCTGTGCGGAAGCACGGAGATATATCGCTGAGGGAGAGTTTGGAGAGGGGACCATGCTTCCGAAGATTGAAACAGCCATTTCCTATATTGGTGATTATGCAACACGTAGTGTTCTGATCACAAAGCTTGGAAGTATTGAAGCAGCTATGGCTGGGCAGACAGGTACAATTATAAAGAAATAAAATAGAAAGGGGATAATGCAGATCGTGTATTATCCTCTTTGCACTTTTTCATAGGAAAGGAATATAGAAATATGAGAGAAATCAGAAAAACAAAAATTGTATGCACACTGGGACCCTCCACAGATAAAGGTGATGTACTCCGTCAGCTGATGCAGGAAGGAATGAATGTTGCGCGTTTTAATTTTTCACATGGCTCCCATGAAGAACAGAAAGCACGATTGGATAAACTGGTAGCATTGCGGGAGGAACTTGATCTTCCGGTAGCAGCACTGTTAGATACAAAAGGTCCGGAGATTCGTCTGAAAGAGTTGAAAGGCGGTAAGGCAGAACTGAAAGAAGGACAGTTATTTACACTGGCACTTGGTGATTTTGTCGGTGATGCCAGTCGTGTTGCCATCACATATGAAGATCTTCATAATGATGTCAAAGCTGGTGATCGTATTCTGATCGATGACGGTCTGATCGAAATGAAAGTTGTTCGCCTGGATGGAACAGATATTGTCTGTGAGGTAATCAACGGTGGAATGATCTCTAACAAAAAAGGGGTCAATGTGCCGAACGTGGAACTCTCTATGCCGTTTATCAGTGAGACAGATTACAGCGACATTGTGTTTGGTATCGAGAATGGATTTGATTTTATTGCAGCATCCTTCACCAGAACTGCCGATGATATTTTGCAGATCCGTAAGATTCTGGAAGGAAAAACAACAGTGGTTGCAGGACCATCCGGTGTGGGAAAATCATCGTTGACAAATCTCTTACAGGAAGAAGTCAGCATGGAGACAGGCGAGATCAGTAAAAAATTGAAACGTGGTCGTCATACGACCCGCCATGCACAGCTTCTGACAGTGGGAGAACACACCTATCTGATGGATACACCGGGATTCAGTTCTCTGTTTGTGGAGAGAATGGAAAAAGAGGAACTGCGGTTCCACTATCCGGAGTTTGTGGAATATGAAGGAAAATGCAGGTTTCAGGGGTGTGTGCATGTTCATGAGCCGGAATGTGCGGTTAAACAGGCAGTGGAAGAAGGAAAAATTCACAGACAGCGTTATGAAAATTATGTCAGCTTTTATGAAGAGCTGAAAGAACAGGAAAAAAGGAGATATTAAGCGATGTATCAGTTATCACCATCTATATTGGCAGCAGATTTTAATTGTCTTGGAGAGCAGATCCGACAGGTGGAAGAAGCAGGAGTGGAATGGCTTCATATTGATGTGATGGATGGAGCATTTGTTCCGAGTATTTCCTTTGGGATGCCGGTGATCGCATCCATTCGTAAAAACAGTTCTCTGTTTTTTGATGTCCATCTGATGATCGAGGAGCCGGGAAGATATATTGAAGAATTCAAAAAAAGCGGAGCGGATATGCTGACCGTACACGCGGAAGCATGTAAGCATCTGGACAGCACATTACGGGAGATCCGTAAAGCCGGAATGAAGGTCGGTGTGGCGATCAATCCGGGTACACCGGTCAGTCAGCTGGAATGTGTGCTGGATCTGGTAGATATGGTACTGATCATGACAGTCAATCCTGGATTTGGTGGGCAGAGTTATATTGAAAGCTGTACCGGAAAAGTACAGAAACTACGAAAAATGATCACGGAGGCAGGACTGAACGTGGATATTCAGGTAGATGGCGGAATCAACGAAAAGACCATCGATAAAGTACTGGATGCAGGTGCCAATATTCTGGTTGCCGGATCTGCTGTTTTTGGCGGAAATATTGGAGAAAACGTCCGTTGCCTGAAAGAGAAAATGGAGAGCAGATAAAAAATGAAAACGCTGATTATCACAGGGGGCATGATCGAAGCAGATTTTGCTCTCTCCTTTATACAGGAGTTGAAACCAGATTACATTCTCGGAGTAGACAAAGGGTTACAGTTTTGTTATGAATATGACATCCGTCCGGATTATATCGTGGGAGATTTTGACAGTCTTCCGGGAGAGATTCTGGAACGTTACCGGCAGGAGGGAGAGATCCCGATCCGTACCTACAATCCGGTAAAGGATGCGACAGATACAAAGATCGCACTGGATAAAGCCCTGGAAGAGGGCAGTACAGAGATCTGGATTCTGGGGGCAACGGGGACCAGGATCGATCACGTGGTCTGCAATCTGCAGATATTAAAGGAAGCATGGGAGAAAAAAGTACCGGTATGGATCGTGGACAGCAGAAATAAGATCGGTCTTCCGGTAGAAAAAACATTTTCTCTCAAAAAAGAAGAACAGTATGGCACCTATGTGTCTCTGTTCCCCATGGGTGAAACCGTGGAAGGACTGACACTTAAGGGCTTTAAATACCCGCTGGATCACTATCAGTTAAAAGACCGGGAAGGTCTGGGGGTGAGCAATGAGATCACAGCGGATGTGGCAGATGTCAGCTGGGAGCAGGGTGTACTGTTGATGATACAAAGCAAAGACTGAAGCGACAAGGAGGATTTTTACATGAACACACAGGAAAAGAAAGAAGCACTGGTTCAGGCGGTAGAAGAAATCGCCGGAAAAGAAGCAGCATACTGGGAAGGGAATCCGAAGATGCAGGAAACATTCCAGAACTGTTATGTAAGTACTGCAAAAACCACGACAAAATTTCTTGAGAGCGGAGAAGCGTATGTATTTACCGGAGATATCGCAGCAATGTGGCTGAGAGATTCTTCTGCACAGGTCGTTCATTATCTGCAATATCTGAAAGAATATCCAATCTTAAAAGAGATGGTAAAAGGGCTGATCGCCCGTCAGGCAAAGTATGTACATATTGATCCGTATGCCAATGCATTTAACGAAGAAGACAACGGAAACTGCTGGGAGAAAGACCTGACAAAATACAATCCGTGGAACTGGGAGAGAAAGTATGAGATCGATTCTCTCTGCTATCCGCTGCAGTTCTCCTATCTGTTCTGGAAGAACACCGGAAGAACGGATCAGTTTGACGAGGTTTTCTGGGAAGGTGTTGACAAAATCCTGACTGTATTTGAGACTGAAATGAACCACGAGGAGAAATCCCCGTACAGCTTCATCCGTAAAAACTGCTCCTACACCGATACGCTTTCCCGCGATGGAAAAGGTGCGCAGGTAAAATCCGGCATCGGCCTGATCTGGTCCGGCTTCCGTCCAAGCGATGATTCCTGCCGTTACGGTTATCTGATTCCGTCCAACATGTTTGCGGTTGTCGTTCTGAATTATCTGAAGGAGATCGCAGATTTCGTCGGCGGAAAAGAGGAGATTGCGAAGAAAGCAGAAGAGATGGCAAAGACCGTAAAACAGGCCATTGAGACTTACGGTACCACCCATATCTGGGGACTTGGCGATGTTTATGCTTACGAGGTAGACGGCTTTGGCCAGTATAATCTGATGGACGATGCCAATGTACCGAGTCTTCTGGCTATGAGCTATCTCGGCTACGAGCCGGAAAGCCAGGAAGTGGCTGACAACACAAGAAAGCTGATCTTAAGCGAGGCAAACCCGTTCTATTATGCAGGAACGAAGCTTTCCGGTATCGGAAGCCCGCACACACCGGTTCGCTACGTATGGCACATCTCCAAAGCCATCGAGGGACTGACCGCACCGACAAAGGAGGAGAAACATCAGATGATCCACGAACTGATGGCAACCGACGGCGGTACAGGACTGATGCACGAGGGTGTTTTCGTAGATGATCCGACCGTTTACACCAGAGAGTGGTTCTCCTGGGCGAATGCGATGTTCTGCGAGCTGGTGATGCAGTATTGCGGGTATGAGATTAAGAAATAAACAAAAAGAAAAACGAAAAAGATAGAAAAGAGGAGGCTGTGGTCGCTGCACAGCCTCCTCTTTTCGTCTACACCAAAGAAAACTGTCAGTAACAGTTTCCCTGAAAGGAGGGACAGCAGTGGGGAGAATACTGCTGTCCCAGGGGAACATGGGATTTTCATTTTGATTCATTTCTCTGCACACGGGGTATTATACACAGTTTTTTGCGATATGTAAAAGATATAATTGATATGAAAGATATAATAAATTGGCATGACGAAGAAATGTAAAAGAATCTGAGCATCAGAAAATCTTAGGAAATTTATTGGGATTTCTTTGGAAAAGAAGAAGCGGAATCCTAAGAATGTTTTGGTAGAATCCTCTTATCAAGTGAAGATGAGAGAGGAAAGAACATGACCTGGAAAAACGAGAAAAAATCAAAAGCATTACTTGTGGTATTCGGCATTTACCTGGCGCTGCTTGTCTGGTGCATTTTATTCAAATTCGCTCTGCGCCCGGAAGAAATTCCGCACCTGCGGGGGATTAATCTGATTCCGTATGCGGCGTCGGTTGTGGTGAACGGGAAAGTGCAGATTAGTGAAATTATCGAAAATATGCTGGTCTTTCTGCCGTTCGGCCTCTGCATCTCAGCCTTCTATCCGGACAGCGAAATCCAGAACCGCATTCTCCTTGCATCGGGACTGAGCCTGTTTTTTGAGGTGACGCAGTATATTTTTGCGATCGGCGCGAGTGATATTACGGATGTGATCGATAATACGCTTGGCGCGGTGATCGGAATTCTATTGTATCTGGGGATGAAAAAAATCTGGAAAGAGAAGACGGGAAAGATCATTACCATTCTGGGAGCGGTGCTGGAAGTGCTGTTTCTGGCGTTATTGTTTTTTACGTTTGCGGCGAATAGGATGTTTTAAGATTGGAATTCAGGAAAGGATAGTGTATAATCGAGAAAAGGACAAATTCCGAAAGCAGGTGTGATGGATGGAAAAAGTAATCAGTATAGGAAAACAGATAGGAAAACAGAATTTTGCATCCTTAAGGGAAAACCATTATTTCTTTGTGGATAAATCTCACTTCATCAAGGACTGGTGGGAAAACGGGGATGAAATCACCTTGATCACCCGCCCCCGCCGCTTTGGCAAGACACTGAATATGAGCATGCTGGACTGCTTTTTCTCTAATAAATATGCCGCCCGGGGCGATCTGTTTGAAGGACTTGGCGTTTGGAAAGAAGAAAAATATCGGGAACTGCAGGGAAAGTATCCGGTGATCTTTTTGAGTTTTGCAGCCGTGAAAGCAGATCAGCTTTCGGAAGCAAAAATCCAGATCAAACAGCAGATTGCGAGAGTGTATGAAGAAAACCGTTATCTTCTGGATGGGGATCTGCTGAGCGGAAATGAGAAGAAAGCATACAACGAGGTCAATCTGCATATGGGTGATGCGGAGGCCGCAGCGGCACTCAATAATATGAGTATGTATCTGGCGCGGTATTACGGCAGAAGAGTGATTATTCTGCTGGATGAGTACGACACGCCGATGCAGGAAGCGTATGTCCATGGCTACTGGGCGGAATTTACAACGTTTGTGCGGAGTCTGTTTAATGCGACGTTTAAAACGAATCCTTATCTGGAACGTGCGATGATGACCGGAATCACGAGGGTTTCGAAAGAAAGTATTTTTTCTGACTTAAATAATCTGCGTGTGGTGACGACATCGGATCTGTATGCGGACTGTTTTGGATTTACCGAAAAGGAAGTTTTTGCATCTCTGGACGAGTTCGGAATGGGAGACAAAAAGGACGTTGTGAAGCAGTGGTATGATGGATTTATCTTTGGCGGACACCGCGATATCTACAATCCATGGTCGATTACCAATTATTTAAAAGAAAAGAAACTGCGCCCGTACTGGGCAGATACGAGTTCGAACGGTCTGGTGGGAAAGCTGATCCGCACCGCCTCGCCGGAAATCAAAGAGTATATGGAAGATCTACTGAACGGACAGGCAGTCACGGTGAACTTTGATGAGCAGATGGTGTTTGAACAGCTGGATTACAATGAAAATGTAATCTGGAGTCTGCTGCTCGCGAGCGGTTATCTGAAAGCGGAAGAGGTGGAGTATCGCGGAATTACTTTGAAGCCGTGGTATCAGCTCCGTATCACCAATCTGGAAACGGTGAGCATGTTTGATGATATGTTCAGCGGATGGTTTGAAGCATCGGAAGCTGGGTACAGCAGCTTTGTGAAAGCACTGATGCAGGGCGATCTGGAAGCGATGAATTATTATATGAATAAAGTGTCCCTTGCGACCTTCAGCCATTTTGATGTCGGCGGGGAAACAAATGAAAGCCTGGAGCCGGAACGATTCTATCATGGCTTCGTCCTGGGACTGATGGCAGAACGCGCAGAGTGTTATCAGATCCGGTCGAATCGGGAAAGTGGATTTGGACGGTATGATGTGATGATGATTCCGAAGAATAGAGAAAAAGATCCGGCGATTATTATTGAATTTAAAGTCTGCAGCCGGGTAAAAAAGGAGACACTGGAAGATGCGGTGCAGGAGGCTTTAAAACAGATCGTGGATAAAAAATACGACGCAGAACTGGTGGCCCTTGGCGTGCCGCAGGAAAGGATCCGGCATTATGGGTTTGCATTTGCGGGGAAGAATGTGTTGATTGGAGCAGAATGAGAGAAACGGGTGATGAAGGTCATCCGTTTCTTTTGGCGTAAAATGGTATTCCTATTGACTCACTATGATATAGATAGTATGATAAATTTAATTTTTAAAATTTATTTTTACGTGAGGATATTTTATCTATGAAACGATTTTCTTCCACTACCTTAAAAACTGCTTTCGTAAAATCCATCCCGATTTTCTGCAGCTACGTTTTCGTCAGCATGGCCTACGGCATGATGATGGCATCCGCCGGCTTTCCCTGGTATGATTCACTGCTGGTAAGTCTGACGGTCTATACGGGCGCGTTCCAGTTCGTTCTGATTACGTTTCTTTCTAGCGGCGCTTCCCTCATCACCATTGCGCTCACTGCACTTCTGATGAACAGCCGCCAGAGTTTTTACAGCATTACCTTCCTGAAGGAATTCAAACAGATGGGGCGCCGCAAGCTGTACATGATTCACACGATGACCGATGAGACATACGCCGTAAACTGTACCTTAGATCTTCCGAAAAAAGAAAAAGAGGACACCATGTTCCTCGTCGCTCTGTTCAGCCGCTGCTATTGGATAGTTGGTTCGGTTCTCGGCGGCATTTTAGGCCAGATCATTCCATTTGACCTGACGGGCCTTGATTTCTGTATGACAGCCCTGTTTTTCGTTATTTTCATTGACCAATGGGAAAAAGCAGAGAAGCACACGCTGGCGCTGTCTCCGCTCTGATCACCTTCGGACTCCGTGCACTCCCGTTTCTTGCAGTTTCCGGCAGCCGTAAAATGCCCGCATCACTCGAACGACTCGGCCGGGCACTGCCGTCTGCCATCATGGCGGTACTGATCATTTACTGTATGAAAGATATTCCCACCGGCGGTATCTCTGCCGCAGTACCGAAACTGCTCGCAGCAGCGGTCGTTTTTATCACCTACAAATGGAAACACCAGACCCTCGTCTCCATCCTTCTTGGAACCATTTCGTATATGATGCTTCTGCGTCTCTTTTAAAAAGAAACGGTGCAGTTCTGAATTCATGGCAGAAATTCAGAACTGCACCGTTTTTCTATTCTCTATATGCATTAGAAGGATTGGCAATTATTCGATGACTTCGTACTCTCCGTCGCCCGTCTTTTTGAATAACGGAAGCTTCTGCAGAAATACAATATCTTTTCGATCAGCAGCATCGCCCTCAGCAAGGATCGCTGCTTTTTTTACAACCTCTGCACTGGCATTCGCCATCAGGCATTCCAGTGCGTGCAGGGACTCGCCGGTGGAAATGACATCATCCAGCAGGCAGACACGTTTGCCGCGGATTTTATCTGCGTCTTTTCCATCCAGATAAAGATGCTGCTCACCCGCTGTTGTAATCGAATGAACGGATGCGGAAACCACATCTTTCATGTAGGATTTTGTGCTTTTTCGTGCAACGATAAATTCTTTATGGCCCAGCTCTTTGCTTACTTCATACGCTAGGGCAATACCTTTCGCTTCTGCGGTGACAATGGCATCGACTTCTCCGATTTTTGCGGCCAGCTCCGGCGCACATGCACTTACCAGCTCGGTGTCACCAAGGACAACAAAGCTTGCAAACGCCATCTCCTCACTGATCGGGATAAATGGAAGTGTTCTTTTCACTCCGCAGAGCTCCATGCTGTATTCTTTCATACGATTTTCCTCTTATGTTACTGAATTTATAATCCAAGCAGTTTTGCAGCAACACCGGCCAGCATTCCGAGGAACGGGTTTGTTACTGCAGTGACAACCATTGTGGTTCCGCCGACGGCTGCATTGACAGCGAAGGCAGACGGCGCATCCAGTACAACGGTTTTGAAGATACCGAGTACAAACAGGAAACCTGCGATCGAAGAAGACGGAACAAATTTTCCGATTTTCGGAAGCAGTTTCAGAAGCAGAATTACACCGATCACAACCATCATGATGACACCAGCCCATACAGCGTGCGGTGCATTGGCAGTTGCGGAAATGATTGCCTCAACCGGGGCTCCTCCGAAAAAGGAAGAAAACATATCGGCCAGGGAAGAAATCACGGTCAGGTTATCGACGTTGTAATTTCCACCGGTTGCCATTCCTGCGGTAATTCCGCCGAAGGAAATGTTGGAACCAATGTTCAGGCAGACCATACCGAGTGCGCCGAGAATTACGTTGGCATTGATTGTAAATTTCTGGCGGACAAATTTATCATCCTCTACGACAATGCTGGATTTCTCTTTGTTGAAAAATGCATTGGCAATGCAGGATGCTACAACGGAAATGACGATGGTATAAACCAGGGTATTGGCACTGTCTTTGGTAAAGTAATAGGTGATCAGTGCTGCGGCCAGGGAAACACCGCCGGAAATGGCATCACTCTTGATCATATCGATCGCGGCCTTTACCAGAATGATACCGACACCGGCCATCATTCCATAGGCAACATCCTCACCTACAAAGTTTACGATTTTTGTCAGCAGTCCAAACACTCCGATCAGAGCCATAATCACACCGCCGATAAAAATCATTGTACAGCGTTCCGAACGGTCTTTTCCAGCCGTTCCGGCGTAAGTGATCGTCTCCGCCTGGAAGGAAATTGGTGCGACACTCTGCGTAATCGTATTGCCCACCGCACCAACAAAGAATGCCAGCGCCGTCGGAACCGATGCAAATCCAAACGTCAGAGCAAGAAGACCCTGCGGCAGACCATTCAGCACAACGCCGATGATTGCCAGAAGATCTGTTAAAATGGCTTTCATACTAAATACTCCTCCTCACTATGAAATATGTCGTTTTGAAGCAAAGAAAAGTGTAGCACCAAAACCGGTCAAAGTAAACCAGATCAGTCATGAAAGGTTTTTGTCAGTGATAATAAGTCAATCTTATATATAAAATATTATTATTTCTGTGTGCTAATAAATCAAGAGGATTTTTAAATGTCTGCATAACCAATAATCAATAGTTACAAAACTGGGTGCCATTATTTGGAATTGTGCATATAGAAGCGAAGAAAAAGATTTGCTATACTAAATCTGTATGAGGGTTTTTAGCACAGTTATAAGAAACGGAAAGGGGATTTTTAATTATGGCAATTACAGAGACAAAAACAAAATATGGACAGGTTCATGGTGTGCAAAAAGACGGCTACACGGTATTCCGCGGCGTTCCGTACGCAAAGCCGCCGGTAGGCGAAAAACGATTCTGCCCGCCGGAAGAGCCGGCGTGCTGGGAGGGCGTTTATAAGGCGGATCATTTCGGATGTGTCTGCCCGCAGACCGAGCATGAGCCGGACTCCTTCTATGGAAAAGAATTTTATCTCGATCCGGAATTTGGTATGAACCAGAGTGAGGATTGTCTGTACTTAAACATCTGGACACCGGCAAATGCAGCGGATGAAAAACTGCCGGTTGCCTTCTGGATTCACGGTGGTGCATTCATGCATGGATTCAGCCACGAATCCGAATTTGACGGAGCTGCTTACTGCGAACGCGGAGTGATTCTCGTTACGATCAATTACCGTCTCGGTGCTTTCGGATTTCTGGCACATCCGTGGCTGTCCGAGGAGAGCGGTGTCGGAAGAAGCGGAAACTACGCGATTCTCGACCAGATCGCAGCACTGAAATGGGTAAAAGAAAATATCGCAGCATTCGGCGGCGACCCGGAAAATATCACCGTATTCGGCCAGTCCGCGGGATGCATGAGCGTACAGACACTCGTCAGTTCTCCGCTGACTGAAAACTGGATCAGCAAAGCCATTTTCCAGAGCGCCGGCGGCTACGACACCGGACTGAACCGCGATATGCCGCTTTCCGAGGCAGAAACCATCGGCCAGGAATTTGTAGAGCTTAGCGGAGCAAAATCGCTGGAAGAACTGCGTGCGATTCCGGCTGAGAAAATTGTGGAGCTGCAGGAGGAGTTTGGCCGCGTAAATCCATCGAGAATGCTGAGCTTCGTGCCGAACATCGACAATCATCTGCTGACCTGCGGCTATAACGATGCCGTAACCGAAGGAAAAATCAAGGACATCCCATACATGCTCGGCTCAACTGCAGACGACATCGGCGTGTTCCCGGAGATGAAAGAAAAAGGCGAGCACGGCGGCATCTATAAGGGATGCATCAACTGGAGCCTTGCGCTGGAAAAACTCGGAAGAAAACCGGCTTACGTTTACTACTTCACCCGTGCCCTGTTAGGCGACGACGCCGGAGCGTTCCATTCCTCCGAACTCTGGTACATGTTCGGAACCCTGGGCCGAAGCTGGCGCCCGAAAACCGAAGGCGACTATGCCCTCAGCAAAGAAATGATGGACGACTGGACTAATTTCATGAAAACCGGAAACCCGAATGCAGAGGGAAAAGACGACTGGAAACCATGCACAAAGGATGATCCGTATGTGCAGGTGCTGGATGTGAGAAAATAAGCAGAAGGAAATAAAAATGGCAATCGAATATAAAAGACTTACCCAAAAGGAACTGGATTTTTTCATTCAGATGAGAATCCATCAGCTTCGCGAAGAGGGGGCAAAAGAAGAAATTGATTTAGCACCTGCGTTAAAAGATTACTATGAACGTCATATGGCGGATGGTACTTTTGTATCTTGGATTGCTGTTGACGGAGAGAGCATCATCGCAACAAGTGGAATGTCATTTGTAGAAAAACCTCCATACTTTGAATGCCCGAGCGGCAGAATTGGATTACTGTCCAGTATGTTTACAGATCCGGCGTATCGAAGAAGAGGTATTGCAAAAGAATTGCTGTCCCGTGTGATAGAAGATGCAAAAGAATATGGATGCGGAACAATACAGATTACGGCATCGGATATGGGCGTTAAGTTGTATACAGATTTTGGATTTGTGCACAATGGGAATTTTATGCAGTATAAATTGTAATGTCCCTCAGAAAGAGATATTCTCTCCACTGGCTGCGATATTGGAAAAATATTCAACAAATAATAGCAAGGATTCTCTCACCTCTATAGGTGGTGAGATGAATTGCAAATAAGAAAGTTAACGGCAGTGGCGGGCGGAGAGAAATCGGTATCCCCCACTGACATGAGGCAAACCACAGTCAGTATGTTGTTGACACGTCAGACTCTGTGAAATTACCGACTGTGAGTTGAAACAAATAAGCGGCAATAACAAAGATTATATTATAAAGGAAATTATCATACACAATGA
>OLQT01001861.1_pt1 | contig 12280 bp, 11 predicted proteins | sample 1672651 | NCBI WGS metagenome assembly OLQT01 (sample SAMEA3136709, study PRJEB25190) | human gut metagenome | biome: human gut; feature: human-associated habitat; material: faeces | place: Austria | collected 2013 | reverse complement strand
GTTTGCGCATCTTGACCAGTTTTAGCATTAACAGAAATTGAAATAAGACGAGTATCAGTAGGAATATTAACTGAAACCATTTTAGACAGTTCTGCCTCACTCAAATTCAATTTTTCATCTTTAATAACTTCTGATAATACATCATTTGATGTAATAATCTCTTTATAGTCTTTTACCAAAAAGGCACCAGCTTGCAAATCTTGAGCAGAAAGATTCTTATTATCTGTTGCCTGATTAACAACATAGATACGCGTTGTTGATGTATATGTTGGTTGGATAAAGAAATAAGTACCTAAGAAACTGAAAGCAGCGAAATAAAAAGCTGTGAAAAGAATCAAAAGCTTCTTCGTCCAAAGTTTATGTAGCAATGCTAGTACGTCGATTTCATCACTTTTAGTGTTATCTTGATTCATAATATCTCCTATAAATATTGATTTTCTAGTAATGTTTTGGGATTTTCAATAAAAAGATTCTTAGCACGTTTGGAGCCGTAGTTCTTTTTAACAATTTCATAAGCATCTTTCATAAATGGTGGTCTTGGACCAAGATTATGCATGTCGCTAGCAACCATATGAACCAAATTTTTCTCCAAGAAAAAGCGAACACGTTTCTTTCTTACTTTATCTTTATCTCCAAAGAGCTTTGGTTTGAGGACATGTGAGCTATTGACTTGAGTATAGCAGCCCATATTGATGATTTCTCTAACACGATCAGCATTTTCTTCGAGGGCATCATAGCGCTCAATATGAGCAACAATAGGCGTTACCCCCGCTCTCAAAACATTACTAAGCCCACTATGAATTTCTTTCCAAGATGTGCGAGCACTAAACTCAATTAAAGCAAATTGAGTGTTGTGCATACGCGGAATAAGATTCTTTTCAAGTTTCTCCACAATGTCTGAGGTGTAATAAAGTTCACCACCATAATAAATAGTTAAGTCTGGATAAAGTGCTTCTGCTTTTTCTTTAACTTTTGAAAAATTTGCAAAGATTTTATCCTCTGGGGTTTCAAACATCCCCTTACGACGGTGGGAGGTAGAAACAATCGTACGCACACCCTGAGCGTAACTTTCTCCAATGAGCTCCAAACTTTCCTCTAAAGTTTTAGGACCATCATCGACATCAAAAACAATATGTGAGTGAACGTCAATCACTTATTTTTCCTCCATCAATTTTTTGATAGCTTGAGAGGCACTTGCCACACTCGAATCATCTAGTTTCATCATATAAAGACTAGAATTTGGCATAGCATATGAAGTCAATTGTCCTGTTGAGCCTGTACCTGTCAGCCAATGAACGTGTGAACGTCCTGCATATGGTGAACGTGTTGACTCTGTAAACTGACCGTGAACGTATGGCTCAAGTATTCTTACTTCTGCCTTATCGTTCATGTTAGCAGGTGAGGACTCGAGGAAGTACTCGAATGCTCTGTCACCGTGACCGAGAAGTGACTCTGCAAGGATAGCCCAGCCCTGTGTCTGTGAGAAGATACCACCGTTCTCCTTTGTATCAGGGTTAAAGATGTGCATGAGAGCACCGTCAAAGTAATGATCTACATAAGGTGGCTCCATGATCTTTACACCAAATGGAGTATTGAGTATCTCGTGTACCTTTTCCATAGCAGTTTCAGCCTGCTTCTCAGATGCGAAGCCTGAGATAACTGACCAAGACTGTGGGTTGAGCCACATTGAAGCCTCTGGATCCTTCTTAGCACCAACGATCTCGCCGTTCTCTCTGTAGCCTCTGATGAATCTATCCTCGTCCCAGCAAGCTTCAAGGCTCTTGCCGAGTTCAGGCTGTACCTTGTCGATATATGAAGCGTACTCATTATCGCCTCTGTCAAGAGCATAGCCCTTGATGATGCTCATTGCATAGTAGAGCTGGAATGCAACGAATGTTGACTCACCCTTCTTGCCAAGTCTGAGGCAGTCGTTCCAGTCAGCATAAAGACCTGCTGGCATTGTATGAGCGCCAAGTCTTTCCATTGAGAAGTTGATAGCTCTCTTAAGATGCTCGTAAACTGTATCCTCGCCGCCGTTTGCGTATACGATAACCTCATCAAGGAACGCCTTGTTTCCGCTCTCACCGATATACTTATTAACTGTTGGGAAGAGCCAGAGAGCGTCGTCTGCTCTGTAGCATGGGTGGCCTGTTTCCTTAGCGTAGATAGAGTTCTCATCGTTCTCATCCGGGCAAGTTTCGTGGCCTGCCTTGTGGTCGAACTTAACAAGTGGGAGTCCGCCGCCGTTATCTACCTGTGCAGAGATCATGAATCTGATCTTCTCAGCAGCAAGCTCAGGATTAATATGGATAATACCCTGGATATCCTGAACTGTATCTCTATAGCCATAGCCGTTTCTCAGACCGCAATAGATGAATGACGCCGCTCTTGACCAGATAAATGTGATGAAGCACTGATAAGCGTTCCATACGTTTACCATGTTATTGAACTCGTCAGAAGGAGTTTCGATCTGGAAGTTATTGAGCTGACCATGCCAATAAGCGATAAGCTCCTTTACCTCAGCGTCTACCTTGCCAGGCTCGTTATATGCAGCGAGTATCTCGTCTGCTACCTTTGGATTCTTCTGACCAACAACATAGATTATCTCCTTTGTTTCGCCAGGAGCAAGGATAATGTCAGACTGAAGAGCGCCACAAGCGTTTGAGTTATAGTTGAGCTTGTTATCGCAGAAGCCTCTTTCAACTGCAACAGGGTTGCCGTATGTTCTGTAAGAGCCGATAAAGCTGTCCAGATTACCGTTATAAGCGGAAACAGGAGCGCCAACTACGCCGAAAAATCTTTCTCTCCAGTTAGAGCCGTTCTCGTCCTTACCGCTGTTCTCATTGATGTGCTGAACGATCTTGTTGCCCTCAAAGCTTGTTCTTGTGATGAACAGTGTATACTGGAGGTTTACCTGATCCTGCTCGTAGTTGTTCTCATTTGTGAACTCTACAAAGCCGAATGTTGAAAGGTTTCTGTATCTGTCAGAGTTATTTGTGATCTTAGTTCTCCATACCTCATATGTTTTGTTCAGAGGAACATAATATGTAAGCTCGGAGTGGATATCTGCATAGTCAGACTTGATAGTTGTATAAGCTGTACCATGATGGCACTCTGTCTTATACTGATCAAGAGGCTTTCCTACAGGCTGCCATGTGCATGACCAATAATCCTTGGCGTCGTTATCTCTGATATAGATATATCTGCCAGGAAGACCGATATTTGAGTTGAAACGATAACGGATTATTCTTCCGTTAGCACCGCTCTTTACAAAGCTGTATCCGCCGCCGTTGTTGGATACGATAGCACCGTACTCTGGTGAGCCGAGATAGTTAGCCCAAGGTGCAGGTGTGTCAGGTCTTGTGATGACGTATTCCTTGTGTTCAAGGTCAAAATAACCATACTGCATATTTTTTATACGCTCCTTTTCAATATTTTAAAGTTGTAAACGTTTCACCAAAATGGCGTAAACGTTTCCCTCATAGATCCCGTCATTATTCATAACGCTTATATTATTTTAGCATACTTCCGATAGCTTTACAAGGGGGTAAAGCCAAAAAAATGGGCGTATTTTCAAAAAACTTTTTCGGGATTGTTGACTTTTGAAACTTAAACGATTGAAAATCGTCATGCTTTTTGTCATTGTCCAAAACGCACTAATAACTGATATTTATTTATATATATTGGATATTGACAGCAATGCCGAAAATATGGTATATTGTGTATATAATAAATTATAGGAGGTTTACCATTATGAACATTAAAGGAAGAGTTTTAGCTATGGTTTCTGCTTGTGTTGTGATTTTCTCACAAAGTTCAATCGCAACGTTTGCTCTTGATAACCAGGAGGTTCTTACATTACCAACTTCTGTTTCAGATTTAACCAGCGCTGAAAACATGGGACAAGTGGTTAAAATTCACAACTTACATGGAGCAGATGAAGGAACCATTGCTTTCTGCGCTGAAATGGAGTCGGGATATGTGATATATGATTTGTCAGGAAATACAATAGAGTATAGTCCTACATCATCATCTCCATATAGCGACTTACAAGGCGATTTATATTATGCTGGTCCACTTGAATACTTGACTAAAACAAGCACTGATTACAAAAATTTGCGAACAGGTGAGATTTTAACAGACGAGCAATTCAACGAAGTTACTGAAAGTTTTACTAATGAGAGCATAAAACTTTCATCAACTAATTTTATGAATTCAAGTGCTTCCAGGGCTAATTCAGGATTTCGCACAGCAGTTTCAAAAGTATCTGGAACACCTAGAAAACTAAACTACAACACATCTAATCAATGTGGGGCGTTAGCAGCTGTTATCAACTTATGCTATATTGATGACTACAAAGACAACAATTGTTTGAGCAATTCTTATTCTAATAATCCCAAAAGTCTTTTCAACACCCTTAACAATTATATTCCGAGAGAAACAGACCGGAATGGAATAATAAATGGACTTAGCAACGCAAAAAAAGATAAAATATGTAGTTTTACTTCATCGCCTGACGCTTACTATGGCGGTGATTCATGGGGATTTTGTTTTTACAGGATACTCACGTCAAATTCTCCAACCATATTACTTATTATAAAGCATCCGAATTATGGTGGAGCAAAGGGGAGAAATCATTGGGTACTAACATATGGCATTGTTCAATGCTTCGATAATAATAATAAATTAGTTGATAAATATTTTATTGTTAACGATGGGTATGGAAAAAATGATATACGAATCCATTACACATATCAGGACGACTGTGTTTACATTTAAGGGTAGGTGACAAAACATGAAAAAGACAGTTTATTTGGTTTTAGCGCTCTCACTGCTTCTTTGCTCATGCTCACAGACAACAGACAATGATAACAAAAGCAAGGTCAATGACAGCAGTACAGTTGTGACAACAGCTTCTACAACAATGACAACTACCACAACTTCATCATCAAAGGTCGATGAAAATGCTGAAATTTCGGCATATTATATTCATCACTGGTATGGAGAAGAGCCATATGAGATAACAGACAAGGACACTATCCACAAGATAACTGCGTGGATAGAGAATGCTAAATCGGTATGCAAGGATTATCCTTACATTGACGGCTTAGAATACGGTGGCGCAGACGCTTATGGAATCTCTCTCGAAAAGGATGAATCAAGTGATGCGTATGAGAGCATTTGTGTTATCGATGTTTCACAGTATTCGTGGGACACCTCAGGCGGTATGCACTCTGAAAGTAAAATATGCAATTTTAGCATAAAAGATGATACAGGCGAATTTCAGGATTACAATTTGCCAAAGGAAATGATAGATGAAATAATGCCCCTTATAACAAGACCTAATGTTGAATAGCATACAACACATACAAAACCGGCGTGTATCTTCGTGATACACGCCGGTCGTTTCTATTATGTTTTTATGATACCTTGAGCCATGCGCAGGCAAAATCAAGTGCTTCATAAAGACTTGATTTCTCTGCTACCTTAACTATCTGCTTATTCGGAGGCAGTGTGCTGTCTGTTGCAACTTTTCTTATTCTTACCTTATTTGCAACGTCGATACCGCCGACCTTTTCTGTAGAAAGTATTTCTATCATGACTACGAACTCGTCATACATATTTCCAAAATAGATATTATTTCCTTTTCTCACCAGAGGAACGCCCTTATAGGTGAAAAAAGCTTTCTTTTCTTCTGCCATTTATCTCTCCGCCTTTCTCATAATATATTTCTCTTTTTGTTTACTATTTTATTATACCATACTTTTCACATAATTAAAAGAGCTTTTGACAACTTTTTTGCGCAGGTTTTCAGCCTTGCTTTATGTGGGATACATATTGTATCACATATTCTTTGCGAAAGCTGTCGAAACATATCCGTAGGGGCGAACGCTGTTCGCCCGTCAGATCATATGCTTAGCATGGGATATGCGTTTTAATAGTTATCGTCCACAGCCTCGCCTTTAAGAAGTCTGTCCATATTTGCAACGAACGTATCTACCCAAGTTGACTGTATTCTGAATGAGGTTTGACCATTTAGCTTGACTACAGAACGTCTTGAAGAATCCTTATAAATCTCCATAACGTCCTTTTTGCCGTCCTTGCGGTCGAATGTTATAGTCAGATAGCTTTCGCCCTCAGGGTCTGTGAAGTAAATCTCATTTGTCGGGCAACCCATAAGATACTGATAGAAGGTCTTAAAGTTGTCAACGTCAAGTTCCTTGCCGTCTGTTGTGACCTTTGTTACCTGTGCGGTAGTTTTGCCGTCAGAATCTGTATCAGCACTTGTGCCTGAGCTTTCCACCTCATAAACGGTCTTTTTACCATTATAGACTACCTCAACGTTCTTAAGGTCAACAAGGTAGTTTGAAGTCATAAGGCTTGTGATAACGTCCTCTGCTTTGATCGTTGCCCATGGGAGGTTATCAGCTGAAACGAGGTATATAGCGTCAACGCCCTTTACGCCCTCAAAGTAGCAATAATATGCAGACACTGTATCTGTTGTTTCACTGCTGTCGCCTGCGGTAGCATAGACAGGGTCGCCTATTTTAAGGGTATAGTCATAGCCGTCTCCCGAGAGTCTTACTGTTGCGAACGGGTCGGAAAGTCCATGCTCCTTCATTGCAGTTTCATCAGGTGCGATGACCTCACAGCTCTGTGCTGTAAGTCCCCACATACCATGGGTAGTTGCTGAAGAATTTGTAATGTTCAGGTATGAGAAGATAGGCTCTGTCATTACCTGACCTGAAAGTCCCTCTATCTCGTTAGGGTTATTTTCAAACGCCATTTCATAGTCCAGATCTTTTCTTGTAACTGTTTCCTTGCCATAGTCAGGCCAATCGTCGTCAGACGGCTTTGTGAGCAAAGTGAGGTTCGCATATGCGGTCACTGGATCTGTATAGTATGAAAGCTTTGTTCCCATTACCATATAGACGGTCTTTTCATCGTCAAGGCTCACATATCTGTATCTTTCGTTGCTTGGTGAAACAGAGCCTACATGAAGGGTAGTGGCAGTGCCGTCACTGTATTCAACTGTGAGATCTGCTGTGGGCTTATCAAGACCGTATTTTGACATATCCTCAACGTTTTCTTCAACGAGCTTTTTCGCCTTGAAGCCGTCAAGATTCGATATCATGGAAGCTTCTGCGGTGGCATTTGCATTGAGAGTGCCAAGCTCAGGTATGCTCCATGTGGATTTACCTGACTCGGACTTATTAACAGAATACTCGCCATGTTCGTTTGAAACCTTTACGCTTGTTATATCGTCGCTTGACTTTGTAAGGATAACAACGCTCTCGTCCTGACTTGAAACTGCCGCTGTTGACGATGAGCTGGAGTCTGCGTCTGATTTGCCTGAGGTGGAGTTGAGAAACGCCATTACTCCCACCAGACAAGCGGCTGTGACTCCGCAGATAATGATACCCTGCAATTTACCATTCATTTGTGATTACCTCTGTGTTTTACTTATTCTTTCTTCTTGCCCAGATAACGATACCCACTATAAGAACTACAACAGGAACGCCAAGGCAGAATGTCCATTTAAGAACTGTTTTCTGCTGCTGAGTGATATCGAAAACATTGCCTGTGATAGTTTTTGGTGTGATAGTGATACCTGCGGTCTTTCCGGTAAGGCCGTTTATAACGCTTATGAAATACTCGCTGTTCTGATACTGTGAATACTGCAAGTAGGTATCAGACAGCATACCCTCTGAACCTACTGCGATAACATTGCTATAGAGAGTTTTGTTATCGTCTGTAAATTTTGCCTTTGAGCCGACAGCCATATAATTCTGCTGACCCTTTACCAGAGCGTCGCCTATATTCACCTGACCTGTGGTCTGTGATATATCAACATTTGCGGTATAGGCGGAATCTGAGGACTTGAGGTAGGCGTCTGTGGACACCATATCCTGCTCGTCAAAGAGTGTGTTTACAGGACGGCAGAGTGCTGAAAGGATAGCTGGGTTCTCTGTAGAAACGTCCTGAGTGAAGTTATCGGAAACATCTGACGCAACTGTTACGCAAGGTGAGTTATAATACTTGCCTGAATCGCTTTCGCAGATAACGCCCTTGCCGACAGAAAGTCCATACTCTGACAGGAACTCATCAAGATTCGGGGTGTCCTCCTGACCATAAGAAGCGATATAGAGGAGCTGTTTGCCAAGATTTCCGTCATTATTGAGGAAGTCGCTGACCTTTTTGATATCCTCCTCCAGATAGTCAGTCTTAGGAGCAGGGATAACCACAACGTCTGTATCGGCAGGGATATCCTCGGAGGTTATATCCACTGTGTTCACGTTATAGCCGTTAGCTGTGAGAAGCGTCTGGAAATATGTGAGCTGTGTAAGCTCGCTTCTGCCTGTGAGGACAGTAACATAGACAGGGTTAGGGTCTGTTACTGTCATAAGTGCAGAAGTGAAAGCCTGCTCTGCGTTTGAGGACTCAACATAGCTGCCGTAATAGGACAGGAATGAAAGGTCGCCGCCTGCCTGCTGGGCAAGGGTATCTATGCTGTAGCCTGACTGTGAAAGCTTCTGCTCGAACTCGTCTGTGAATGTAAGAAGGTCGAGCATACCGAGCTTTCTTGTTCGGCTTATCTCTTTGCCGTCAACCTTCGTTTTTGTTTCAAATATCATATCGAACTGGCTGATAGTATCGGTATACTCCTTAACGATCTCAGGGTGTGAGTCGATATCAACGAAACGATATGTGATATGGTGATTGAGCTTACAATAGTTTTTCAAAAGCTCAACAGCCTGCTTATTATAAGAGCTGTAATTTGTATAAGTATTCTCGTCTGCAAAGATAGTTACCTGAACGTCTACGTTCACTTTCTTTACATAATCCTCTGTATCGTTTGAAACTGAATATATCTTATTTGTAGTCAGGTCGATAGTGATAGGATATCTGTCAAAAAGCATTGTTGTGACAACATTCACCAGGACAAGCAGAGCGACAAAAACGCAGGTGAACACTGTTGCCATTGTTCCATGCTTGAGCTTTTTGGCATTGAACTTTTTGCCGTCCTTTGTCTTTTTCTCTTTTTTATCTTTCTTTTTGTCTTTATCTTTTTTATCCTTTTCTGTATCCTTTGGAGCGGTCTTTGCTGCCTTTTCGTCTGCTACAACGTCTTTAAGCAGGTCTGCTCCTGATACAGAGATCTTTTCATTATTATTCTCTTCCATTTAAACAGCCCTCCTTTAGCCCCAGCGGCGTTTTTCAAGCACTCTCACCGTGAGGAAAAGAAATGCCACTATTGCACTCAGAAAGAACACAACGTTAGAAAAATCAAAAAGTCCATAGGTGAATGAATAATATCTCTCGCCGAATGACACCTTTTCGCACACTGTTGTGAGCCATTCAAAAGGCAGAAGATTGCCTATAGTTGACAGGAACGACACGAAGATAAGTGCGATAAAGCTTATTACTGCGGCAACTATCTGGTTTTCTGTGAAAGATGAGCAGAAGATACCGATAGCGATATAAGCGCCGCCAACAAGTGCCAGAGCGACGATATTGCCCACAACGACGTTCCAGTCAGGCGTACCGAAAGCGGATACGACAACTGCAAAAACGCCTGTGATAGCGATAGCTATGATATAGATAAGGAAAGCGGCAAGGAATTTACCTACAACTATGCTGCCAAGACCCACAGGGGCGGTGAGCAGACACTGGTCTGTTTTTGTTCGCTTTTCCTCGGATATGGTCCTCATGGTGAGGACAGGTATGAGCACTATTATGATTATAAGAAGCGCACTGAAAACGGAATCAAGTCTTGTATAGCCGCTTTCAAGGCTGTAGTTTGCAAACATTACGCCTGAATAGGCATAGAATGCCGCAAGGAAAATATAACCGATAGGTGAGGTAAAATAGCTTCTTACCTCTCGTCTGAATATTGCGCCCATTAGTCATTTCCCTCCTTATCGGAAGTATTTTCAAGGGCAGGCAAAGCCTCGCCCATTGTGAGCTTGAGGAATATATCTTCAAGTGAAAGCTCGGAGGTCTTAAGTTCAAGCATATACCAGCCGTTTTTAACAACTGTTTCAAAGACGTCACGTCTGATATCCACGCCCTCTTTTGCCTCTTCCTCGGTATCCAGAAAGATCCATTTTACACTGGTGTTGGAATGCAGGCTTTCCAGTACGGATTCTCCCATATTTACCACCGATCCGTCTTTCAGCGTATAGTCCTGATCCAGGGATACTACCGCCACAGGAATTCCTCCGGTATTGGCATAGGGATCCCAGTTGGCAAATATATTAAACCACGCATACAGCGACGGTATCACGCACAACCCGATAATAATAACCAGCGCAAAAGGCTGCTTCACCAGTTTTTTCAGATCTCCGGTAAAAATCTTCCAAATATTTTTCATATAGCTTCTAGCAACTCCTCATCCGTATCCATTTGATTGGTTTTGGTCTTTTCTCCCCGGGCCGCCGCTTCACACAATCCCAGTATCAGGAAGAAAAGCGGCGCATTCAGCACCTGCTGAAAGCTGATCAGGGAATGTATCCCGTAGGTAAGCAGTAACAATACTGCGAGAAAATTCTTCCTGTATGTCTGCAGCGCCGTGATAAAAACAGCTGCATAGGCAGCCACACCCAGCAGTCCCATATTGACCAGTGTGGTGAGCCACTCATTATGTGCATTGGTAAAAACAGAACCTTCAAAATATCCTTTATCAAAACTTCCTATTTCACCACATATATTTCTCAATAAACCACTATACAGCCCATTCCTATTCTGTACTATCTGAGAAATTTTGAATTACTCTTCATGATTCAAAAACTTCTCCACATTATACCGTGGACGTTCCTTACTTTCTATATATGTTTTCCCTACATATTGTCCGACAACTCCGATAAATAACAACTGCACTCCACCCAAAAACCAAATGGAAATCATCAGTGAAGGCCATCCCGGGCTGACATGTCCCATAAAGTATGATACCAGCGTGTAAATAAATGCAATCATTGAGCAGGCAACAATTACACCTCCAAAAGCCATAATCATACTAATCGGTTTAATACTAAAAGATGTAATCCCATCCCAGGCAAACGACAGCATCTTCTTTAACGGATACTTACTTTCTCCTGCCAGTCTTTCCTTTCGTGCATACGTCACCGTAGCTGTTTTATACCCAATAAGCGGCACCATTCCCCGCAGGAACAAATTTCTTTCCTTATACTGTCCCAGCTGCTTCATATCCATTTCCACACTTCCTTTTCTAATCATTTCATTTTTGATTCATAAAATAATACTCATATTTCTTATATTGCTCCCATACCTGTTGGTCTTCATCTGACAATTTATCCACGACTTCCCCATTTTCCATAAAGATATCTCCACTATGTGCGGTTATCGTTTTTCTGACCAAATCAGTAATTTTCATAAATGCGGGTCCATCATATCCCAATTTTTCAAATAACTCATTCATCAGATAATTCGGCGCAAGATCCGCCCCCTCTCCTACAAACTGATTTCCCGTTATCTGTTTTGCAGCATCATTTGCATACATTATATAAGGAGTCGCATAATAATTATAAAATCCTTCTAATGTACTTACATCCAAATCTATTCCCAACATCTCATATACACTATTTCCTTCACCAAGCCAAGGTTTGTGATCTCCAAAAGCAACCAATACACATGGCTCGTCCAGGCTCTCAATTTCTTCAATAAGTTTTTCCAGTTCTTCGCCTGTATTCTTTATTCCAGACAAGTAATTATTTAAAATATTATATTCATCGTCTGTATAGTCCTCTTGTTTAATCACATATGATGTATCATATAATTGTTCCGTGCTATACGGTCCATGATTTTGATACGTTACACTAAGATTAAAATAAGGAATTCCATCATCAATTGAGTTTTTCAAATCTTTATACAATTCAGGAAACAGAACATTATCTCCTGCTATTTCCCCATTTGCCAATTCACTGTAACGAGACTCATAAAAATCATATTTACTGAATCCCAAGTGATCGTTGACATTTATTCTATTATAAAACCAACTATAGCACGGATGGCTTCCCTCCACGCAATACCCTTGGTCTGTAAAATATCTCGCATAAGAATATGTATTTTTACGAAGACTTGGATATGCATCTGCTCCTGTTATAAATCTTCGCTCTGTTCTGACAGTACCAGCCGCAAAAATATCGGTCAATAAATTTCCATGATATGATATTTCTTTAATACGGTTAAATGCAGCATACGGATTATTCTCCGAATCAAATTCTATTTGTGGATAAACAGAAAAATCTCCATAGGCCTC
>OLQT01001857.1_pt1 | contig 12294 bp, 13 predicted proteins | sample 1672651 | NCBI WGS metagenome assembly OLQT01 (sample SAMEA3136709, study PRJEB25190) | human gut metagenome | biome: human gut; feature: human-associated habitat; material: faeces | place: Austria | collected 2013 | reverse complement strand
CCGAAGTGTCACCGGTTCAAATCCAGTTACCGCTACCACTTTTACAGAGTTTCGCTAAGGTTAGGGGGACGGTCGTCTGCAGTAGTGGACGATGGAAGTCGGAGGTTTTAGCGAAGCTCTGTATTTCTAAGGCCCGTTGGTCAAGCGGTTAAGACACGGCCCTTTCACGGCTGTAACATGGGTTCGATTCCCGTACGGGTCACCAAACTAAGTTTCTGATTTTCTTCGATGATGCGTTGAAAATTAGGAGCTTTTTTATTACCCTTTTTGCAAGTACCACAATCGTACCACACTTTTAAAATAAACGCAAGCCCTGTAACATGGGAACAGGATTGCCGCGGAGTAAATTATAGCCGTGGCAATCCTGTTTTTTGTTGTTCCTTTAAAAATTATAAAAGCGTGGATTGGAAAATTGTAAAGGAGCTTTTGCGGCATATCCTCGCTTTTTAAAATTATGGCTGCGGTATTCCACAGTCACCTTGACAACTATCCAACCTCACTTTTGTCCGCTAATCGCGGAACAACCCGCAACCCCTTATCCCGGTGGGATAACACGGGCAAAGATTGGGAAAACGAAAGTGAGGACACGAAAATGAAAGAGACTGTTAAGACTTCCCGGACGGCTGGTTACTTGGAGAAAATTTTCCGCGCGTTGAATGTAAAGTATTTCAACGGTGAGTTGGAGGAGCCTATCATCACGATACAGAGCACGCCCAGAGCCTACGGACACGTCACCGTAGCCAAGGCATGGCAGAGAGGAGACACAACCCGCCATGAGCTTAACATCGGCGCTGGGACGCTTGCACGGCCCATAGAAAACGTGGTGGCGACCACCCTCCACGAGTGTGTACACTTGTGGAACCTTCAAAACGGCATACAGGATTGCAGCAGGGGCGGCGCATACCACAACAAAAAATTTAAGGAGGCCGCCGAGGCCCGCGATTTGAAAATCAGTTACGACCCGCGCGTTGGATGGAGCATCACCGAGCCGACCGACGCGCTGTGTGAGTTCATTTTGGAACAAGACTGGCAGGACATCAGCATGAACCGCATTGAAGATTTCTACGCCCCGCGTGGCAAGGGCGCAGGGGACGCCACGGGCAAGCCGACAGGAAGTAACCCCAACAGCCACAGCATCAAGTATGTTTGCCCCTGCTGTCACAACAGCGTGCGAGGGACAAAGGTTGTGCGCATAAAATGTGCCGACTGCGACATGATGATGACCGCACAATAAAGAGAACCGGGAGTGAAAGCTCCCGGCTTTTTGCTGCAAAATTCGGGCCGCAAGCGGCCTTACTCCATTTTGATGTCTACTATTCAAAACGAGTCAACTTTATTCGTGGTGGGGTAACAAGCTGTTACCTCACCGGTTCTTTTCTACGTTTCTACGAGCGAATGCTTTTACAAAAAGAGGACGGTGCAGGTCGTTAAAACGACTGCGCCGTCCCCGTTTTTGAGGTTTTGATGTCAACTTCTCAATTTAGGAACCGTCCCCATTTTTTTACTTACATGGTTTGATATCCGGAATCAGCACAGACCACCAGCATGCTCCTCCGGAGGGCAACCATTATCGGTCGGAGTGGAAATAACGGGACCACCCCATTCCCAACCACCGCTGCCATTAGGCTTGTTTTCCGTACTGCCGCTATCCCCACCGCTCGGCTGAGACGGTTCCGGATTGCTCGGCTGCGCGGGCTCAGGGTTACTAGGCTGTGCCGGTGCCGGGTCAGGCTGTGCAGGAGCCGGAGCAGCAGGCTCCGGATTGCTGGGCTGTACCGGCGTAGCGGGAGCGGACGGCGTAACTGGCGCGGTCGGTGTAACAGGTGCCGGGTTGGAAGGCGTCACAGCAGCAGAACTGTTGCTGGAACCGTTCTTGGTATAGGTCTTGTTGCTGGTCGTGACCTTCTTCGGCTGTTCAACCGTCACTTCGTAGTTGGCACTCTCCTCACCAGCAGTCGCCGTGATGGTTGCATTTCCAGAGGAAACAGCAGTTACCTTCCCATTGGAATCGACGGTAGCGACCTTCTCGTTGCTGGACGTCCACTCGATGGTGGTCTCAGCGGCAACCTCTTCGGGGGCAACAGTTGCCTTAATGGTGTGAGAGTTACCGACCGTCAGTTTGCCTTCGTTGGAATCGAGCGTAATGCTTTCAACCTCATAGAACGCTTTCACATGAGTCGTCTTCTCGGTGACCTTTTCACCATCCTGCATGAGGGTCGTGGTGATGTCGCACTCACCTGCTTTAAGGACCTTCACCTTGCCGTCCTTATCGACGGTAGCGACTTCCTCATCGCTGGAAGCGAAATCAAACGAAATGTTGGACGCATCTTCCGGCTCGCATTTCGCTTCGATTGCGGCTTCGTCTGTATCGTTGAGTTTGACATCCAGGGTATCGGGAACCTTTAATTCTTTTGCGGACACCTTAACGGTGATGACGCAGACATCCTGCATCTCGGTATCCTTGACCGCTGCGGTAATTTCAGCCTCACCGGCTGCGACTGCTGTAACGGTGCCGGTCTCATCGACCGTAGCGACGCTCTCATCGGAGGAAGTCCACGCGAGCGTCAGCTTCTCAGCCGCCTTGGCAATCTTTTCATCCTGCGCAGCAGTTTCTGCCGTAGCAGACTCATCGGTTGCGATGACAGGCGTTTCTGCAGGCGCATCCTCCGTACCGAAATTCACCGGCAACGTGATGCTCTCGCCCTTTTCGAGGGTCGCAGCATCCGGAACCGAGATGTTCGTGACCTTAACGCCGCATCCTACCAGGCTGAGCGCCATAGCCGCAGTCGCAATAACTGCCAATACGATATTCTTTTTCATAAAAACACTCCTTCTCGGCATCTAGCGCCGAGGCTACTTTTTAATTTTGCCGCCGCCACTCTATTGATAAGTGGCGGCTTTGGATTCTTTTAAATCGGGGACGGGGGAGATCGCTGCGCGACTCACCGTCCCCGATACATCACGCAGTTTCCAGATACTCCCGCAAGGAATCTGCAACTCCTTCCTGTATGGAATTGTCCCAGACTGCGTATTTGTTTTCCGGGTATCCACCTACAAATATTGAAGCATCCGATAGTTGCCATTTTGACACGGGCTTGCCATCTTCCACCTTGATGATGGTCGGTGCACCGATACGCTTCTCCCCGACATCAATTTCATTTTTCTCCGGGTCGGAGACGGTGTACTCGGCCAGGTAGTCATCCAGCCAGGTTAGCAGTTCGGTGTAGCCTTCCCCCGCTGGTCTGGTTTGCACTGGTGCGGCAGTATCCGAGTTGTAGGTGTATATATCCCGATATAGGTCTACCTGGCAGTAGTCCATCGTGACCCCTTCACTTGTAGCAACAGCGGCAAGCACAGGGAGCAGGTTGCGACAGTAGGGACAGCGCGGATAGGCAAACAAGATATAACCGTCTTTTTTCGCGCGTGCTTCCACCGCGGTCACAGGTGATAGCGGCACCGAGAAGGACAGATTAACATCCCGGTACGTATATTCTGTGTAGCCGGGAACAGCGCGCCCATTATACGCCCGGTAACTGCGGGCAACTATTGCTCCCGGCGAGCTGCCAAGGAGTAGCAGCACAGCCATCCCAGCAGTTGCCACAGCATAGGCTATGTACGGTGCGGTGTGGGATAGTTTTTGCATCCATTTATCACCTTCCTTTTATATTATAGCACATCAGCACGTAAGAGCAAGATTCAAATCGTCTCCAGGTAGACGATTTTTCCCTTAGCAAATCGGTACAATAAATATACTTTATTGTACACGGTGGTGAGGGCAAATGCTACTACAGGAGGCAATTAAGCTGCGCATTTTGGAGCTTGCAGACGAGCGCGGCTACAGTGTCAACAAGCTGGCTGAGCGTTCCGGCATTGCACCATCTGTCCTTAAAAAGACTGTCAAGCCTTATGCTACCACTAAAAATACTTCAACTGAAATAGTTGCACGGATATGTGTGGGGTTAGGAATCCCATTTAAAACTTTTTGGGACAGCCCTTTATTTGACAATATTGAGACTAGACAACAAAAAGAGGACGAGAGCCAATAAAGGCTGTCGTCCTTTTGATGTTTACTTTTCAAACGAGGCAGGGTTAGAAAGGCATAGCGTCCGGTTCCTCAAAATCCTCCGCAGAAATTCCTTCAGGGATTTCCCCATAATCATTATCTTCTTGGGGCGTGCAGTACAACGGTTTTTTTAAGCTGCCGTTATATTGCCAGTGGGTCTTTCCGGCAATGGCAGATTTGGATTCTGCCAGCTCCCCGTAACGATATACTTCATAATGTAAAACTACTTCATCGTCCATAAGGGCGACCTTGTTTTCCTCCCACGCGAAAGTAAGTTTTACTTTAGGAAAAAGAATTGAGAGCGTATGAATAGCCTCACTTGCAGGTGCGCTATGGGTGAGAAATGCAATGCTATTTTCATTACATTCTTCAAAAGATATCACGTTTTCGTCTGTACCCCAGTGTTCCGTGCACCAGCCGGTATAAGTAGGATAGCCGTATTCCTTCCGGTTCAGCACAGCCATTTTTCCCAAAAGGAACCGGCGCTGATCTGCACGGCTAAGAACAGCAAGAAAATTTTCTTCTTCCTCTTCTGTAGGGTAAGGAACTAAATCAAGATAATGGCGGTAAAGCTTTTCGCCGCAAGAAACTTCATCATCGGGGCCAATGTTCAGGTGTACCGGCACAGCACAGATTTTATTCAAATCAATGCTCCCAATGTCATAGATGTCATCGCAGATGTACTTCATTACTTCATTGACCTGTTCCTTCGAACCGCCAATCGTGAGAGTGCTGTAAATAAAGCTTTCTTTCTTCATGCGATTTCTCCTTTGAGAGTTGTATCACCGCTCACAGCAGACGGCGGCGGATGTCTCCGCGTGCCATCCCTGTAAGCCGTGAGAGTTGTGTAATGCTGACGCCCTCTTGTGTTACCAGACGGCGCAGCAGCGGGGTTGCGGTGGATTCGGGGTAAAGCTGGATTTCGTGGCATTCCATGCCTGCCGTTGCACGTACAAAGTCACAAAGCTCAGCATCCGTAAAGGCAGGCAGCGGAGAATCCTCCAGAATGCCGCGGGCATTTAATTCTGGCTGCTGGTGGTAGTGCCGCAGCCAATCTAAATCATGCAGTGCAAGCGCGTAGCTTGTGTCTACATGACATAACGGCTTTTTTCGACTAGCAAAGTAGTCAATGTAGCTGCTCCACGGGTAGTCCTGCATATCCTGCACCATTCCGGCAGCGACCGGGTTGCGGTGGATATAGCGCAGTACCCGCAGGAAGTAGCCTTTGGTTGTGACAGGCTGGGATTTGTAACGGCCCTGGAAGAGCGGGCCTGTCCGCTGGTAGCGGCGGTTGTAGTAGGCAACGTACCGTACCCCGATGGCCTTCATCATGTGTTGCAAGGAATCGTTACAATCCTTCGCGAGCAGATGCAGATGGTTGCCCATCAGGCAGTATGCCATGATGATAAAATTTTCATCTGCGCAAAAATCGAGAATATGTAAAAAGTTCAGATTGTCGGCATCATCATTAAAGATGGTCATGCGGTTAATTCCACGGATCATGATGTGATACACGCCGCAGGACGAAAGTTTACGGGCTTTTCTTGGCATCGTCCTGCACCTCCGAGGGTGTCGTTTGGGGCGTCCATTCTTCCGGCTTGTAGGTCAGCAGTTGTATCGCCCGCGAGGCATCCCCTCGTGTCATTTTATGGGTGTCAATTTTGTAATCCGGGGCCAGCTTGTGGATAAGGGCAATTTGCTCATTGGTGATGGGTTGTCTATCCCACTTATAGCGCTGTTTTTTGTCCCAGATATGTTGATATTTAGCATGCTTCTGTTTCAAGTCCTGATACACATAGTCTAATGCAAATTGTAATGGCACCGCACTCTTGGAGCACGCTTTATTTTTCCGCAGGTACACCATGCCGTTAGTCAGCGGTTTGCTGATGCGGTAGGTTACGGTCGGGATAGGCAGTATATAGCCGCCATCCTTGAGTGTAATCCATGCGACATCATGGGTGGTAACACCTTCGCCAAGTGCCATAACGTCTACCTCCTTCTGATTTTGTATCCAGGTATCGGGAATGTCCGCACCTGTAAGTACCTTTATCGGTTCGGTTTCCTCCGGCAACTTTTCCACCTGCTCCTTTTTAGGTTTGGGAGCTAGCGGTTCCTCGCCGATTAGCGTTGCTGCCGTGCATATCGGCATCCTGGAAATGCCCACGCAATCAATAATCTTGCAGGCACTTTTTCCCGGATGCAACCGCAGGCCGCGACCTACCATCTGCGCATACAGGCCGACATTGGTTGTGGCAACCGGGCGGGCCAGCAGAACGGTTTCTGTCATCGGCAGGTCAACACCTTCCGTCAGGACAGCATAGCAGACAAGTACTTTAATTAGGCCCAAACGGTAGGCCTCCAACAGACGTCCTCTATTTTGAGTAGTGCCATCGATAAAGGCCGCGGTACTGGCACCATGCTGGGAATTGAGCAGTGCTGTCACATTTTTGCCCTCTTCAATGGATGGTGCGAAAATGATGGTCTGCCCACGTGCGTTTGAGGTGTAGGCCTCCGCGATACCCGCTGCTGTGCCAGACATAACGCGTGCTATATCTGCGGCATCATAATCGCCAGTATCCTCACGGTACTGCACTGTCCCCAAGTCATACTTGAGATTAACCTGACAAGCTTCTATAGGACTAAGATACCCGTGCTCAATGCCGTATAGGGTGTTATACTCGCACAAAATGTCGTCAAAAGCCACATCCAGGCCGACACCATCACCGCGGATTGCGGTTGCAGTGAAGCCAAAACGAACGGCATTTTTGAAGTACTCAAAAATTTTGCGGTAGGTCGGTGCAGCACTGTGGTGGGCCTCGTCGATGATGATGGTATCGATACTGTAGGGGTTGTACTTGTCGAGCCGCCCCACAAGGCCTTGCACCGAAGCGCTGATGATGGGTTCCCCGTGTGCATGTGTGGTTCCCTGCTCGATGCCGCAGGGAAGGCCTTTGAGGTATTCCAACGGCTGTATCACGAGTTCTTCCCGGTGAGATAAAATCAGTATGTGGTGGTCATTTTCCAGTACATCACAGCGGATGTACTCAGCAAAAATTCGTGTCTTGCCAAGGCCGGTTGCGATAACGCACAGGGCGGCATTTCCCTCGTAGGATTTCATACGCTGAAGGGTGTCAGCCTGATAAGGACGCAACGGTGGTGCCCGCGGGCCGTCATGGCCCTGTTGTAGAGGTGGATTTTTCATAGTCGACTCCTTGGTCACTGGTGATAGTAGTAAGCCTGAATAATTTCGTCCGACCCACTGCCATTGCGGATGATGAAGCGTCCGGGAATAGCAGGGAGCTTTGCGGCACTGCCGTCATCCAAGATAACAATGGAACTCTGTGCATCGGCAGTGTGGCCGCAAATACGACCGTCAAGCTGTGCTTTAAGACTACCCGGAACAGACCCTACGTCGGGGCGCTGAGTTGCCACAAGCAGATGAATACCGAGCGCACGGCCCAGACGGCCAATGGCGAGGAGCTTGTTCGTAATCGAGGCAACTACTGCCTTGCCATCTTTATCACGTCCAGTTGTATCGAGAATCATCGAGGTTTCATCCAGGATAACGACGATTCGATGCAGTTCTTCTCCGGTCGTCTGGACATATTCCTCAAGATTTGCACAGCCAGCGATAGAAAACTCTGTACGGCGATGGTTAAGCTCATGTACAACACTGTCAAGCATCTGCTCAAGGGCAGCATCATCATCTGCATAATGCCCCGTCTTACGATATTCGGGGCCGAAGTCCACACCTTTATAATCGGCGAGGTAGATGTCGTAGCCTTTTTGCGACAGCTGGTAGAGAATCAACAGTGCCAACTGCGTCTTACCCATGCCGGTGGCAGCAGCCAAAAGCCAATGAGGCAGCTGGCTAAAATCAATGCTAACGGGAATGCCTGCCGCATTGATGCCCAAGACGATTTTTGTGTCGCTATCGTCCATATATGTATCTGCCCACGGGATTAGCCGCCCCATAAGGTTGCACCCGGCAACAACACGAAGGTCAAAGAGCTGGTTGTTGCTACCCTGAGTGATAGAGAGGACGGTCACATTAAGTGCGGATTCGATTGTTGTCCGATTGTCTTCCCAGTATTCGAGCGGGCAGCCTTTAAGGCTGAAAGTAAGCTGTTGAATATTACCATCCCTGTTGGCCTTAACTAGCAGTGGTGCTTCATGCGCCTGGTTGCAGATACCAGCACGCGAAAAATCGTCGTAATATGACCAACTGTGGGGGATATAACCAAAGAGGTAAATGACGCCAAGGCACTCTGCCAGCCATGCAATTACCCGAATAAAATTAACGAACGGTCTAAATACTACCGAAATCACGTCCTCGCCAGAGCCGCCCGAAACCATAATCAGGGCGGCAACTGCGAGTGCGAGGCACAGCAGCACATATTGCTGTGCGGTCTTTGAATCGGTTTGAATACGTCTAAGCCCATTGTGGAACGTATTCATGATATAATTTTTTTCCGTCTGCCATTGCAGGCGATCAGAATCATTACGCATGATTAAATCTCCTTTCAAAATAAATGCCCGTATAGCCTGATAGCACAGCTTTCATCCGCTAGAACGGACAATCATCAATCTCTATTTGCTCAAATGTCGGTGTGGTGCAAGGGTGAAAATACTCGTGAACCGTATAGTCCTTGTGACTGCCGTCGAGGTCAAAAACCCGAACGCAGTTGATGCGCCGCAAGAGCGCGTCCCAAGCCTCCGGCTTTTCGTGCTGCTCGGAAACATACTGCTTCTCCAACGGCAAGTTGGAAATGATGTATGCTTCCGTGTAGCAAGCCTGCTTGTTAGCATACCTACAGGGTAATTCCAAAGGATAGCCATCCAGGTATTGCAGCATGCTATTAAGGGGCAAGCTGCTGTGGAACTCATCGAAGAGCATCACTTTCTGCCCCCGGTAGCCATCAAAAGGATGGTGATAGTCAGACACCGCGTAGCAGTTTGAGTATCCGCATCCTTCTTTTACCGACCTAGTTTTTCCTGTGCCAGTAGGGCCAAAGATATAGGTGACTGTCATCTGGCGAAATACATTGCGGTATTTCTCCTCCAGGATGGTCTGCCTTGTCCGGTCAATGTGGGAGATATCTCGCAGGTATTCCGGGTGCTCACCCAGGATTTGCGCATTGTCTGCCCCGGATGCAATCAGTGCATACAGAGTCCGTAAGTCGTTACGGTCGCCCTGCTTGCTGTCAGGGGGTAAACTGCCACTTTCTTCAACGTGTCAGAGTAGTTTATCCCTTCATGTACTTTTCCCTTGGAGTCGGTATACTTGTAGTGACCGTTTGCATCCTTGTTATACTTAGCACCCTCTTTACGGATGTAAGCATAGTTTTCGGAATTTTTTCCCCATTGAGGCACTTCGATGTGCGCAGTAGGAAACTTGTTCTTTAGGGTTGTGAACATTACAGGATTTTCATATACTAAAAATAAATGTATGTGATAGGTTTCCTCTTGCCCCACTTCATCAGCCATGCACCAATAAAGGAGCTTGGCTCCTTTTTCAAGAGCAGCCTTGATAACATTATGATCATAGCCATGCTCTTGTGGATTGTTGATTGTCAGCTGGTAACGGCGTGTCGCGTAACCTTTTGCCATATAGTGTACCCAGTACACTACGGACACAAAGCCGCTGTGTACGCTTTAAAGCTTATAGTTATAGGCTTTATGGACTGTACACACAGGTATGGAGGTAATACTAGCTCTATACCTGTGTGGCGGCTTTAAGTCCATAGCGTACGCTTGTCGTTATAAAATTTTCAAGGTGCTGTATGGGTGTTGATTGGTTTACCTCAAAAATGAGACAAGCCCCATTTTTGAGGTGAGGCCGCTAACGCGTCCTACAGTGTGCTTGGAAACCTTAGTCGAGCACCACAATGTTCTCAGGCTTACGGTACTCGTTGTAGAAAATCTTCACTTCGCGTCCCATCAGGTCATGAAGGTTGATTTTAAGTTCGGCCATCTTAGCGTCAGAGAGATACATATCCCTGACGAAGACGCCCTCCCCGTTCTGGGAGGCAATCTCCGTTGCGAGGTAGATGCGGCAGCCGGTGACGGGACGGCCTTCTTTCGTGACAAAGTCACTGCGTCTATAACCAATGATTTTCATGGTTATTTCCTCCTTGGCATTATCGTTATGTTGTTTCCGAAGTACTGTCCTCGCCATTGGTAACTAAGGAATGGTGCCGGATAGATGCAACCAAAAGCAAGTGTGTCGAGCACTGCTGTTGATAGAACCAAACGACATTTCTGTCACCTCCCTTTTCTGATGGAGGAAACGTAAAGCAATATGACAACCGAGAGGATGTATCTTGCTTGTTCGCTCCCTGTGCTTATAATTCTACTCAGTTCGCAAGGGTGGACAATAAAGAAAAGACGAACTTCATTACAAATTTCTTGAATGAAGCTCGTCTTTATAAAGTGCTTTTTTATTTGGTTTGGCCGTTAGATAAGAGCATCCGCTTTGCTCTACCTAATGAAAGTCTTTCATCAAGCAAGCTGTCAAGCAGAGCAGGAACGCCGTCCATGTCTCCATCCATCGGGTGCATATAGACACCATTAACACCAGGATGTGTATGACCAACTAACTCCTCGTAAACCCAGTTGCTAAAGTGATTTTTGTAGATTGAGCTAAAGGTATGTCGCAGCTCATACGGCGTAATATAAGGGATACCGTTATACCTGCAATAGATCCCCCAGCGTTTACGGTAGCATAGTTGACCAGTGCTTCCAAAGACCCTCTCATGAGGGTCTAACGGAGTGACTCGATAGACTTGTTGACTTTCTAAAAGCATACGTGTATATCGAGTCTGCGGGAAGTCGCGTGCGGCAAATTCGTTCTTCCCATTTGTAGTGATGCCTTTAGCATTGATGGCACGGCGTATATGTATATAATCATTGTCAATATCGCCCCACTCAAGGCCCATCAATTCACCAGGACGTAACCCTGTAACGACTTGGAATCGATATGCATAGATTAAGCTGTCTTGACAAATCGTACCATTATAAGGCACCTGAGATTCGGTGAATAAGATGTTAAGCGAAGAAACGTCAAGTGCTTGCTTTTGACCTTTTTTGGCGTTTGAGGGAATTTTAATGTTTGATGTACGCAAATCGTTCCGGATATCGGCACAGTCCAAATAATTACAGAATCCAGATAAATCGCCGCGTATATTTTTAAGACTTTTTTGACTAAGATTGTGCTTTCTGTATGCGGTATAGATAACTCGCTTTAAATCCTGCTTAGTTAGTAGCATAACCGGGACTTTGCCAATTATAGGTTTAATGTGGTTGTTATACCTGTTGCGGATGGTGTAGATGTTTGTGGTTTCGAGTGCCTTATCTTGGAGGTAGCGCTCAAACACGGTATCAACCGTTGTACGTTCGCTGACGCTAAATGGGCAAGCTCCAGACAACCACGAGGTTGCATTTTGGGCGCAGATCTTTCGGCCTTTGTCACCCGGGACGCTTGAATAAAAAGACTTTCGGACACCGTTCTTTTGGAGGTTGATTTTCCAAACGTGCTTTTTCTCAACCCAGATTGCGCGAGAAATCATTTTACTTTGTGTGGTATACATGCGGACTCCTTAGAGCCGGCCATTTTATGTGACTGGCTCGATGAAAATAGTGTAGTAATCGTCCTTATTGATATTCAACAACCTTCCGATGCGTGCGATTTCCTCTGCCGAAAAGAGCGAATATCCGTTCATCTTCTGCGACAATGCTTGCGGGGAAATGCCGATGGCCTCCGCGACATTGTAGCAGGTAAAGCCTGCGCGGATGATTTCGGACCGCAAATTCAAATATTTGCCTTTCATGATAATAATCTCCTTTGAGTAATTTTCAGTAGGTGGCTTTATTATCATGATATTCAGTTCGCACGTACTGGCAAGAGGGGTATCACCAACTTTTTTATTTATTCTTGCAAGCAGGTGCTGTACCACACTTTTTATATGAAGAGTACCACACTTTGTACCACACAGATATAAAAATACCCTTTAATGAAATCCATACCAGTGATAAAATTATCGTTAGTACGTATTGCATTAAAGGATATTTGTAGAATGATAGAAGTTCGATTCCCGTACGGGTCACCAAAAAGCTCAACTTCGCAAGAGGTTGAGCTTTTTTCTTTTTATTGTACATTGTAAGGAGTAGAGGAGTACGGGAATCGAACAGCCTGCTGCGGAGGCGACCGCCGCCTGCGGCGGAAACAGGAA
>OLQT01001848.1_pt1 | contig 12330 bp, 8 predicted proteins | sample 1672651 | NCBI WGS metagenome assembly OLQT01 (sample SAMEA3136709, study PRJEB25190) | human gut metagenome | biome: human gut; feature: human-associated habitat; material: faeces | place: Austria | collected 2013 | reverse complement strand
AGAAAGAAACAGCTGATTCCGAAGTTTATGAATGCATTACAGCAGTAAAGGAAAAATATATGGCGAAACAACAGTGGAAACCCGGCAACATGCTGTATCCGCTTCCGGCGGTTATGGTCTCGGTGCGGGATAACGAAGGAAAAGACAATATCATTACCGTAGCGTGGGCAGGTACGGTGTGTACCAACCCGCCGATGGTATCCATTTCGGTGCGGCCGGAGCGCTATTCGTATCATATGATCGAAGAGAGCGGTGTTTTTGTGATCAATCTGACTACGGAAGCGCTTACGTATGCGACCGATTACTGCGGTGTCCGTTCCGGAAAAGACGTGGACAAATTCAAAGAGATGAAACTGACCTGTGTGGAAGCCTCCCAGGTGAACTGTGGAATGATCGGGGAGTCACCGGTGAATATCGAGTGTAAGGTCGTAAAAACAGAGAAGCTTGGTTCCCATCACATGTTTCTTGCACAGGTAGTTGCTGTTCATGCAGACGAAGATTATATGGATGAAAATGGCCGGTTTGATCTGAACAGCGCACACCCGATGGTGTATTCCCATGGGACGTACTATGGTGTAGGAAAGCAGCTCGGTACTTTCGGGTACAGTGTGAGAAAACGTAAATCCAAGCGAAAAAGTAGGAAATAGGTCGAAAAAACGAAAATTTTTTCTTGTGTTTAACACTTTACCATGCTATAATGTCTGCGTATTCAAAAAGCAATGAGCAAATTCTAAGGAGGAACGTGTAACATGTCTTATGTAGATGAAGTATATGAAAACGTTGTGGCTAAAAATCCTAACGAACCAGAATTCCACCAGGCTGTCAAAGAAGTACTGGATTCTCTGCGTCCGGTAATTGATGCAAATGAAGAAAAGTACAGAAAAGAAGCTTTGCTGGAGCGTATCGTTGAGCCTGAAAGAGTTATTATGTTCCGTGTACCGTGGGTAGATGATCAGGGCCAGGCACATGTAAACAAAGGATATCGTGTACAGTTCAACAGTGCAATCGGACCTTACAAAGGAGGTCTTCGTCTGCATCCATCAGTAAACCTGGGTATCATCAAATTCCTGGGATTTGAGCAGATCTTCAAAAACTCCCTGACTGGACTGCCAATCGGTGGTGGTAAAGGTGGTTCTGATTTCGATCCGAAAGGAAAATCTGATCGTGAAATCATGAAATTCTGCCAGAGCTTTATGACAGAGCTGAGCAAACACATCGGCGCAGATACAGACGTACCGGCTGGTGATATCGGAACCGGCGCAAGAGAGATCGGTTACATGTTTGGTCAGTACAAGAGACTGAGAAACGTATACGAAGGAGTTCTGACAGGTAAAGGACTGACCTATGGTGGATCTCTGGCAAGAACAGAAGCTACCGGTTATGGTCTGCTGTACCTGACACAGGAACTGTTAAAATTAAATGGTATCGACATCGCAGGAAAGACTGCAGTTGTATCCGGTGCAGGTAACGTAGCAATCTACGCAATCCAGAAAGCACAGCAGCTGGGTGTAAAAGTTCTGACCTGTTCTGATTCTACCGGTTGGGTTTACGATCCGGACGGAATCGATGTAGCACTTCTGAAAGAAATCAAAGAAGTGAAGAGAGCAAGACTGACAGAGTATGTAAAAGTTCGCACAAACGCTGAATACCATGAAGGAAGAGGTGTATGGCAGATCAAAGCTGATCTGGCACTGCCATGTGCAACACAGAACGAACTGCATCTGGAAGACGCAAAACAGCTGGTAGCAAACGGAACCATCGCTGTATGCGAAGGTGCTAACATGCCTACCACTCTGGAAGCTACCCAGTATCTGCAGGCAAACAATGTAATCTTTGCTCCTGGTAAAGCAGCAAATGCCGGTGGTGTAGCAACATCCGCACTGGAAATGTCTCAGAACAGCGAGAGACTGAGCTGGACATTCGAAGAAGTAGATGCAAAACTGAAAAACATCATGATCAACATCACCCACAACATGGATGATGCAGCAAAACGTTATGGATTCGAAGGCAACTATGTAGTAGGTGCCAACATTGCCGGATTCGAAAAAGTTGCTGATGCTATGTTAGCACAGGGTATCTGCTAATTTTCAAACGCAAGTAATAAGTAATGTTCAAACAATAAACAACAGAAAATCCCCGCAGTGGACGTTAAATATCCGCTACGGGGATTTCTGCATGTAGAAAAATATAACTATTCAGCCGGCAGAATTTCGCAAGGTGATTTGCATATTTAATGGATTCCCTTCTGAATCAGATCTTTCCCAAACTTTTCCCGGATCTTATCCATCGCCCGTTCCATCTTCTGTTCTTTTTCAATCGCTTTCGGGTCATAACTGAACAGATCGAGCTGTACCGGTTCATCAGCATCCGTCAGTTTTCCGGCGCGGATTCCCAGTAAACGGATCGGGTTTCCGTTCCAGAGTGTATCAAAAAGATGACAGGCTGCGTGGTACAGCTTTTTCCCATCCTGCGTCGGGGAGGAAAGCGGCATCTGACGGGTGTATTTGTCAAATGTCGCGTATTTGATCTCCACGCACAGGTTATTGGCAGACTGACCGGCTTTTTCGAGACGGTGCCCTACCTTGGTGGAAAGCTGCAGAAGAATAGAGTACGCTTCCTGCGCGGTCGTAAGATCACTGGCGAGGGTGGTGGAATTGCCGATCCCTTTTGCCTGAGACGGTTCGCTTTCGATGCTGGAATTATCGATTCCGTTTGCATATTCCCACAGCATTTTTCCGTGGCTTTTCAGATGCAGGCTGAGAATCGCCGGATCCATCCGAGCCAGATCGCCAATCGTATGGATATCCAGTTTCTGCAGGACAGCTACGGAAGCATGTCCTGCCATGAACAGACTGCTGATCGGAAGTGGCCACATTTTCTTCTGAATCTCATCAGGGAAAAGTGTGTGCGTCTTGTTCGGCTTTTCAAAATCAGAAGCCATCTTTGCCAGCACCTTATTGGAAGAGATCCCCACATTGACCGTAAAACCAAAATGGCTGTAAATATAGTTGCGGATATAGGCCGCGCCTTCTTCCGGAGAAGAAAAACGGGAAGCAATGGAAGTATAGTCCAGGTAACATTCATCCACACTGACCTGTTCAATCTCCGATGTCAGTGAGCGGAGAAAACCGACAAACTGTTTGCTGTGGCGGCTGTAAGAGTCGTGATCAGGAGGAATGATGGTGAGCGTCGGACATTTTTTCAGAGCATTTGCCACCGGTTCCGCAGTATGAATATGGTAAATATTTTTCGCTGACAGAGACTTTGCCAGAACGATCCCATGACGGGTCTTCCGGTTACCGCCGATGATCGCGGGAATCGTCCGGATATCCACACTGCCCGGGTTTGCTTTTAGAAGATCTATGGCACTCCAGCTGAGGTAGGCGGAATTGACGTCGATATGAAAAATGATGCGCTCCATGGAGATCCTCCTTTCCGTAAATATCATTTTTACTTTGCCATTCTTTTTAACTCCGGCATTACCGTGCAGAGCATTACGATGAAGCAGGCACTTCCGCCAAGTACATTGGATACGGGTTCTGCGAGAAAAACTCCGTCACTTCCCATGTGGAACAGATAAGGGAAGATATAAGTAAGAGGGACCACGATGATTACTTTACGGAGCAGGGAGAAGAAAATCGCAAATTTCTTTTTACCCAGTGACTTGAACATCGTCTGCCCTACATACTGGAGTGCCTGGAAAATAAAGGCTCCAAAGTACAGCTTCAGTGCCGGGATCGCATCGGTGATCAGTGCCTGGTCGGAACTGAAGATTCCGATCAGGAAACGCGGCGCAAACAGGATCACGCCCCAGGCGAACAGGGTATACAGGATCGCCATCACACTCATGGTGAGCCAGGACTGGAACACTCTCTTAGGACGGCGGGCGCCATAGTTATAACTGATGACCGGGGAGGACCCCTCGGTAATTGCATGGATCGGTGTATCAATGATCTGACGGATACTGGATACGATCGTCATCACAGAGATATACAGATCTCCACCGGTGACAGAAAGTACATTGTTGCAGCAGATCGTTACCAGACTGTTGGTAAGCTGCATGATAAAACCGGCAGTTCCCAGACTGATAATATTTTTTGCCCGGTCCCAGCAGTTACGGATCTCTTTCCGGGATAAAAGACAGACTTTTAATTCTGTCTTTTTCCGCAGAAAATACAGAACAAATGCTGCAGAAAGAGTCTGCGACAACACAGTGGCGATCGCCGCACCGCGGATGCCGAGTGCGAATACGAAAATAAAAACCGGATCCAGGATCAGGTTGGCAACCGCACCGATCGCAACAGATAACATACCTGTAGTGGCGTATCCCTGAGCGTTGATAAAAGGATTCATACCGGTGGACACCATGGAAGGAAAGGTTCCGAGCAGGTAAATCATCAGATAAGGATATGCATAGATCAGACCACTTTCAGAACTTCCGAACAGGATCAGGATCGGTTTTGCAAATATCATACCGATCGTCATCAGAAGCAAGGCACAGACACAGATCAGAAAGAATGACGTATTCATGATCATTGAAGCTTCTTTTGTATCTTTTCTTCCGCGCGCAATCGAAAAAAGTGGTGCACCGCCGGAACCGAAGAGGTTACTGAAAGCAAGAATAATGGTAATGATCGGAAAACACAGCCCGACAGCCCCAAGTGCTGTGGTCCCCACATCCGGGATCCTTGCAATATAGATTCGGTCTACAATGTTATAGAGAAGACTCAAAACCTCCGCCACAAGCATCGGAATGGAAGCCCGCAGAATGTTATCGGTGATTTTTCCATGTTCAAAGTCGATTTGTTTCATGATAAAACTCCTTAAATATAAGTAAAGTACAGGTAAAATTTTACTGCTGTTTTAAGTGTAGCATGGATTTTTCTGTATGAAAATAAGAAAAAATATGTTATGATTAAAAAAATATGTCCTGGTACATTTTTGATCATAACAAGAATAAAAACTTGTATTAACCAGGATAATATGATAAAATGATAAGCTGCGATAAGGATGAGAGATATGAAGAATATAGTGTTAATTGGAATGCCCGGAGTTGGAAAAAGTACAATTGGTGTAATACTTGCAAAAGAGTTAGGTTATCAGTTTGTAGATGCAGACCTTCTGATTCAGAAGCAGGAAAAGAGATTATTAAAAGAAATTATCAGTGAAGAGGGTATCGAAGGCTTTATTGCAATTGAAAATCAAGTAAACGCTTCTATTGAAGCGAATCGCACAGTAATTGCCACAGGAGGCAGCGTGGTGTACGGAAGAGAAGCTATGGAGCATCTTGGAGAGATTGCCACGGTCATTTATCTGAAATTGTCTTACAAAGCTCTGAGGAAACGGCTGGGCAACCTGAAAAACCGTGGAGTGGTTTTGCGGGACGGACAGACATTAAAAGATTTATATGAAGAACGTGTGGTATTGTATGAAAAATATGCAGATATCACAATTGATGAGGAAAACAAAAATTTAGAGGAGACTTTACAGAGTATTGTAGACAGTCTGGAACTAAACAGTGAAGATACTGAATAGTCACGATATTCTGTAAAATTATTTGAAAAATTCAGTGGACAATATGAATAAAAAGATAAGAAATCTTTAAAATTTATTTACAAAAGCATTGATTTGTTATAACATAAAAATCAATGAGAGGGATTATCGGGACTTGTATTGGCTGAATATAAACATAGAGGTGAACTATGGATCAGTATATTATTAAGGGTGGAAACCCGTTAGTTGGTGAAGTAGAGATTGGTGGAGCGAAGAATGCAGCACTTGCGATTCTTGCAGCCGCTATTATGACAGATGATACCGTCCGGCTGGAAAACCTTCCGGATGTCAATGATATAAATGTACTTTTAGAGGCCATCGGAGGAATCGGAGCAAAAGTGGAGCGGGTAGACCGTCACACTGCAGTGATCAACGGTTCCACTATCGGTGATATCAGTGTAGATTACGAATATATTAAGAAAATCCGTGCATCCTATTATCTGTTGGGTGCGCTTCTCGGAAAATATAAAAAAGCAGAAGTACCTCTGCCGGGTGGCTGTAACATCGGAAGCCGCCCGATTGACCTGCATCTGAAAGGCTTCCGTGCACTGGGTGCAACCGTCGATATCAAATACGGTGCCATCGTGGCATCTGCACCGGACGGACTTCATGGAACTCATATTTTCATGGATACTGTATCGGTAGGTGCAACCATTAATATTATGATGGCAGCATCTATGGCAAAAGGAAATACCATTATTGAAAATGCGGCAAAAGAGCCACACGTTGTAGATACAGCAAACTTCCTGAACAGCATGGGTGCCAATATCAAGGGTGCCGGTACGGATGTGATCCGTATCCGAGGTGTGGAGATGCTGCACAGTACAAATTATTCGATTGTGCCGGATATGATCGAGGCAGGAACCTATATGTTCGCTGCAGCGGCAACACGCGGCGATATTCTGATCAAAAATGTAATTCCGAAACATCTGGAAGCGATTACAGCCAAATTAGAAGAAATCGGATGTGAAGTGGAAGAATTTGACGATGCAGTACGCGTGATCTCTGCAAAGAAACTGCGCAGAACGCATGTAAAAACCTTACCGTATCCGGGATATCCTACGGATATGCAGCCACAGATCGCAGTAACACTGGCTCTGGCATCAGGAACCAGCATTGTTACGGAAAGCATTTTTGAGAACCGTTTCAAATATGCGGACGAGCTGACCCGTATGGGTGCCTGTGTAAAAGTGGAAGGTAATACAGCCATCATTGATGGTGTGGACAAACTGACAGGCGCAAGAGTCAGTGCACCGGATCTTCGTGCAGGCGCGGCACTGGTAATTGCCGGACTGGCTGCAGAGGGTATTACAATTGTGGATGATATCGTATATATCCAGCGTGGATATGAGAATTTTGAAGGAAAACTGAAGAGTCTGGGCGCAGAGATTGAGCGTGTGACCAGTGAAAAAGAAATTCAGAAGTTTAAACTGAGAATCGGGTGACAGAAGAACCAAAAGGGGGACTGACTCCCGTATACATAAGAGGGGTGTTGTCGGAGGGCGGCATCCCTTTGTTTGTTCATACACATCATTTTATCAATAACTGTCTCGGTCAGAGGACAGTTATATTTTGACAAGAAACAGGCAGTATGGTACACTTAGAACAATTATGGGTAACTGTTCAGTACTTTAACAGTTACGGGTATAAACAACTGAAAACAGATAACTGTGAAAGTATCAGACAGTTATAAATTTGATAGAAAAAGCAGAGGAGAGTACAGTGGATAAGACAGAATACCATTTGAAATTGGAGGAAATCAACAGACTTGTGGATGCACAGGATTATGAAGGGGCTCTTACGGTAGCGGATTCTATCGACTGGCGTAGAGTGAAGAGTGTGCGGACCTTGTGTATGGTAGCAGATATCTACGAAGTGAATGGTGAACTGGAAAAGAGTATGCAGATGCTGCAGCTGGCGCATAAACGTTCATCTATCGGCAAGATGATTCTGTACCGTCAGGTGGAACTGGCTTTGAAGATGGGGTTATATGATGATGCTGTAAAATATTATAATGAATATCTGGAGACCGCTTCCAACGATACTTCCAAATATATTCTGAAATATAAGATTTACAAAGCACAGAAAGCGCCTCTGGAAAATCAGATTGCGATTCTGGAGGAATATAAAGAGCGGGAATACACAGAACGCTGGGTATATGAACTGGCAAAACTGTATAAAAAAGCAGGACAGGAAAAGAAATGTGTTGAAACCTGTGATGATCTGGTTCTGTGGTTTGGTGAAGGCAAATATGTAACCAAAGCGATGGAACTTAAGATGACATACACGCCACTGTCACCGTCTCAGAAAGAAAAATATGAGAAAGCGAAGGCGGCAGGAAAGGTTGCAAAAGCAACAGCAGGACCGAAACTGACAGAAGAAGTAAAAAATACAATTCTGCCGGGTGTGTCAGCAGCTGCAATGGCGGGTCTTCAGAAAGTGGAAGAAGAAAAAGAACAGGCCCGGGAAGAAGCGGCAGCAACAGCAGAGATTCCGCAGGAACCTGCAGGAACAACTGCAGAAGAAATTCCGGCGACGGAGAAAGAGCCGGTGAAACCGGCAACAGAGATTCCGCATATCGATACCGAAAAACTTCAGGAACGTCTTTCCAGAAGTTTTCAGGAGATTCTTTCCGGCTTTAACCGTACCAAGGCAGTAGATGCTTTTGAGGCACTGGGAAGAGCAGCAGGAGCAGAAGTTCCGCAGGAACCTGAAGCACAAGAAGAAAATATGGAAGACTATCACGTACAGGATCTGGAGCCGGAAGCTGTAAATGAAGGCATCATCTCTGCGGACAGCGGAGTTGCCGGGGTGAGCAGAACCGAGATGGATGAACTGGAAATGATGGAAAAACCGAAGGTGGAAAAACCGGAGGATAAAGAAATCATCAGTGTTCAGGAAGTGGATCTGGATGCATTATTTGCAGAGACTTCGTCTTCCCTGGCGAAAGAAGCAGGCGAGGATGCCGCAGAAAAAGCTGAGGAAGAACCGGCTGTGGAGGAAGTAACAGCAGAAGAAATCATCGGTGAACCGGAAGAAGTAGTTGCAGAAGAAAAAGTAGATGCAGCCGGTGATGTACTGGAAGAAAGGGTTGAGGGAGCGGTTGAGACAGTAACGGAAGAAAAAGAGCCGGCAGAAACTCTGACGGATGCGGCGGATGAAGCGATGGCAGCTTTTGAAGCAAGTCTTTCCGGACTTTCTCTGGATTTTGCAGAAGAAATATCGTCTGATGCACCGGAAACTGAAACTTCGGCGGAATTGACAGAAGAGCAGGAAACAGAAGAAGATATTACCGGATCAGAAGCAGCACCGGTGATTGAGATGGAATATCCGGAAGAAACGGAGGAAACAGAACCGGAAATCGAAGATCTGGACGCGACAAGAGTGATTCCGGATGTGACAAAGCAGGATGCGTGGCATGCGACACCGGGAGATACACAGGAATTTAATCTGGAAGAAGAACTCAAAGCTGCTCTGAGCGGTATGGATGAGCTCAGGGAACAGGAAGAAGCAGAACGGTCTGCGAGCCTGGATCCGGAGACAGCATCTGAGGAAGAAATTGCTTTTGAAGAAAAGACAGAGCCGATTACAGAAGAGAATACCACAGAGGAATCTGTTGTGGAAGAAGGTTCTGAAACGGAGGCAGAGGAACCGGAAGGTGACCATATCGATAAGATGCTGGAAGAAGCAGAGATACAGCCGGATATCAGCGAGATGACTTTGGAACGGGAGACACCCGAAGAAAAACGCCAGAGGATCCTGAACAATACCAGACCGGAACGTCTGACGGCAGAACAGAAACAGCTGTTTTCGTACTTTGCTAAAGTGCCGGGCATGGATGATCAGATTCTGGATGCGATTCACGGGGCATATGAATATGCCAGTGAGAAAACATCTCATCGTGGAAATATCGCAATCATGGGAAGTCACGGAACAGGAAAAACCAGACTGAGTGAAGGGCTTGTAAAAGCAATCTGCAAAGAACTGGGACTGAAAGCTGTCAAGTATGCAAATCTGGATGCATCGGATATTAACAGGAAAGATCCGGCAACAATTATCAGCAAGATGGCAGGAGGCTTTCTTCTGATCGAGAGAGCAAGTTTTATGACACCGGAGACGATCGAAAAACTTTCTCAGGCGATGGATTTCCGTACAGACAGTATGATTCTTCTGATTGAAGATGATAAAGCAAATATGCGTAAGATGCTGGCGGATTATCCGGAATTTGCAGAAAAATTCGAAACCGTTATTTCGATTCCGGTCTTTACCAATGACGAGCTGGTAACATTTGCAAGAACGTATGCGAGAGAAAATGGTTTCCGCATGGATGAGATGGGTGTGCTTGCTCTGTATACCATGATCGGAGATAACCAGAAAGAGGATGAACCGATTACTATCGGAAAAGTAAAAGAGATGGTAGACGGTGCGATCCGTAAGGCAAGTGGCGTAAAGCTGGGAAGAAAACTTTCCAAACGTCATACAGATGCAGACGGTCGAATTCTTCTTTATGAAAAGGATTTTGATTTATAAAAGAGCATGACAACATGGGGCATGGCGACAGAAAGCTATGCCCTTTTTACACGTTTTGGAAAACAACAGGAAAGGAAGAACTATGAGTAAGAGAGAGCCTTATCTTGGCAATCCCCAGGCAACCATTGCTGTGTTGAACAAATACGGCTTTACATTTCAGAAAAAGTTTGGACAGAACTTTCTGATCGATCCTCATGTGTTGGATAAAATTATCCGTGCGGCGGAGATCACAGAGGATGATTTTGTTCTGGAGATCGGACCGGGTATGGGAACGATGACACAGTATCTGGCATATGCAGCCAGAGAGGTATATGCGGTGGAGATTGATAAAAGTCTGATCCCGATCCTGGAGGATACGCTGAGTGATTATGACAATGTAACGGTGATCAATGAAGATATCCTGAAAGTGGATATTGCAAAGCTGGCAGAAGAGAAAAATGGAGGCCGCCCGATCAAAGTGGTTGCAAATCTTCCATATTATATCACGACACCGATCATTATGGGTCTGTTTGAAAGCCATGTGCCTGTAGAATCCATTACTGTCATGGTACAGAAAGAAGTAGCGGATCGTATGCAGGTGGGCCCGGGCACGAAAGATTACGGTGCATTATCTCTGGCAGTGCAGTACTATGCAAAACCTTATATTGTTGCCAATGTTCCACCGAACTGTTTTATGCCGAGACCGAAAGTGGGAAGTGCGGTGATTCGTCTGACCCGCCATGCTGAGACACCGGTACAGGTAGACGATGAAAAACTGTTGTTTCAGATTATTCGGGCATCGTTTAATCAGAGAAGAAAAACGCTGGCAAACGGTCTGAAGAATTATGAGGGGTTGTCTTTTGAAAAAGAGACAATAGAGGCTGCAATCGCAGAGTGCGGATTTTCACCATCGGTGAGAGGAGAGGCATTGTCTTTGGAAGAATTTGCGAAACTGGCAAATGTATTGGGACGTGCAAAATAAAAAGTAACGTAAAAACGTGTTGACCAGAATGAGGAAATTCCGGTCAACACGTTTTAGTTTTATTTTTAAAGGAAGGAGTGTCGATTTTCATCGACATATGAAAAAGAAAAGTTATAAAATAATTTCTATTAATTATTTTATGGTTATAGTATATCCGGGAATTGTGAGAAAATCGTGTTGAAGTTGTGAAGATTTTATGAATGAACAGGAAAAGATTTTTACAAAAAGAGAACTGGAAGAGAAACTGCGGTCATATGACTTGATCACAACAAAGCGTGTACATCTCAATAATTCCTATTACTATGGGTTTTCCGCAAATCACAATATTCATGCGCTTGATGTTACTGGTGAGGTAATAAAAGAAAAATATCCAGCGTACTATGATACGTTTGTGCGTCTGGTAAATGGACCGGAAACTTACTTTGGCAATATGTTTGTTACATCAAAGAAACATTTTGATGATTATTGCAGCTGGCTGTTTACTATCTTTTTTGAGGTACAGAAACGGATTGACCTTGAGACAGATGCGGATGAATATCACAGAAGAGTATTTGGATTCATCTCGGAATTTCTCCTTCTGGTGTGGATAACGGTTAATCAGCTTCACGTCTTTGAGTGCAAAGTGGGAATGATCGGGGAGAAAGCAGAGACGCGCGAAATGAAAGAGCAGATAGCCATATATCTGGAAAAAAGAGATGTTGCCGGGGCGAAGAAATATTTTATGGATTGCCTGAGAAAGCGCCCGGATGTTTTGATGGAAGCGTCGGATATTACCGGGGAGCTGCGCCTTTGCATGCAGATCATTGGAACAGCGGATCGGGAATTGCAGCTGACAGGGCACTCCTTTTTGGAAAGAGTATGCAGCCTGCCGGTGCTGATCAAAGAATTTTCCGGCCTGAATCAAATCGTTGGACGTTACCGTCTGGGGCAGGAGAGCGAAGAAGATGCTGCATTTATTAAGAAATATGGAATCAGCCGCATTGCAGCAGAGGTGGCAGTATGTATTCTTCCGATGGACGAAAAAGAAAAGAATACGCTATTGCAGAAAATAATGGAGCATTGAAAAACGCAATGCTCGCATATGCAGAAAACTAAAATAAATAGAATAACAGGAGATGTATTGTATGCAGGATAAAAATGTACGACCGGATTTCGCAAAACTTCCGGAAGATTCGGAGTTCTATCAGCCGGAGGATAAGCGGACAACGAGGGAAAAGTTAAAAACAATGAATCGAAAAGAAAAAGCAGAGTTCATTGTAGAATATTATGGCATTAATATTGTAGTT
>OLQT01001842.1_pt1 | contig 12342 bp, 4 predicted proteins | sample 1672651 | NCBI WGS metagenome assembly OLQT01 (sample SAMEA3136709, study PRJEB25190) | human gut metagenome | biome: human gut; feature: human-associated habitat; material: faeces | place: Austria | collected 2013 | reverse complement strand
CCACGCACTCTGTCCACAGCGCAATCGCAACAGGTCCGCTGCTCCTGCTCCTCTTCCTGCTTTTCGGCTGCCTGGCACCGGGAGCCGCATTTGCCGTCGATGGCTACGACCAGCTCGGCTTCCGCACTATTAGTGATGATTGTGGGCCCTTCTTCATCGGCAAGTATGAAGCTCAAGACGCCTCGATTGCCTACTGCATGAACCAGGAGCGCCCCGGCCCCACCAAGCCGGGCGGCCCATGGCTCAACTTTGATCAAGGCTGGGTGTGGCTCGACGACGAGTTCGCGGCAATCGTTTGTCACGGATATCCTACCGCCACGTCGTTTGGCGGTTACCATCTTTCACCCGATCGCGCCCGCGCCGCAACCCAGCTTGCCGTATGGATGCTCAACGGCACTACCCATGTCGACGGTACCTACTCCTACACGACCGCTCAGGGCAAAACCAAGAGTGGGCACTTTACCGCTGACAATGAAGTCGTGGCGGCGGCGCGGTGGCTCCACGACAGCGCAAAATCAGGAAACATCAAAGCCGCACCGCACCGCGCGCGGCGCTATCTAGGAACCGTATCGGGCGGCAGCAGACGTCAAGACATGCTCTATGTACTGCCGGCGGTCTCTGTTTCCTTCCAAAAGCAGTCTGCAAACGCTGCCATTACCAGCGGAAACAATACTTATCAGTTTGACGGGGCAACATTCGATATTTTTGAGAGCGCCAGCGGCGCGCGTGTCGGCACCATCCAGATGGACAGCAACGGTCGGGCGCAAGCAACTCTTCTGCCCAACACTGCATACTACCTAGTTGAAACGAAGGCGCCGGCCGGCTATGTCCCCCGTCGTGATCGCATCGCCTTTACCACGGGGAATGACGGTGGACAGGTCACCATTGATGAACAGCCCGGCATCATCAACCTGCGTATCGTAAAACTCGATGCCGCGACGAATGCCGGCCCCCAGGTGGGTTCTTCACTCGCAGGAGCAGAGTTCACGTGTGTGTCACAATCAACCCCTGGATGGGCGCAAATCCTCACGACCGACGAAAGCGGTCGGGCCACCCTCGCCGATGTCCCCTTAGGAACCTTTACCATCTACGAATCAAAAGCCCCCGAGGGCTACCTGCCATCCAACGACAGCTGGACCTATACCGTTGGAGCCGACCAGCTCGGCGATTCAGGCGTGGTCGAGATCGAATCTCGCATTTCCGATATCCCCATTGCGTTTGACCTTGAGATTTCCAAATTCAAGGATTACGGCAATAGCGACCAATCCGGCCTGGAGCAACCGGCGGGTGGTGTTGTCTTTGAGGTTGTCAGCAACAGTTCTCAGCAGGTTGTTGGCACACTGACCACAAACATCTATGGCTTTGCCTCCACCAAAGATCAGCCCGAAGCATGGTTCGGCACAGGCAAGCGACCCGCCGGTGTCCACGGAGCTGTCCCATACGACCGTGCCGGCTACACGATTCGCGAGGTTCCGGAAACCGTCCCCGAGGGTTTTAAACGTGCAGGGGAATGGGCCGTCGGGGCCAATCAGATTTCCAACGGCGCCGAGCTTCAATATATCGTGGACAACCACGCGCTGTCGACGCATCTCCAGATTGTAAAACGCGATGCCCAAACAGGCGCTTCTGTTCCACTAGCCGGATTCACCTTCCAACTCCTAGACAGCAATCACGAACCTGTCTCACAAACTTGCTGGTATCCAGCACATAACGTAATGGACACCTTTACGACTGACGCGACCGGGACCGTCACACTGCCCGAATCGCTCGTGCCGGGCACCTATTATGTACGCGAAACCTCGGCCAAAGAGCCCTATCTTGTCGGCGAAGAGATCGAGGTAAACATACCCGCCGACATGAACCTAACGCCCGTTGCAGTCGCCTCGTATTATGACCACGCCGCGACCGGAAACATCAGGATCGTTAAAACCGATGCCATAGACGACAGCAGCCTCGCGGGCGCCGTCTTTGAGATCCGCGCCTCGGGTGATATCGTGCGCCCCGACGGTAGCATTGCCGCGCTCGACGGTGAGACTGTCACGACCGTCACGACGGATGAAACTGGAGAAGCACGCGCGGACAACCTCCCACTGGGATCTGGCACCGCACGCTACGAGGTTGTCGAGACTCAAGCGCCGGCAGGCTTCTTGCTCGATCGGACAACCCATATTGTTGCCCTTACTTATGCCGACCAGAAAACACCCGTTGTAGAAGCACGGCTTAACGTATCCGACGATTACACCAAGGTTGATATCTCCAAGGTCGATGCAAGCGGTGAGCAAGAAGTGGAAGGCGCACAGCTCACCTTATATGGTCCCGATAAAACCGAAATAGACTCCTGGACCTCATCCGACAAGCCGCATCGCGTCGAACATCTTGCACCCGGCACCTACTCGTTGCGCGAAATGATGTCTCCACGGACCTATGACCTTGCCGAGGAGATAACGTTTGAAATAAAGGATACGGGAGAAGTCCAAACCGTCGCGATGAAGGATGCGCCCATCGAGATCAAGGGACAGGTCGACAAGCGTCAGGAACTTGTCCAACCTATCGAAAAGGGCCTGTTGGCTAACGGCGATGGTAAAAACCGCGCCACGACGCAAACCAATAGTGATGGGCTTTTCTCCTATACCATCGATGCTCGAAACGATTCCGCTACTTGGGTTGATGAGTTTACGATTACCGATGATCTTGAGTGCGCCAAAGACGGCACAGCGAGATTCATCTCAATCGAAACCCCCGTCGCCATCGGCGACCTCAACGGTCTGTGCAACGTATGGTATCGCACGACGCCGTTGGACTCGACAGACGTCGATGAGCCGGCAAACGCGACACTTGACGATGGGCACGAAAATCCTTGGCTTGAGTCCGACGAAGTAAAAGAGAGCCTTGGTGAGGACTGTCGCCTCGTCGATTACGACGGCTGGCGCCTCTGGAAGGCGGATGTCTCGACCACGGAATCCACCACACTCGAGGCGGAAGAGCTCGACCTTGCATCCAATACCGTCGTAACAGGCATTCGAATTGAATACGGTGCGGTAGCCGCCGACTTTACGACTCGAAGCGATGCGGATTCTTGGACCCGCGATGATCTCAAAGATGAGCACGACGACCTTGACGATGCCAAAGCAATCCTTGGCACAGACGCTCGGGGCGCAGTCGTACATATGCAGGCAACGTCGGCTTATACGCCCCAAACCGCACTCACCAACAGCGCGCGCGTCGATCTTTGCCGCAACGGTGGCGGCGATAAACTTGAGTCACATGACGAGGACAGCGTCATTCAACGCTGTACCCTACCGCAGGACCTACCGGCAACAGGATCAGTTCCCATCGCCGCTTACATCACCGCGCTCCTGACCTCGGGTGCCGCAGCCCTATGGTTCGCTCGCCTTAGGTCGATCCCAAAGAAGCGCTAGCGCGATGAAAAAGCGGGCGAGCCAGTCCCCTGGCTCGCCCGCTTTCAATCATGTAAATCGCCGTATCTACTCTGCAGACGAAGATCCACCATCAACGATTGCTTGCTCGGACTCAGGAATCCCATCGGCACCCGTGCTCTGTTCTTGCTCCACCTCTTCGCTGATTGCGGAGGCGGGGGTCGAGCCCTTCGCACCCACGATGTAGGCGGCCCCAAATCCTAACGCAATGGCAATCAAGGTCAAAATCACGTAGACAGGCCAATGGCGCTTAATATACGAAAACACGTTGACTCCTTAGAGCTCCGCCTACGAACGGCGGATAACCTCGGTAACGACCTCGGATACCGTGGCAATGTTCGTCGGGTTGACATTGTGGGGCAGGTCGTCCTCGGTACGAGCGCAAGCCAGACGTGTGCCGTCCACACCGGCGATGGTGAGGGCTCGGCGGCTCGCCTCGAGCGCGGCGTAGGCATCGGTCTTGGCATAGGGCATCTCGAGCGCGCCACAATCGACATGGAACGACTTGCAGACCTTGCTGACCAGGTTCATGATGCGGCGATCGCCCTTGAGCAGCTGTTGTTCGCCCTCGACCGTCACAACCGAAAGCCTACCGGCACCGACGGATTCAAGATTGATAAAGAATACGCCGCGGAGCTTATCGCGATGCGAAGCCAAGAAGGCCTTCATGCCGGCGCCATCACAATCCGAGGCGCCCGTTGCCACAAACCAGATATCGTGACCGAGCAGCTCATCATCGCCCATAGAGGCGACAGCCGAGAGCATATCTTCGGAAGAAGCGCCATCGGAAGACGTAGCGCCACCCTTCCAGCCATCGTTATCGTCCTCGAAATTATCCCACGAACCGATACCGCGACCGGACTTCTTGGCATCGTAATCGTCTTCGACGCCCAGCCAGTCACTCATGCTGTCCTGCTCGTTTTTCTTTTTACGACCGAACAGGCCACCCAGGCCGCGCTTACGAGACTTGGGTGCCGCCGGGGCGGGAGCCGAAATGGTCTCGATCGGCTGCGCGCCCGACGCAACGGGCATAGGAGGCGCAACGGGTGCCGATGTGGGTTCGGGACCCTGGGCAGTAGCAAAGGGATCGTTGACCTGTGCGGAGGGGTCGGGAAGGTCGAACAGCGACGTGCGAGACGCAACGTTTGCCTGCTTCATGGACGGCAGCGACGGATCGGGGACCGAAGCCAGCGGAGACGAGGAAGGTGCAGGCGACGGTGCCGACGCCGGATCGGGAACATTCATCTGCGGACGCGGCGATGCCTGGGAGGAAATCTGGGCCATAAGGGAATCGACCGTTTCGTCCTGAGTGGGAGCGACATTGGCAACCGTGGCACCGGAACCACTCGGGGTCGGCATGGTGAAAATCTGCGTGGAATAAGGCCTCGACTCATCCGTCTCGGGAGTCTCGGAAACCGCAGGCACTTCCTCCTGCTCGACCTCGGTCGAATCACCTTGATCGGCTGCCACGTATTGCTCTTCGTCAGAGTTGGCCTCAACGGACTCGTCCTCGGCGGCATCTTGGATTTCGGCAGCATCAATAGGCTCGTCATCGTCTGCCGCGTCGCCCTGTCCATCGGAAACAGGAAGGGGCTCGGCAATCGCGGTGCCCTGCTTTTCAAACGTTATCGTGGAATCGAACTTCGCGGCATCAAACGACATGGTGCTATCGACGTGCTGCTGAGCCTCGAAAGACGTTGTTGCCTCAACAACATCCGCGGACGTCGGTTGCTGGGACTCAAAGGACGTTGTAGCTTCGGCGGCGTCGACGGGCACGGACTGCACAGCCTCGTTCTGCTCGAACTCTTGCGCCGCGAGCTCACGTGCCGCCTCGGCTGCCTGCTGCTGAGCGATAGCCTCCTGCTCGGCAGCCTCGCGTGCGGCAGCGCGCTTCTCCTCGAAATCGTCGACAAATTTCTTGCCCTTTGCAAGCGCACCCTTAAAGAAGTTGGAAGCGCTGGCGCCAATCGAAGAGAACGCGGATGCAATATCGGCATGGGGCGTTGCCGCGGGAATCTCGGCCGAGAAATCAGTATCGCTCTCGTAAGACACGCGCCTCGGCTGTTCAACGTAATCGTCGTCAGACTCGTCCGCAACGTCTTGCGCCGGCGCGGCGGGAGCCAAAATGTCCAGTCCTGCCGCGGGATCGATCGCGGACACCGCCTCGGGCTCGGCAACGGCAGCGGTAACCGCGGCAGACTCATCATCCACAGTGACAACGGGCGCAGGCTCGGGCTCAAACGTCGGCTCCTCGCCCTCCTCGTAATCGAGCGTGCAGGACTCGGGAAGCATTCCGAGCGCACGGATGGCATCCGAACCAAAGCGGATGTTGCCGGCGGCGTTGCGATAGAGCTTGGGCTCGGGCTCGGCCGCGACAGGTTCCTCCGCCGACTCGGCAGCGGGAACCTCGTCATTGAACTCTTCGGCCTGGACAGCCTGATTCTGATCCTCGGGCACGATGGCGCCGATCAGCGTCTCGTCGGCAGATGCACCCTCAAAGCCCTCGATCTGCTCGTCGAAAGCCTCACCCTGTTCGGGCTCGGTCTGAGCGTCGGGAGCAATCGGCTGACCGAATTCGTCCTCGGCGTAGGTAGGCTCTTCATACTCGATGGTGTTGCCGTAGTCGTTTTGCTGCTGGGCCGCGGCATATTCCGCCGCTGCGCGCGCCATTTCCTCGGCACGACGCTTCTGCTCCCCAAAATAGGTATCGAACGGAACATCGTCGGGAAACTCGTTTTCGCCCTGGAAGGGAGCAACGTTGTCCATAACGCCGAGCATAGCGGCGACAGAAGACTTGTTGCACACCGCGCCGGACGTATAGGGAAGAATGTGGCGGTTAGAGATGATGTTTGCCGCGTTGGCAAGCGCAACGAGGGAAGCGAGGATCGCGACAATCCACAGCAGAACCTTGAGCGCGCCGGGGAGCGGCAGGATGCGCAGGATGGCAACGGCAGCGGGGGCAACCGTGGCAACGGGCAACAGCTTGGCGATGAGCGCACGATACGAAGCATAGGGCTCGCGGGCGAGCAGCTCAGCACGGGGAGAGTCGTAGTGTGCGACAACGACCACCGGGCGGTTGCGCGGAGACGCGAGCGGGCCCGAGGCCTTGTGGTAGGCGATGACATTTTGGCTCACGCCCGTCTTGCCCAGGCGCGAAACCACGGGATGCCCTGTGCGCTCGAGCACGTAGAGCACGGCACCGGCAATAGCCAGCAAGGTGCCGACCAAGCCGATACCGCCGCCGATGCCCATCAGCAGGGCGCCGGCAAACGCAAGAATACCGGTAACGGCAAATGCCAACCTACTGGGCGCCGGGGCATTGAACTCCTGAACCTCGGGGTCAAAGCCGTGGTTGCGGAAGATCTGAGCGATATCCTCGGCAGCCAAGCGCTCTTCTTCGCTGCATGCCGGCGTAATGCCGGTGTTCTGCAGCAGGTGGTTAATATAGTTCTGGGTGTTCGCCATGTGCGCTCCACATCCATAATCCGACAAATAGGCCCAATGTATGCACATTAGAACCGTATATAGTCGAAAGTATACCCCGAGCGAGCGCAAACGACCGAATTCGGGCCATCTTAACGCCCCGAGCGGACAAGGATATAGCCTAATCTCCATATCGGACTAAAATCATGGCAGCAAACCACCTTCTCATGCGAGGACTCTATGACGGCAAGCGACACGACCGAGACAATTAAAAAGGGAAATTCGGAGCCCAGTTTCGATAAAACGGCTCAGCGCATCCTCAATCTTTTCTTTGTGCTCAATAGCTCCCCCGAACCGCTGACGACCGAGCAGATCGTCTTGGATTCTGACCTGGGATATGGCTCGGGCAATATCGACTCGGATAAGCGCAAGTTTCGACGCGATCGTGACAAGCTGCTCGAACGCGGCATCTTAATCAAGGAGGTTCGCCCCACCGGCGCGCAGGAGACCGAGGAAAGCTCGTGGACAATCGACCGCGAGCACACGTTTGCGGCAGGCGGCCTCATTACCGCAGACGACGCCGATATCCTGCTCAACGCCATCGACCAGACACTAGCGGCCGGCTCATCCACTTTTGCCGCACCGCTTGCCGATATTCGCTCCAAGATTGCCTATCTCACCGGCAGGACGACGGTAGACGAGGCGCCGATCAGCCGCTCTCCCACCGTCGATGCGGTTTGGAGCGCCTTTGCCGAGCGTTGTGCGCTGCGATTTTTATATCAGAACGGACGCGGCGAGCAGAAAGAGCGTACCGTCCGCGTCTACGGCATGTTCGAGCGCGAGGGCGTGGCGTATTTCTGCGGCCTCGACAATGCCACCGACGACATCAGGACATTCCGCTGCGACCGTATCGTTCGCGCTTGGCGTCCTTCGAAGGCCTACGTCATCCCCGCGGACTTCAATCTCAGCGACTATCTGTTCTTTGAATTCGATTTTGCCGACCGACCGCCCGTTGCAGCCACGTTCTCGTTCGCCCCTCAGACGCAGATCGATATGATCAACGGCCTCACGCGCGGGCGAGGTGAGCTCGCACACACCGATGCGGGATGGACCTGGACCGTTGACGTGCGCGATCTTGAAGCCGCCGCCTCATTTTGCATGGCCCACGCCATGGACGGCATGAGGCCCATGGCCCCCAAATCGCTCAAGCAGGCGTGGAACCACCTCATCGAAAGGACGGTGCACGAGCATGCCCGTGCGTAAACTCACCAGCGAGCAGAGACTCTCGCGCGCCATCGACATCATGGAGGCCCTCTACGCCGCCGGCGAGAGCGGCATGACACGAACCGAGATTTGCAGCCGCTTTGACATCACGGGGGTGTCGCTCGACGAGATTCTCGAGATCGTCTCGACGCTCGCGGACCGAGAATCGGGCGCGCGCATCATCTGCGAATGCCGCAGCGAGCGTGTGGTCCTCACCGGTGACGCCGGGCGTGTGCTACCGTTGCGCCTGAGTGCCGCCGAGGGCGCTGTGCTCAACCATGAACTTGAATCGTTGGGGATTGAGCCCCAGACGGCAGCCCGGATTCGGCATGCTCTTCTACCCGAAGAGCTCGGCTATAACCAGCGCGTCTTTGACACCGTCAACCACGGGTCACACTGGCAGCAGCTGAGCTGCGCCATTCAGGACGGCGTTCGCTGCCGCATCTCGTATCGCTCGATGGACGATGCACGGCCACGCGAGCGTCTGGTCGACCCCTTGCGCATTACGGCAAACGGCGACCAAACAGACTTGATTGCCTGGGACATCGCAGTCGATGAGCAGCGCACCTATCGCATGGATAAAATCGAGGGACTCACCTTGACGGAAGACTCCGTCATGTCTCACGCACCGGACGTCGCATCCCTCCACGATTCCCTTGCCCGGACGCAGCATAGCGCAAAGCTCCTGATGCCATTCGATATGGCGGAGCATCTGGACTGGGCCGGCATCACCCTAATCGAGCGCAGCGGGACAGACACGGCAACGGTAACCGTGCATTACGGCTCCGAGCGTTGGCTACTGAGCCAGATAATCGCAGCGGGCGGAGCCATCCGCATCTTGGATGACCCCGCCCTGTCAAAGCGTCTGTGCGATATGGCAAAAACCCTCGTCTGTCCGCTTTAGCGCCGCCGCTCGTGGCGTGCGCGCCACAGTTGCAGATAGTGCCCGATCTGCGCCGATTCGATGCGCTGGTAGGAGCTCGTGGGCAGCGACGTTAAAAACTTCTTTCCGTAGCCCTTCGTCACCAGGCGCGGGTCGGCCAGAATCAGCACGCCGCAATCGGTCGACGAGCGGATAAGGCGGCCGGCCGCCTGCTTGACCTCGAGCACCGCCTCGGGCAGCGAATAGCGCGCCCAAGCGCGGTCTTCGCGCAAGTTGCGCTCGCACGAGAGCGGGTCCGTAGGGCTCGAGAACGGCAGTTTGGGAATGATGACGCAGCGCAGTGTCTCGCCGCTGGCGTCGAATCCCTCCCAGAAGGCCTTAAGCGCAAAAAGCGACGAGGTCGGCTCGTTGATAAACCGGTCGCGCAGGCGACGAGGAGATGAGTTGCGCTGCTGGCAGTTGAGCTCCAGACCCGCACGGGCCATCTTGGGCTCAACGCGGGCGTACAGGTCTTCCATGTCGCGCCGATTGGTGAACAGTGTGAGCACCGATCCGCCCATGGCAAGATGGGCGTCGACCAGCACGCGCTCGAGCGCCGTAAGATAGCTCTCGCGATCGCGCGGATCGGGGATGTCGCCCGCAACGACTACAGCCATGTTCGAATCGAAGTCGTAGCTCGAGTCCAAGTGCAACGATGAGGATGTTGAAGCACCGATGCGATCGAGGCCGACCGCGTGGTTAAAGTGTTCAAAGCTTTTGGACACCGTCATGGTCGCCGAGGCAAAGATAGCCGTGTGAACCTCGGGCAGCCACTCGGTTGCCAAGGCCTCGCCAATGTCGATGCGCTCTGCGGTCATTGACTCTCCGCCGGCGCGCAACCTGCGATTGACCTGCAGCGAATACACGTAGTGTTCATCGGTGCCGTCAATAATGAGTTTGAGGTTCTCGGCCAGCTCGTGTAGGCGGCGCGAGATATCACCCAGGTCGACAACAACCTCGGGCTTGTCGGCGGCGACGGCTTGCACCAGCGCGTCGACGCTCTTGTCAGCTTGTTCCAATGCGTCGATGGCAGTGTAGGCCGACGGTAAGAAATCATGCCAGTCGTCAGATTCGCGCAGCTCGGGACCAATCCATAGATTGGCATTGTCATAACCCCCACGGGCACGGCGGCCGAGCTCGCGAACGCCATCGAACACGTCGGCGATTGCCATGCTCGCGCGCGCAACCGTCGACGTCGCCTTGGCAGTAAGGCCCAAATAGAGCGTAGAGCCCTCGGAGGTTGCCAAATCACGGGAAACCTGGCTTAGCGCGCCGGTGGTCGAGCCGCCCAGGCGCTCAAACAGAACGCGTGATTCGTCCGCCGACACCACGCGCGCCCACTGACGGCGCGCCTCGCGCTCGATGGAATGGGCCTCGTCGATTACCCAATGACGAATCGGAGGTAAAATCCTGCCCTCGGCCGCAACATTGCGGAACAGCAGGGAATGGTTCGTGACCACCACGTCGGCATGCGCCGCACGACGGCGAGCGCCGTGGACCAAACATTTATCAGGGAAAAACGGGCAGAGGCGACGAGCACACTCGCGCGAGGCTGTCGTAAAGTCGGGGCGGTTAACACTGCGCCACCGAATGCCGAGCGAGTCGAGGTCGCCATCGGCTGATTGACAGACGTACGCCATAATGACCGCGACCGCCGTGAGCGTGTCCGCCGGATCGCGCTTGGTGGTAATCTCGACCTTGCCGCGGCTCATGCGCTCAAGCTTGCGCAGGCACGGATAGTGGTCATAGCCCTTGAGAGCGCAAAATGACAGACCACCGTCCAGTTGCTCGGCAAGTTTTGGCAGCTCATGGTACATGAGCTGGTCTGCAAGATTGTTCGATTTGGTCGCAATACCAACCGTGATGTTGTTACGGCGTGCCGCCTCGGCAAAAGGCACCAGATAGGCCATCGATTTGCCGACGCCTGTGCCCGCCTCAATTACACGATGAGTGCCCGTGACCAGCGCATCGCGGACCTCGAGCGCCATCGCGATCTGCTCATCACGCGGCTCGTAAGTGGGATACATGCGATTGACCAGGCCACCCGGCGCATAGTCTGCCTCAATCTCCTCACGACTCGGCATCTTGAGTACCGGCAGTTCGTCGGCGTCCACCCGATCGTCGGCGCGATCGGCCTTGAGAACGTCAGTACGAGCGGCGCTGAGAGAGAAGATAGAACCAGGGTTCTGCCCTGCCAAGAATGAGAAGATAGGACGATAGGACCAAGGCACATCCGGATGCATGTCGGCTAGGCGCGCCATGAGGCCCTGGGGCAAGTCGGTGAGCGCCACGAGCAACACGCGCCATACGCCACACAGGGCGTCGACGTCGGCATTGGCACGGTGTGATACCGAGTCACAGCCAAACAGATCGGCCATAAAAGACAGCTTGTGCGAGGCCAGGCGCGGAAGCGCGATGCGCGACAGCGCCAGCGAATCGATCCAAATATCGCTCACGTTGACGCCGCCTTTGACCGACTCGATAAACGAGCGGTCGAACGTGGCGTTATGTGCGATCACCGGGCAACCACCGACAAAATCGGCGAGAGCGGCGACGGCCTCAACGGCCGACGAGGCATCTGCCACGTCGGCATTTGTAATGCTCGTGAGCTCGGTAATCTCGGCGGGAATCAGCTGCTTGGGATGCACGAAGGTATCGAAGCGGTCGACGATCTCGCGGCCCGAAAGACGGGCCGCCGAGATCTCGATCAGCTCGTTGTCCTGCACCGAAAGACCTGTGGTCTCGGTATCGAGGACAATCACATCTTCCTCGATGAGGCCGAAGGACTGCGTTTTGGCGCGTTCGGCAAGCGTGGCATAGGAGTCGATGACAAACTGCGGCGTTCCTGACGAAACCGCGTCCTCGATTAGCATGCAATGCCCGCTCGACGAAGGCCCATACGGATCAGGCTGTCACAGACCTGCGGGAATGTTATGTCGTCGGTGTGGCGGATCTCATCCGGATACAACGACGTATCGGTCATGCCGGGAATGGTATTGGTCTCGAGGATAACGGGGCCGTCCTCGCTCACGATAAAATCGCTGCGCGAGATGCCCAGGCAACCGAGCGCCTTGTGAGCGGCACAGGCAAGCTCCTGGGCACGAGCGTAGTTCTCGGGTGAAATCTGCGCCGGAATGCGATGGATGTCCGTAGGATCGACATATTTCACGTCCAGATCGTAGAACTCGCAGTCCTCGGGCTTACGAATCTCGACAATCGGCAGGGCGCGCACGTCATCTTCACCGTATACGCCGACGGTGATCTCGGTACCCTCGATGCACTTCTCGACCAGCACTT
>OLQT01001841.1_pt1 | contig 12348 bp, 9 predicted proteins | sample 1672651 | NCBI WGS metagenome assembly OLQT01 (sample SAMEA3136709, study PRJEB25190) | human gut metagenome | biome: human gut; feature: human-associated habitat; material: faeces | place: Austria | collected 2013 | reverse complement strand
CAAAATCCGTATAAGAGATTGCAGCCTCTCCGCGAACGACCAGATGTCCCTTATATTTTATCTTCTGCGGAAATCCGCTGATCGCGCCTTTCAAAAAGTTGATGTTAGTTCCAATCGTACCATTTCCACGGGTCAGAATCTTTGTAAGTTTTCCCCCGTCATAGGTCAGCACAAGTGTCAGACCATCCAGCTTCCAGGAAAGCCAGATTGGCCGTTTTCCTGCCCAGTCCTGTAATTCTGAAATCTGCTTGGTCTTTGCAAGCGAAAGTGCCGGATACTCATGTGCTTCCTTTTCACCACTTCCATCTTCTTCAAAACCTGCATTCTGTGTCGGGCTCTCTGCCATAATATATCCGGTTTCCTTCTCTAAGGTAACCAGTTCGTCAAACATCGCATCCCACTCATAGTTGGACATAATCTCATCCTGTCCGTTATAATATGCAGCTGATGCTTTATTTAATTGTTCAACCAGTTGTTCAATCCGTTGCTTTTTTGCTTCCATGTGTTCTCTCTCGATCTATATTTTTGTTCACGACTGTGAATGTACCATGAAGACGATTCTGTGAACGTTTCGTCGTATTTGCATTCTTCCGGTTTGGTTCCTTTCTCGGATCTGAATTTGTGCACATTCGCTCATTCTGCGGTTGCTTCTTTCCCGGACGGACAGGCGCATTGCTCGAAGGTGCAATGAGCTCCAGAAGACGCTTGTACTCCTGTGATGTCACATCCCGATATTTGCCCGGTTCCAGATCTCCCAGTTCAATATTCATAATGCGCACACGTACCAGTTTTTGCACACGATAACCAAAATATTCACACATACGACGTATCTGCCGATTCAGTCCCTGTGTTAAAACAATGCTAAACTGCTTTTTACCAGTGCGTTCCACCCTGCATTTGCGTGTTGTGGTATTCAGTTCTACGAGCGGTACCCCATTGGCCATTCCGTGCAAAAAGGAATCCGTAACCAGTCGGTTCACGGTCACAATATACTCTTTTTCATGCATATTTCCGGCACGCATGATGCGGTTTACAATGTCACCATTGTTTGTCATAAGCAATAAGCCTTCGGAATCTTTGTCCAGCCTTCCAATCGGATAAATCCGTTTCGGATAATTGATGTAATCCACGACATTATTCTTTTCCCTCTTTTCAGCGGTACATACAATTCCGGTTGGCTTGTGAAATGCCAGAAGTATCATTTCCTCTTCTTTTTTTACCGGCTTTCCGCAAAAAAGAACCGTCTGGTCTGGCAATACTTTTGCTCCCATGGAAGCAACCACACCATCTATCGTCACATTTCCTGCTTCTACCTGACGGTCCGCCTCTCTTCTTGAGCACACGCCTGCCTCGCTGAGATATTTATTGATTCTGACTGGCTCCTGCATTTTTCACCTTTCTCTTTCTGCACAAAAGCGGAGACTTATCTTTAAAGTCTCCGCCATTTCTACTGTGGCTACAAGTCTGTTACTAAAAATGTGCCATCCATTGTATATTGAACATTTACTGTAACAGGGAAGTCTTAATATAACCGGTCTGTCCATTCCAGGTTACCTTTGTCCATCCCTCTGCATAGCTCATAACTACCGTGACCTTCTCACCGGAAAAAGCTGTTCCGATCTTGCTGTCGTTCTCGCTCATTCCCGAACGGATATTTATGGAATCACTCAGCGTAATGACTGTTCCCTCAGCTATAAAATTGCTTGTGGTCGTCTGCTCTTCATTTCCACCGTTATCTGAATCAGAATCGGAATTTTTCGTTGTAAGATACTCTGTCTTAATATATCCGGTCTGTCCGTTATAATTTACAACACTCCACTCTCCATCTGTACCTGTTCTTGTAAGTGCTGTGCCTTTCTCTAACGTTCCAATTTTATCGGATTCTGTATCTGCGGCTGCTCTGACATTTACAGTATCTACTGCATAAACGGTATCCGGCTCACCCTGTGTCGGTGTATCTTCCGCCGGCTGCTCCGTATTCTCCTCCGGTGTCTCAGTCTGCTCTGATTCTGTTGTTTCTTCCGGAGCCTGCTCTGTGCTCTCTGTCTCGGTATTCTGGCTGACGATCGTGCCTGCCCACTCAGTGATCGCATTCGGAATCGTCGTGGAGATCATCTCACTTAACTTATCATCCGAAGCAATGGCCGTGTCATATTTACCCTGTACTTCTTTCTGAAGTGTATTGACATCTTCGCTGTCCTCGTACTCACTGATCAGGTTCTGAATGCTTGTATCTAACGCATTTTCTTTAATCTTTAAATTGTACTGGCTGTAAAGGTTATCAATGTATACACTGCCATCTTCATTCGTGCGCACATAGAAGAAATCCAGTCCCGGCGCAACCGTATCTACATCTTTAAATTTCACTTCAACATAAACGGATACAAGATAAGAAGATGCATCAAGCCCCTGTTTTGTGTAGCATTTGATATTCTGGTATGCATCTACATACTGGCTGAATACGGAAATATAACTTTTTTCATTTTCAGACAGCGGGGTTGCGATTGTTGAAAGTGTATCCGTGTCTCCCGCTGCATATGCGGTATAGTACTGGTTGATCAGTGTATTTACATCTTCATGTGCATCCACCTCAAACTCCTGTTTTGCGTCATCTGATGCCTCTGAAGCTACCTCTGTTGCCGCAACATTCTGTCCATTCTGTGGCTGTTTCGGAGATCCGACCTTTACTAAAATAAGTACCATTGCAAGGAACAATACCCCTGCTGTAATATAACGCACATTCTGTTTTATAAATGTAAGAATCTTATTTGTTTCTTTATTGCCTGTCTCTTTATTTTCTGTATCTTTTTTTAATTTATCATCAACATTTGAAGAAGCCATCGTATTTTCCATCCCTTTCCTTTTGTTGTATAAAACGCCATAAAATATGTAACAGGCGTAACATATAACATGCCGCCTGCTATCTGACTGTCAAAATGCACCCGGCGGGAATCGAACCCGCATTGCCGGAGTCGGAGTCCGGTGTTCTATCCATTAGACTACGGTTGCCTGCTCTTACTATTATAAGGGATCTGCAGCATAAAAAAAATGTTACTTTTTTACGCACGTTTTATCATAGCAGACCATAAAATAATTGTCAACAAAAAATGCCGGTGCAGGTTACGGCATTCTTCCTCATGCGTGTATTTTCCTGCTTTCCGGCATTTCTTAAAATTTAATGAAGATATTTTAACATGCGATCCATCAGATCTTTTTTCTCACTTTCAGATTCTTTTCCCATCATGACTGCCACCCACACTGCGGTCTTTGATATTTTCCCTTCGCCCAGAAAACGGATATCCTCTTCGCTCTCGCTGTTTTCGCGGTACCGGCTCACAACCCGGTTTAATTTCGAAAATATCTCCATCAGCCTGCCAAAATCATTTTCTCTTTCTAAAATCATGGTTTCGCCATGATTTCTTTCTTCCCCCGCGGTTGCAATGATCTGCATGCACAAATGCAATTCACCCGTGATATCAGATGCCTCCATTAATACATCCGGTCTTTTTTCTCTTGTCTCCAAAAAAATTTTCTTTGCCAGATCAACATCGCGGTTTCTGAAACATTCGGCAAGACACCTTTTTAATTCACCGGTCTCTGCCTTTTCTCCAAGCATTCCCACTTTGCACTCATATACACGCAGCTTTTTTACTGTAACCCACACAAGCAGGAGAAATTCGGAAATAAATCCAAATACTCTTTTATGGTAGGCATCTTCCCCCGTTTCTAACTCGATCCGCTCTGCCACCTCAAAGAAAATGGAAAACAGCCAGGATGCATATTCATCAAATAATATTTTTGAAGTGACAAGGATATTTCCAAAATAAGTCTGTCTGCCATTTACAAGCTGTTCAAATGCATCCGCATATTCCGGATATTTCTCTGTAATGACCTTTCCTGTCATCTCCAGTGCCCGTATATTGTGGTTTGCCAAAAATCCGTCGTAATAAGAATTGTTTAACAGGACTTTTTTGGTCGTGACCAGATCGTATTTTCTTAACAGTTCCCGGTATTCCTTCTCCGTATAGATCTGTTCTTTTTCGTTGATCAGATACCGTCTGTAATGGCAGGTGCCGACATAATCGGCATCATGGCAGTTTTTCCAGATCCAGTAAAACCCGGTCAGCTCACTGTAATAACAGTTCAGCGCTGAGATCTGTTCTCCCGTATCATCCCCCAAATATCCCAGATTCTCCCCGCATGCCCTTCCGACATGAAGCGGTACATAAAGCGGATCCGGCAGGGGTGTAAATTTTTTGTGTGTCATGGTATATATGCGCATGGACATGATGTGTCCTCCTTTGTATTCCTGTTGATACAATTTTTTTTACATCATCTGCTAATAAACTATACCACAACTATCCTGTTTTTTTAACCGATCCCGTGTTCTTTTTTTATCATTTCTTTCATCTCGGTTAAAATATTCGCTGATCTTTTCAACTGCATTTTTTCTTCCTCGTCCAGTGAGATCGGTATCACGTTCTCCACACCGTCCTTTCCGACAATGGCAGGCATGCTGATCACAATATCTTTCATTCCGTAAATGCCATGCATCATGGAAGATACCGGAAGGATCGACTGTTCATTTCGGATGATACATTCACAGATCCGCTTTACCGCCATCGCAATCCCATAATAGGTCGCATGCTTGCGTTCAATGATCTCGTAAGCGCTGTTTCTTACTTTTTCATAGATACGGTTTTCGGATTCCTCATGCATAAAATGACCACGCATTTCGCAAAAATCACTCAGACGGACACCGGAAATATTCGCATTGGACCATGCGGCAAGTTCACTGTCTCCGTGTTCCCCGATGATAAACGCATGCACACTGCGGTTATCTACCCCTAAATGCTCCCCGATCAGATATTTTAACCGGGCGGTATCAAGCACTGTCCCGGAACCGATCACGCGGTGTTCCGGGAAACCGGAAAGTTTCAGTGCCGTGTAGGTAAGGATATCGACCGGATTGGATACGATAAGAAGGATTCCCTCACAGCCGCGCTTTGCGATCTCCGGGATGATCTGTTTGTATATCTCCACATTTTTGTGGATCAGATCAAGCCGCGTCTCATCCGGCTTCTGGTTTGCACCCGCCGTGATGATAATAATTCCGGCATCTACAATGTCATCATAGTCCCCGGCATATATTTTTACCGGTCTTGCAAATGGAAGTCCGTGGCTTAGATCCATCGCTTCCCCCTCCGCCTTCGCGTGATCTGCATCAATCATGACCATCTCCGAAAAAATACCGCTCTGCATCAGCGCAAATGCCGATGATGCGCCCACGAATCCGCAGCCGATCATTGCCGCTTTTCTGATATTCATTTTGTCCATATGATTTTCCTGCTTTCTGCCGCATGAATGTGGCTTTTTCTCATAGTGTTTCCTGTTTGCCGGAAAATTTATGCAGCTATTTTTCTTTTATGTATCTGGAACGAAAATGAATTCCATACCCGGCAAAATCTGCACGAAAAAAGGATGCCGCCAAACGACGACATCCCATATCCTCTTACGCAACAACATCCTCAAACTGTGAATTATAAAGATTTGCATAAAATCCATTTTTTTCAAGCAGTTCTTCGTGATTTCCCTGCTCCACGATATCCCCGTCCTTCATGACAAGGATCAGATCCGCATTGCGGATCGTTGAGAGTCTGTGTGCAATGACAAAACTGGTTCTGCCACGCATCAGATTATCCATCGCTTTCTGGATTGTGACCTCGGTTCTCGTATCAACCGAAGATGTTGCCTCATCGAGGATCAAAATCTTATTGTCCGCAAGGATTGCCCTTGCGATCGTAAGGAGCTGCTTCTGTCCCTGTGAAACATTGCTTGCATCCTCATTTAATTCCATCTGGTAACCACCCGGAAGTGTCTTAATGAAATGGTCAGCATGTGCCGCTTTCGCCGCTGCAATGACCTCTTCATCTGTAGCTTCTAAACGTCCGTAACGGATATTTTCCATGATCGTTCCCTTAAACAGCCAGGTATCCTGCAATACCATTCCAAACGCATCTCTTAATTCCCTGCGGTTAAAATCCCTGACATCATGACCGTCTAATTTGATGGAACCGCTGTTTACATCATAAAAACGCATCAGAAGCTTTACCATCGTAGTCTTTCCTGCGCCGGTCGGCCCAACGATTGCAATCTTCTGCCCCGGTTTGACATGTGCACTGAAATCTTTGATGATCGTCTGATCCGGGTTGTAACCAAACTGTACATGATCAAAATCGACGGTTCCGGTTACGGCACTCACATCTGCCGGATGTTCTACGGTCTGATCTTCCTCTTCCTCATTTAAAAACTCAAACACACGCTCAGATGCTGCCGCCATCGACTGTACCTGATTGATGACCTGTGCAATCTGCTGGATCGGCTGTGTAAAGTTTTTTACATACTGGATAAATGCCTGGATATCACCGATCGTGATCGTTCCACGGATTGCAAGCAGTCCACCGGATAAAGCCACTGCTGCGTAACCGAGATTTCCGACAAACATCATGATCGGCTGCATCATACCTGACAAAAACTGTGATTTCCATGCAGACTGATATAAAATCTCATTGGTGCGGTTAAATTCCTCAATCGTGTCTTTCTCACGGTTGAATGCCTTGATGACTAAATGCCCGCCATAAACCTCCTCGACCTGTCCATTGATATGACCTAAATATTCCTGCTGGTCTTTGAAGTATTTCTGGGATTTTTTGACCACAAATGAGATCAGTGCCATGGAGATCGGCAGGATCACGATTGCAATCAGCGTCATTAACGGGGAGATACTTAACATCATGATCAGCACCCCGACTAAGGTTGCAACCGACGTGATGATCGTTGTGATACTCTGGTTTAATCCCTGTCCTAAGGTATCGACATCATTGGTGATTCTCGATAAAACTTCTCCGTAAGTACGGCTCTCAAAATACTTCATCGGCATGCGGTTGATTTTCCCGGAGATTTCTTTACGCATGCGGTAGCAGATCTTCTGCGTTACACCGGTCATGATCCAGCCCTGGATAAAGTTAAATGCCGCACTGCACACATAAAGCCCTAACACAAATAAAAGGATCTGTCCGATATAGGTAAAATCGATGCTTCCCGTGCCCTGGATCTTTGCCATCAGTCCTTCGGAGAGCGCTGTGGTTGCCTTTCCTAAAGTCTTAGGCCCGATTACATTAAATACCGTGGAAGCCGCCGCAAAAATCATGACTACAATAATTGCAGCTTTAAAATTTCCAATGTAAGATAACAGTTTTCCCAGAGAACCCTTTAAATCCTTCGGTTTTTCTCCCGGCTGCATGCCGCGCCCCATCGGTCCTCTGCCACGGTGCTGCATTCTAACTTTTTCTCTTTCATTACTCATTGACAGACACCTCACTTTCCTCTATGCCAAGTTCTTTTGCCGAAAGCTGTGAACGTGCGATCTGCTGGTATGTCTCACAGTTTTTCAGCAATTCTTCATGCGTACCTTTTCCGACGATCTTTCCATCATCAAGCACAAGGATCTGTTCTGCGTGTAAAATTGTACTAATTCTCTGCGCTACAATGATGACTGTGCTGTCTTTTACTTTCGATGCCAGTGCTTTTCGAAGTGCCGCATCCGTCTTTAAGTCAAGTGCAGAGAAACTGTCATCAAACACATAGATTTTCGGCTGTTTTGCAATCGCACGTGCAATGGCAAGACGCTGTTTCTGTCCACCGGAAACGTTGCTTCCGCCCTGTGCAATATCGCTGTCGTATTTTTCCTGTTTCTCCTCAATAAAATCGGCTGCCTGTGCGATTGCTGCCGCCTCTTTGATCTGCTCATCTGTGGCGTCTCGTTTTCCAAAACGCAGGTTTGACGCGATCGTACCGGAAAACAGTACACCTTTCTGCGGCACAAAACCGATTTCTTCCCTCAAATCTTCCATACGGATATTCCGGATATCCTGACCGTCTAAGGTAACACTTCCGCCTGTGACATCATAAAGTCTTGGAATCAGGTTGACCAGCGTGGATTTTCCACATCCGGTACTTCCGATGATTGCCGTTGTCTTACCCGGCTCCGCTGTAAAATCAATATCCTCCAACACATCTGCCTCCGCTCCCGGATAGCGGAAGCTGACATGTGAAAAACGGATCACACCTTTGTGTTCTCTTAATTCTTCCGGATTTTTTGCATCTTCTATGGAAGACTCTGTGCGGATAACCTCATCGATACGTTCTGCTGCTACTGCTGCACGCGGAAGCATGATCGACATTGCTGTCAGCATTAAAAATGCCATAACGATCATCATCGCATAGGTGATGAATGCAGTCATGGAACCTACCTGCATGGAACCGGCATCGATTTTGTGCGCGCCTACCCATACGATACCTACGGTCAGAAGATTCATAATCAGCATCATACCCGGCATCATAAATGTCATGACACGGTTTGTAAACAGCATGGTCTTTGTCAGATCTTTATTTGCAGCATCAAAACGTTTTTCTTCCTCTGTTTCCCTGCCGAATGCACGAATGACGGAAAGTCCTGTTAAGATCTCTCTGGATACCAGATTGATCTTATCGACCAGTTTCTGCATCAGCTTAAAACGAGGCATTGTAACAGACATCAATACCATGACATAGCCAAGGATCACAAGGATTGCCAGAATAATGATCCATCCCATTCCTGCTCCTGTCTGGATGATTTTTAATACACCTCCGATGCCAAGAATCGGCGCATAGGCAACCATACGGATCATCACTGCAGATACCATCTGAATCTGCTGGATATCATTCGTACTTCTGGTAATTAAAGATGCAGTGGAAAAATGATCCATCTCCGCGTTAGAAAAACGAACCACCTGTCCAAATATCTTTCCTCTCAGGTCACGTCCGATTCCGGCACCGATACGTGCACCAAAAAATCCTACCAGAACCGTTACCACACCCATAAGAAGTGCCATCGCAACCATCCTGCCACCGGCTGACCAGAGATAGGATGTCTGTACCTTATCAATATCCACTCCTGCCGCTGTATCACAGCTTACTGCATACGCGATACCCATTGATTTTACCAGAGAACTTCCCATGGTATCGATCGTATCAGAAACGGTATCACGCATGGATAAGATCTGTTCCTCTGTCATTGCCCCTGACGCTTCCATGGCGGCAAAAATTGTACGCATATCCACGCAATTCGTAACCACGGTATTTCCGTCGTCATCCTCGACTTCTTTCTCAAAAGATGTAAGCGGCACTCCCATGGACTCCCCGATCTGCTCGATACTCATGTTATCAAGCATCGCCTGATCCATTCCGGTCTGTTTTGCCACACTCTCTTTAAATGTCTGCTCATCCACCGATGACATCTGATAGTTCATCAGAAGAGGAAGAAGCAGCGTATCATCCAGTTCATCTAACTGTTTTTTATCTGTAACGGTCAGACGGTAAACATCTCCGTCCTTTTCGTAACTGTTTTCCCAGCTTTCCTTCTCCTCATCGGCCATAAAAAGCTGTGCCAGTGTAAACTCATCCTCCGTTACTGCCTCCGGCAGCACATGCTCCACACCTTTGTTCTGGATTCCGACATCAATAATATCCGATGTGTATGCCGGAAGAGACAGATCACACCACGCCTGTACAACTAACAGTGCAACAACAATGATCAGTCCCTTCCAGTACGGGAGCATATTTTTAAATATTTTGCTCATGTCCTATTCTCCTTTTTGTCTCATTTTTCGGTCTTCGATTTCTTCCCTCGACGCCTCGTAAAGCTCATTCAGGCAATCGATCAGCTGTTCCATGTCATCCCGGTCTATTTTTGAGATGACTGCATGCGCAAAGCTGCTCATGATCTGCTCGCACTCTTCCTGCTTCTGTTCCCCGGATGCCGTCAGCTTCACATAAGTATTGCGCCTGTCTGCTTTGTTGACGTCGCGCTCAATGTATCCTTTATCTTCCAACGTCTTTAAGGTGCGTGAAACTGCAGGTCCCTTCGCTTTCAGCTTTGCGGTCAATTCGGAAACCGTCAGTTCTTCCTTTTCCCCACTGCAGTGCTTGATCGCCGCCATCGTCATGCCCTCAAGTTTCGTGATATCCGGCACCAGATCACCCATATGCAGTTTGTGAAACTGATACAGCGCAAAAAAAAATCTTGTAAATAAATCATCCATTCCTGTTTTTCTCACCTCATTATTTAACATTGTTATATATTTTCTTTGTTATTTATTTACAGTGGCACATATTAACACAGGGAAGATACCACGTCAAGTATCTTCCCTGCACTTTATCCATTCTTTATATTTTCTTTATTTTTTATTCACATCCCTCATGCAGCATAGCGAGCGTTTGCTGCATTTCTTCCAGTTGAAACTGTCCCGGTGCACTTTTCTTTCCATGCGACGCAAATGTCACACAGGAACCAAAAGTTTCTCCGCTCACTCTGCTGACTGCCCCCAGTTTTCCCATGGACACGGTAATGATCGGTGTTTCTTGATTTTCACTGTGAAATTCAGAAGTAACGGCAAGCAGCCGCAATACATCTTCCGTTGTTTTTGGAGTCACAACAAGTTTGACAATATCCGCACCTCCTTCACACATATGGTCAAGCAGCATCCGCATTACATCTATCTGCGGTGTTCCTTCCAGATCATGATGTGATGCCACAACTTTCTTCCCCTTTTTTTGAATTTCCCGGATCCGCTTTGCCGCATGTTCCTCCTCAAAAAATTCCAGATCGATCAGATCCACACATTCTGACTCTGCCGCAAGATCGTGCAGATCATTTAATGTTTCCCGGTCAACCGACACCACTCCACCCTGTTTTGCAGTACGAAATGTATACAAAAACAGTTTTTTCTTTAATAAAGGCGCTATCTGCTGCAATATTTCCCGCACTTCATTGTAGTCGGTGTAATGTTCAAATGCATCCAGCCTCCATTCGATCATGTCTGCATCCGATTTCACGAGATATTCCACTTCTTTTATAACTTCTTCTTTCGTTTTTTCGAGAACCGGAACGCATATGAGCGGACGTCCCGTTCCGACCTCTGTTCCTTTTATTTTCATGCCAGACACCTCCCTGCCATCTCACAATCATCTTCTTTTTTCATTATAACCAACCCCCTCCTGTTATGCAAATATTTGACATCTTCTGCAATATCATTTAATATAATTTTTGATTTTAGCGCTTAGAATGGAGTTTTTAGTGTGAAAAATAAGTTTGATAGCTTATTTTTCGCAATAAGTTGCTCAGAAATGAGGATTATTATGAGTTTTACATTTTTAAACCAGCTTCCTTCTCCGGCAGAGATCAAACGTGATTTTCCGCTGTCAGAAGAATTAAAACAGTTAAAAAAAGAACGGGATGCTATGATCTCCGACGTTATCACCGGAAAAGATGACCGTTTTCTCGTTATCATCGGACCTTGTTCCGCAGACCGGGAGGACGCTGTCTGTGATTATGTCAGCCGCCTCACAAAAATCCAGGAGGATGTTGCCGACCGTCTGATCATCATTCCGCGTGTTTATACAAATAAGCCGCGTACTACCGGCGAGGGCTATAAGGGTATCGCCTCCCAGCCGGATCCGGAAAAAGCGCCTGACATGATCGAAGGTCTGATTGCCATGCGTAAAATGCACATCCGTGCGATTAAAGAGAGCGGTTTAACCTGTGCAGATGAGATGCTCTACCCGGAAAACTGGGGGTATGTCGAAGATCTTCTCTCCTACGTTGCCATCGGTGCACGTTCTGTCGAGGATCAGCAGCACCGTCTGACGGTCAGTGGTTTTGATGTCGCATCCGGTATGAAAAACCCGACCAGCGGCGACTTTTCTGTTATGCTCAACTCCGTATATGCGGCACAGCACCCACATCATTTCGTATACCGTGGTTACGAAGTGGAGACAAGCGGCAACCCGCTGACACATGTTGTTCTGCGCGGCGCAGTCAGCAAACACGGTAACTCCACACAGAATTACCACTACGAAGATCTGATCCGTCTGTGTGACATGTACGAAAAAATGGATCTTGTCAATCCGGCAGCCGTTGTGGACGTAAACCATTCCAACTCCGGCAAAAAATATAAAGAACAGATCCGTATCGTAAAGGAAGTCATGCACAACCGTCAGGTTTCTTCTGAAATTCAGAAGATGGTAAAAGGTGTTATGATCGAGAGTTATATTGAGGAAGGCTCCCAGAAGATCGGTGAACACATCTACGGTAAATCCATCACGGATCCTTGCCTTGGCTGGGAAGATTCCAAAAATCTGATTTATACGATTGCAGATATGTGCCGTTAAGATTTTTTACCTGTACCGGCAGCTTCTTGAAATCTCATAAATCGAGTAGGAGGGAAAATTAAATAAATTTTCCCGACC
>OLQT01001837.1_pt1 | contig 12358 bp, 6 predicted proteins | sample 1672651 | NCBI WGS metagenome assembly OLQT01 (sample SAMEA3136709, study PRJEB25190) | human gut metagenome | biome: human gut; feature: human-associated habitat; material: faeces | place: Austria | collected 2013 | reverse complement strand
AACCCACATCCAGCTTGGAATAGCTGCCGCTTTCCGACGTGCCGCCATAGAGCAGACGCTGGGTGGTGGGGCCGGCCATGCCGGTGACCCGAAGACCCATGGCCTTCTGGAAGTCCTTCACCGCCTGCTCGGTGCCGCTGCCGTAGCTGCCGTCATACTCGCCGTTGTAGTAGCCCTTGGCGGACAGCGCGCTCTGCACGGCCTTCACGTTGGAGCTGCTGGAACCGGAGTTAGCGGAAATGGTCGTGTAGCCGTTGCTAGAAGCCTTCGTGCCGTAGCTGGCAGGGCTGGTGCTGCTGCCGGAGGAACTGCCGCCGCCGGGGCTGGAACCGCCGCCGTTGATGGCGGCATAAATGGCGTTCTGCGTGGCCTTGCCCGCGATGCCGTCCGCTTCCAGGCCGTTGGCCTGCTGGAAGGCCGTGACCGCCGCCGTGGTGCCGGAGCCGTAATCGCCGTCCACGCTGCCGCTGTAATAGCCCAGCGTTTTCAGCTGCTGCTGCAGGGCGCGAACCGCGCTGCCGTTGGTGCCCGGACGGATGGAACCCAGATTGGCCACCACGCTGCTGGCCTTCTTCGCGGAGGAAGAATACAGCTTGGTCAGGGTCGTCGGCCCGGCCACGCCGTCGTCATAGATGCTGTTGCGCTTCTGGAACGCCTTCACAGCCGCCTCGGTGGTGGAGCCGAACTCGCCGTCCGCCGTGCCGGTCAGGTAGCCCAGAACGATCAGCCGGTTCTGCAGGATCTTCACCTGCTTGCCGGACGAGCCCAGCTGCAGGTACACATCCGTCCGGCCGTTGGTATAGCTGGAGGAGCTGCTGCTGGAACTGGAGTTGCCGGAGGAAGAGCTGGAAGAAGAATTGTTCTTGCTGCTGGAGCCGGAACTGCTGCTGGAGGTGGCAGAGGCCTTCTTCGCGGAGGAAGAATACAGCGCGGTCTGGGTGTTCTTGCCCGCCTTGCCGTCCGCCGTCAGGTTGTGGGCCCGCTGGAACGCCTTCACGGCCTCAGCTGTTCCCGCGCCGAACTTGCCGTCCACGCTGCCGGTGTAATAGCCCAGATCCTTCAAACGCTGCTGCAGGGTCTTCACGTCCGAACCGGAGGAACCCTGCTTCAGGGTAGAAGAAGCAGCGGAAGAGGTCGTAGGCTTGGGCGTTGCCGTGGCGGAGGGTGAGCTGGGCTTGGGCGTAGCGGTGGTCAGGCCTACGGTGATGGTGCCGCCGGAGGGCGGGTTGGTAGCGGTCACGCCCGTATTGGCGTTGATCGTGCTGCTGGGCGCATTGGTCGCGTTGTCGTCGCCGAAGGTCCAGGCCGACCAGTCCATCTGCTGTCCGCCTGCCGAAGTAGGCGCAGGCGTGGGGGTGTCGGTAGGCGCAGGCGTATCGGTGATCACCGTCTGGAAATTCTGATTTCCGCTGTTATCTAAGGCATTGCCTGCATCCACCACACGATCAGGCTCCATATAGCAGGCCGTCATCAGCGCACAGGCGGCGATCAGCACCAGCGCCAGTGCCAGCCGCTTCGCGGCGGACGCTCCCCCCTTGCGGAATTCATTGCGGGTTCGCTTCATTCTATCCACACCTTTCATTGGGCGGTTCTGAAATGTTACAATCTTTTGAAGAAACGGTAATGGATTTCCATTACAGTTCCAATGGGATTATACCGTCAAAACCCAACTAAATCAATACCCAATATTCATCATCCCACCATTGAAACGAACGGAATTCAGGTTTTCATGCACGAGAGTGAAATATTTTTGTCACATTTTAGCCTTCGGGCACGAGCACTGCCTGATCCAGTCGAAGAGAATATAGGGCGCATTCCCGCACCGGATAGGGGGTAGCCTTTTCCAGCGCGTGACGGTACATGGACAGCTGGCGATGATAACGGGGAATCAGCTCTTCCACGTTTTCCACATGATCGGTTTTGTAATCCGCCAGCACCCAGCCGCCGTCCTCCAGAAAGCACAGGTCGATTACGCCCTGTACGATGGTATCGAAGGGATCGGCAATGCGCAGGTTGAAATTCCACTCCCGGCATACGGTGGGCGAACGGAGCATTCTCTGTCCCAGCGAGGAACGGAAGAACTTTTCCACATGAGCTATCGGGATCAGCGCAGCTTCATCCTTTGTCAGCACGCCGCGCTGCACCAGCGAAGCGGTTTCTTCCATTATAATGGCACGCAGCTCGTCCGGATGGGCGCGCAGTCCGTCCAGCGGCAGAAGCCCCAGCAGCTTGTGGGTCAGGGTGCCGCGCAGGGCTCCTGCGTTTTCCACAGGGACGGTCAGGAAGGCGGGCTCCTGCGCGATGGCGCTCAGCAGCCGGGGCCGCTGCACCGTCAGGGGAATGCGCTTGCTTTCGGCGGTTTCGATTTCCTCTTCGTCCACGGAACGGGGCTGTCCCTGCTCCATGGCGCGGCACAGGGCGGTCACGCCCAGCTTCAGGGGCAGATGCTCGTATTCCGGCAAGGGCGAAAGGGGGTCGCCCAAGCTGGGAAGCTGTGCATTCTGACGGGAAGGCCATAGATTTTCCAAATCGGGCATTTCGGTGGACGAAGCATCCACACTTTCCATATTCTGTGGAGTCTTTTCCGCAGGGATATGGAAAACCACCCTCCAAGGGGCCGATTTATGTGGAAAACATGTGGAATTGTCGAAAAGCTCTGGTTGACCACAGGTTTCCCATAAGAATGATGTGGAAAACTCATTGCCCTTTTGCTGGTTCAGCTCATCCCATGGTTTTAGGGACTGAATCAGCCAATCCGTGTAGACAGACGCGGAACGGACGGCCGCCAAATCGTTGATTTCAAAGGGTTTGCGGAGCACGTTTTCCAGCGTCGATTCTAAGGCGTTTTTTTCGTTTGTGGACGAACCAATCATCACTAAACGATTTTTCGGCCGTGTCATCGCCACGTACAGAAGACGGGCTTTTTCGGCCCGTTCCTCCGCGCTAAGACAGAGCTGAATCCCGCTCTGCATAAGGGTTTGCCGCTTGGTGCGCTTTTCCTCGTTCATATACAGAAGGGAAATGCCCAGCCGGTCGTGCAGGCTGACGGTCTTCGTCTGCCGTCGGCGGCTCAGCCCGGTGCCCAGCCCCATCACATAGACGGTGGGAAATTCCAGCCCCTTGGATTTGTGGATGGTCATGATGCGCACCACGTCTTCCCACGGGTTGACCACCGTGGGCGAGCTGCCGTCCCCCACCTCCCGCTCCCGGATGGAATCCAGAAATCCGCTCAGTCCCTCCTGATGAAGCTGGAAGTATTCCTCCAGCTTCAGGCAGAGCATCCGCAGGTTGGCCTGCCGGAGCCGCCCGCCGGGCTGCGCGCCGTAGTGGGCGTACATGCCCGTGCGCATCAGCGCGTCCCACAGATATTCCTGCGGGCTCATGTGCCGGAATAAAAAGCGCTCCTCCTCCAGCCGGGTCAGCACCGCCCGGCAGCGCTCCTGCAAAGCGTCTCCCGCCAGCCCGGCGGTGAACTGCACCGCGTCATAGAAACCGGGCGCGTCAGGCGCGTTCAGACGGATGTGCGCAAGCTCCTGCTCGCCGAAATCAAACAAGGGGCTGCGCATCACGGAAAGCAGCGCCGTGTCGTTTCGCGGGTTGTCCAGCAGCATGAGCAGCTGCACCGCCTGAATGGATTCCTCTCCGGCCAGCGGACTCTGCCCCGCGTCGGAATACACGGGAATCTGGTGGGCGGTCAGCACTGCTTCCACCTGATCGGCTACGCCCTTGCTGACGGGCAGCAGAATGGCGATGTCCCGGTAGTGCAGCACGCCGCCCTCGCCGCCGGGGACGGGCCTGCCCACCGAGTCCAGAATATCCCGAGCGATCCATTCGGCTTCGGTTCTGGGTGCTTCCTTGGTTTTGCCGATCTGGCACAGATGCAGCTCGGTCACGGGGTCGTTCTCCGAGGGAACGCCGGGATAGAGCATGGCGCTGCGATCATAGTCGATCTCCGTTACCCGCCGGTCCATCACGTGCAGGAAGGTGCGGTTCACCGCGTCCAGCACGCCCTCCCGGCTGCGGAAGTTTCGGTTGAGGATGATCTTCCGTTTTTCGGCCGTTTCCTCTGCGGAGAAGGTTTCCAATTTATGAAGGAACAGCCCCGGCTCCGCCTGCCGGAAGCGGTAGATGCTCTGCTTTACGTCGCCCACGTAGAAATACAGCTGGGGGAGCTTGCCGTCCTCCTCGGGCGGACGCTTCAGGCCGTTGAGAATGCTTTCCTGAATGGCGCTCACGTCCTGATATTCATCCACAAAGACCGCGTCGAACCGGGCGGATTCCAGCTTTTTCAGCTCCGGATCGCTGAGCACGCCCAGCGTAAAATGCTCCAGATCGTTGAAATCCAGCGTGGAAGCGTCAATTTTCTTCTGCTGATAGGTCAGATGAAAGGCCTCCATGGCCTGATACAGCCCCCGCAGGGCCGGAACCATGGCGTTCATATCGTCCACCGCCGTTTCCAGCCGGATGGGCAGAAGCTCCTTCAGGGATTGAATGCTGTCCTTGTAGCTCTGGCGCAGCGCCTTGTACCGGTCCACGATGCGCACTTCATCCCCGGTGACGGGCTTGACCCGGGCAATGGTGACGAAACGGCACTGCTGCAGGCCCGCCACCATGGAAGAAAACCCTTCCCGCATCCGTTCCGACAGGGTGTTCAGCATGTCCAGATCGGCTTCGATGGTCTTGTTCAGCCCCTCGGGAAAACAGCTTTCCTCGGACAGACGGCGGCTCTCGTCCCAGACCCGCATGACGCCCTCCATCATCAGCGCGCCTTCCCGAAGGAAGACCTGCGCCAGCGGGTCGGTCTCCAGCCCCTCCAGCGTCCACGTCTTTTCCGCCTGTTCCTTCAGCCAGCCCAGCGGGTCGGGCCGGGACAGCAGAAAGGCGTACACCTGCTCCATTACCTGGGTCAGCTGACGTTCCGGCAGCTTGTGAAGCAGCGCCGCCAGCTCGTCCTCGGTTTTCGCCCGGAGGTAAAGCGCATCCAGCGTTTCCTCCATCGCGTCCCGGTACAGGCCTTGCAGCGTGCGCTCGTCTCCCAGCCGGAATTGGGGGTCGATCCGGCAGAAGCGGAAATGCTCCCGGATGACCTTCTGGCAATAGGAATGAATGGTGGAGATCTGGGACTGCCCCACCAGCTCCGCCTGCCGGGCCATGGCGGGGTCGTTCAGCGCCGCGTCCCGCATGGCGGTTTCCAGCCGGTCCCGCAGCTCGGCGGCGGCGGCGCGGGTATAGGTCACTACCAGCATCCGGTCGATGGAATAGCCCTCGTCCCGGATCAGGTGAAGAATGCGCCGTACCAGCACGGCGGTCTTGCCGCTGCCCGCCGCGGCGGAAACCAGCAGCTCCCGGTTTTTCGCGTCGATGGCGCTTTGCTGTTCAGGGGTAAAATTCATCGGTCCCATCCTTCCCAAGGCGCCAGCCGCGCCGTTCTCCCTCATTGTAGCGCAAACCTGCCCCGGGGGCAAGATTCTCCTGAACTGCGCCTTGCCAAAACGACTCGCTTGGGATACAATCAGAAGGTGTACAATAACAGAATTTCCCGATTATTCAGGAAAGAAGGAACGCTCATGACGATTGGCGCACTGGAAGCCGGCGGCACCAAAATGGTGCTGGCCGCCTTTGACGAGACCGGCAAGGAACTGGAAAGAATGACCATCCCCACCGAGGAACCCGCAGTAACGATGCCGCCCATGCAGGCTTTTTTTGACCGTTGGAATATCGACGCGCTGGGCGTGGGCAGCTTCGGCCCGCTGGATCTGAACCCGGATTCCCCCACCTACGGCTATATCACCTCCACGCCCAAGCTGAAATGGAAGGATTATCCCCTGCTGCCCGAGCTGCTTCATGGCCGGAATATTCCCGCCGCCATCGACACCGACGTGAACGCCGCCGCGCTGGCCGAGCTGGAAATGGGCGCTGCCAAGGGCTGCCGCAGCGCAGTCTACATCACCGTGGGCACCGGCATCGGCGGCGGCGTGGTGGTGGACGGCAAGACGGTGCACGGCCTGCTGCACCCGGAGGTTGGCCACATGCTGCTGCGGCCCCATCCCGACGACCCCATCCCCCACGGCGTGTGCCCCTATCATGACGGCTGTCTGGAAGGACTGGCCGCCGGTCCCGCCATCGGCGCGCGGGTGCAGGGCGACGCCCGCGATCTGCCGGACGATCATCCCGCTTTCCGGATCGAGGCCTATTATCTGGCGCAGATGTGCCAGAACCTGATCGTGACCGTCAGCCCCGAAAAGATCATTCTGGGCGGCGGCGTCATGCAGCGGGAAAGCCTGTTCCCGCTGGTACGGCAGGAAGCCCTGCGCCTGCTGGGCGGCTACGTGCAGTCCGACCGCCTGCTGAACCACACCGATGAATACATCGTTCCCCCCGCCCTGTTCCCCGTCAGCGGCCTGTGGGGCAGCTATCTTCTGGGTAAAAAGGCACTGGAAAACGCCTGAGAAAATCGAAAAACACTCTGATCGCTCCTTCCCTTGCGGAAGGGGCGCTTTTGGATAAAAAAAGAGATATTTCAGCCATTTTTATGCTTGCAAAAAGACGGTGATTCTGATAGAATAAGAGATGTCCAATGGATGAGAAATAAATGGAACAGCCTCTTATTTTGTGATGCTCTTTTTTGCTGTACCTTACATTGGGGGGCCAATGTAAATATAGAACTTCAACATTAAAAGGAGGAACCTGTCTCATGAAGAAAATCGTCTCTCTGGTACTGTGCATCGCGATGCTCCTTTGCGTCGCTCCCGCCGCTCTGGCCGTGAACGAGGACGTTACCGGCACCGTTATGATCTACACCTCCATGTACCAGTTCGTGATCGACATGATGGACGAAGCCCTGAAGGCCGAGTTCCCCAACCTGACCCCGGGCAACGACGGCTCCTTCTTCTTCTATGGCGGCACCGGCTCCCTGCAGACCAAGCTGGCCGGCGAAATGGAAACCGGCACGCTGGGCTGCGACATGATGCTGGTGGCCGAGCCCGCCTACAGCCTGGAGCTGAAGGAAGGCGGCTGGCTGCACAGCTACGACACCCCCGTTAAGGAAAGCCTGCGCTTCCCCTATGACGAGGAAGGCTACTGGTATCCCGTGCGTGTGTGCAACATGGTGCTGGCCTACAACCCCGAGCTCAAGACCCCCGAAGAGCTGCCCAAGACCTTCAAGGAGTTTGCCGAGGATCCCAGCCTGAAGGGCCGTATCTCCATGGGCAACCCTCTGACCTCCGGCACCACCATGGCGGCCGTGGCCAGCCTGAGCGACAAGTACGGCTATGAGTACTTCACCGCCCTGGGCAACAACGACGTGATGATCGAATCCGGCTCCACCGCTCTGGCCAAGCTGCAGACCGGCGAGTGCGACGTCATCATGATTCTGGAGGAGTCCGTGCTGAAGGAGCGTAAGGAAAACGGCTCCAAGATCGCCTGCATCTATCCCGACGACGGCGTCATCCTGATCCCCTCCACCGTCATGACCGTGGCGGAGGATCGCAGCGCCAACCTGAACATCGAGGCCTGCGAAGCCATCACCGATTACCTGCTGAGCGCGGAAGGCCAGAAATTCATGGTGGAGGGCTACATGCACTCCGTTATGAAGGGCTTCTCCGAGGTTCCCTTCGATTCCGTGGACACCGACGGCCTGATCGAGAAGGACATGGGCGTTGACTGGGTGCGCTGCTACACCATGCGCGACGAGATCCGCACCAAGTTCCAGGAGGCCGTTACCATCCCTGAAAAGAAGTAAATCCGGTTAACGCAAATCGCAAAGGGTGAATAAGGCGCCGCCGCTGCAGCCGACGAACGATGCGGCTCCGCCTGATCCTACCGACATGCCAAATGGGGGAAGTTGTCCTGACGGCGGCTTCCCCCTGTCGTATAACGACCAATCAACATACTGGGGAGTGCTGTTCATGCAGACACAGCTTCAACGAAGCAAACATGATCCAACCGAAACCCGGTGCAAGCTCACGCTGCTGATCCTGTTCCTGCTGGGCGCCGCGCTGATTCTGGGCGGGCTCTGGGGAATCCGGCAGTATCAGCAGTCCGGCTTCGATCAGGAAGTAGGCTATCGCTACATTCAAAAGCTGTCCGGCGAAGTGGACCGTCTGTATACCCAGTCCATTCAGCCGGTCATGGCCAAGCTGACGGACGCGGAACGGGAGGCCCTGACCCTTCAGGCTGCCGGCCTTCTGAAGGAAAACTGGACCGCCGCCGTCAAGGCCGATCAGAGCGCCCGGGCCGATGAAATGCTTTCCGGCCTGACGGGCGACAAGCTCCAGCAGAAAACCATGGAGCTTCTTTCCATTACCTATTCGCTGAACGGGCCCAAGGTGGCTTCCGCCGAAAAGAAGCAGCTGGCTAAGTGGACGGACGCGGAGCGCAGCCAGAACCGGGAAGCCCTGCTTCGGGCCGTGCTGGATGAAAGCGCGCCCCTGCCGCAGGCCGTGGCTTCCGCCGTGGGCGAGCTGACCGGCAGCGAACGCGCCGCCGCGCTGATGCAGCTGTTTCTGGTCAGCGCCAACGCAGAGAACGAACCCCTGCCCACCGACCATGTCAATAGCCTGAAGAAAGCGGCCCGCAATGCCGAGGCCCGCATCTCCGCCTATGAAATGACGGCGGACGGCTCGGTTTCCCTTCTTTCCCAACTGCTGATCTCTCACAGCCGCACGGCGATCCTGCTGGGCGTCCTGCTGGCGCTGGACATCGCGCTGCTGTTCCTGATGCTGTATAAAGACCACAGCTGGCATCTGGATTTCAAGTGGGCCATTATCCTCCTTATTGTGGATTTCATGCTGGTCTTCCAGGTGCTGCCCATGGTGTATCTGATCATCAAGGCCTTCTTCCCGGAGGGCAGCTTTACCTTCGACGTCTTCCAGCGCCTGTACACCTACCAGATGAACCTGGGCGCGCTGAAGAACACGCTCATCGCCGCCACCGTCACCATGGTGCTGGGCACGCTGATCGCCTTCCCGCTGGCGTGGCTGGTGGGCCGCACCAACCTGTTTGGCAAAAAGTTCTTCCGCTCCCTGTTCGTGCTGACGTACATGGTGCCGCCCTATGTGGGCGCCATGGCGTGGCTGCGGCTGCTGAACCCCAACGTGGGCACCATGAACCAGTTCTTCCGCCTGCTCTTCGGCCTGGGCGATACCCCCGGCCCGCTGAACATCTACACGCTGGGCGGCCTGATCTGGGTGCTGACCACGTTCTATTATCCCTACGCCTTCATCACCATTTCCCGGGCCATGGAAAAGATGGATCCCAGTCTGGAGGAAGCCAGCCGCATTTCCGGCGCGTCCCCCCTGCTGACGGTGTTCCGCGTCACCCTGCCCATGATGACCCCCAGCCTGATCGCCGGTGCGCTGCTGGTGTTCGTGGCGGCCATGAGCTGCTACGGCATCCCCTCCATTATCGGCGCGCCGGGCAAGGTGCATACCGTCACCACCCGCATTATCGAGTACAATGGTCTGGGCGCGCAGGGCATCAGCGACGCTACCGGTCTGGCCGTGTTCCTGATGGCGCTGGCCATTCTCATCCTTTACCTCAGCGATTTCGTCGTGGCCCGGAAGCAGTACATTACCGTATCCGGCAAATCCACCCGGCCCAACATCGTGGATCTGGGCAAGTGGCGCATTCCGCTGACGGTGCTGGTGAGCCTATTCGCCATTATCGTGGTGCTGATCCCCTTTGCTACCATCCTGACCACCTCCTTCAAGATCGATGTGGGCAAGTCCCTCTTCGACCCGGAGAACTTCACCCTGACCCAGTGGCAGACCATCTTCTCCCGCTCGGAAACCATGAGCTGCCTGAAAAACAGCCTGATCTTCGGCGTGATTACCGCCAGCGTGGGCATCGTGGTGGCCTGCACCATGTCCTACCTGCTGCAGCGGACGAAGATTCGCGGCCGCAAGCTGCCGGACTTCCTCATCACCCTTGGCTCCGGCACCCCCTCCGTGGTCATCGCTCTGGGCCTTATCATGACCATGAAGGGCGATTTCGGCGTGAACATCTACAACACGGCCTATATCATGATTGTGGCCTACCTCATCAAATACCTGATGATGGGCATGCGTACCGTGGTCAGCGCCATGAGCCAGATTCACGTCTCGCTGGAAGAGTGCAGCCAGATCTCCGGCGCCAGCTGGACCCGCACCATGCTCAAGATCACCGGCCCCCTGATCTTCCCCTCCATCGCCGCGGGCTGGTTCCTGATCTTCATCCCCAGCTTCTACGAGCTGAGCATGACCACCCTGCTGTACTCCAACTCCACCAAGACCATCGGCTTCCAGCTGTACGAGTACTGGACCTTTACCAGCCAGCCCCAGAGCTGCGCCATGGCCTTCGGCATCCTGATGATCGTCGTCGCCCTGAACTTCCTGCTCAACAAGCTCACCAAGGGCGAATTCTCGATCTGATTTACGTCAGCCGTTCCATCCCATCTTAAAACACCCCTTCCGATTGATATGACCCCTCTTGCCGCCGGTCGACAAGGCTCGAACCAAGTGCAAAGGGATTTCCCACAAAAAGGAGTTGGAATCATGTCCAGCGTAACCATTCAGAATGTAACCAAGACCTTCGGCAACACCACGGTGCTGGAAAACTTTGACGCCGTGTTCGCCGACGGCGAATTCATCACCCTGCTGGGCCCGTCGGGCTGCGGCAAAACGACCATGCTGCGCATCATTGCGGGCTTTGAAAAGCCCACCAGCGGCAGCGTGCTCTTCGACGACCGTGTCGTTTCCTCCGATAAGGTATTCATTCCCCCAGAAAAGCGGGACATCGGCATGGTGTTCCAGAGCTACGCCGTGTGGCCCCACATGACCGTGTTTGACAATGTGGCCTATCCGCTGCAAATCAAGAAGGTGGATAAAGCCACCATCACGAAGAAAGTGGAGCGCGTGTTGGACGTGGTGCATCTGGCCCAGTACCGGGACCGGATCCCCAGCCAGCTGTCCGGCGGCCAGCAGCAGCGCGTTGCGCTGGCCCGCGCGCTGGTGGCCGAACCCGCCCTGCTTCTTCTGGACGAGCCGCTGTCCAATCTGGACGCAAAGCTGCGGCAGATCGGTGCAGATATTCAGAAGGTTTCCGATCCGGCAATACCAGCGAAGCTGAAAGAAGCACTCTAAGCCAAAACATCATTCAAATGCAAAAAGCCGTCAGCTTCGTTGGCGGCTTTTCTTGTGGAAAAGAGGAGATCTGATCTTGTCGAAATTTTATTCTCTGTTCAGTTCCAGTAAGGGAAACGCCTCCTTTATCGGCGGTCCTACCGGCGGCATGCTGGTCGATGCCGGAGCCACCTGCCGTAAACTGGTGCAGTCGCTGGAGGCTCACGGGCTCTCTGCCGAAGCCGTGCAGGGAATCTGTATCACCCACACCCACACCGACCATATCAAGGGACTGCGGGTATTTCTGAACCAGCACCCCGTACCGGTTTACGGAACGGCAGAAACGCTGGCACAGTTGCGGGTGCTGGACAAATTTCCCCAGAACGCCGACCTTCGGGAGATTCTTCCTGCGGAAACCATACATACCGACACCGCAGCCGTAACTGCGTTTGCCACCATGCACGACTCCCCCGGCAGCTGCGGCTATCGCTTTGAACTGTCAGACGGGCAAACCTGTGCCGTGTGCACTGATCTGGGCTGTGTGACACCGGAAGTGAAAAAGGGCGTATATGGAGCCGATCTGGTGCTTCTGGAGGCAAACTACGATCCGAGCATGCTGCGAAACGGTCCCTATCCGGAAATGCTACAGGAACGTATTCGCGGAAAATACGGGCATCTCTCCAACGGGGACAGTGCCGGTATGGCAGAGGCTCTCATTGCACATGGCACCACACGGCTGATTCTGGGGCATCTCAGCGAAAACAACAACACCATGCCGCTGGCACAGCAGACGGTGCTGGAGCATTTGCAGGAACAGGGCATGCGGCGAAATCAGGACTTCCTGTTGCAGGTGTCCTCGCCGGAAGGATTGAAACAGGCGGTGATCTTCTGATGCAGACGATACAAATCATAGCACTGGGAAAGTGCAAGGAAAGCTACCTGCGGGAAGCCTGCAAAGAATACGAAAAGCGGCTGTCCCGTTTCTGCCAGTTGCAGGTGACAGAACTGGAGCCGGTTCCCCTACCCCAGAACCCCTCGGAAAAGGAAATTGCGGCGGCTCTGGAAAAAGAGGGGGCAGAACTGCTGAAACGTACCAAGGGCTTTTGCATTGCCATGTGCATCGAGGGCAAACAACTGGACAGCACCGGACTTGCGAAGAAGCTGGAACAGGCGGCACAGGGCGGCGAGAACGGTGCCGTCACATTTCTGATCGGCAGTTCCTACGGACTGGCTGATGCGGTAAAGCAGCGGGCAAATTT